>PPFU01056236.1_pt1 | contig 16191 bp, 12 predicted proteins | sample 1535991 | NCBI WGS metagenome assembly PPFU01 (sample SAMN04901290, study PRJNA319586) | Hypolithon metagenome, whole genome shotgun sequencing project. | isolation source: Antarctic Hypolithon | place: Antarctica: Miers Valley | collected 2014
AGTTGCTATAAATTTAAATGCTTTGCCAGGTAGCCTTCCATGATGGCCTGCTCCTCCTTGTAGCCGTTGCGTTTCATTGTGTCTGCGAGGTTCTGGAGGGTAAAAAGGTATAGGTTCGAATTTCTAGCGTATATACTTCCGGGGTTTCTTTCCACAAACGCAAGATTTTCATCCATTCTTCTGCCCATCGTTGCTGCAATCTCCAGGCCTTTCTCTTCCTCATCGAGGTGTAATAGGAGGGCCACAGTCTGGAGGCTGGAGATGCCATATGGCACAGTATCATCAGGAATCCGCGAAAGGCTTTCCAGGACTACCTGCCGGGCCTTTTCCTCTTCGCCTCGTACCGCCAGCGCCTGTGCGAGCTGATTAAACTGATTGCGAAACTGATTGATAGACCGATTCACGTAATCCTCGGTGGTATAATAGATTTCGGGATTGTCCAGTCCGCGCCATTGATATTGGTGCATCATCAAATCGTACATCACCTCGGTATTGACGAGCTCTTTTTCCGGGTTTGGGTTGCGGATGGGGAGCAGCCTGTAATTAGAACCTTCCTGTACTACATATGGGCTAATGTCAAAGCCAAGGCCATTTAATGAGGTGAAGTTAAAATAAATAGGTCGCTGCCAGCGATTAGTGTCAATCATATCCAGTATCATCAGGTCTTTTTTTTCTAGCGCCCGGTCATTCATTGTAAAATGCAGCACAGGCGTGATGAGGTGTTTCAAGTCGTCTGGCACAAGCGTAGAAGCGCCCACTTTATTGGTATCTACCTTCAATATCAGAGTTTTGGCCGGCACAGTATTGATATTTCTAAATGATGTTGTCGCCTGTATTCCTTCAAAATTGTCCCTGACCAACTTTAGGTACTGGCTGAGGTCAATAGCATCCACTTGCAGATTTGGGTTTTTCGCATAGAGAAGATAGTCGTTGAGGCCACCTTCTCGATATTGTTTAGCGGATAAGGAAAAAGGCAACGGTTCAGAGTCATAAGCAGGCCTTGCCATTTGCTCCAGATACCAGTCGGTATTAAAATACGTCAAAACAATCACCCTTACATCGGTTCTGAAGCCTTCCACTTCCTGCGCATACCATAAGGGGAAGGTGTCGTTGTCGCCGCCGGTAAATAGGATGGCGTTGGGTGCACAGGACGCCAGCGTGTTTTTAGCAGCATCTACCGCAAAATACCGGTTGGCCCGATTGTGGTCGTCCCAGCCTTCAATAGCCATGATGGCTGGTACTGCCAGGCAAAGGAGCGTGGCAGCTACAGGTGTCAAAGATCTGCCCGGGAAAAGTTTAGACAAAGCATTTGCGACGGCAATGGTACCAAAGCCAATCCAGATAGCAAAGGCATAAAAAGAGCCTACGTAAATATAATCCCTTTCGCGCGGCTCGTTGGGAGGTGAATTCAGGTACACGATTAGGGCAATACCGGTAAGCACGAACAGCATCAAAACAACAAGGAAGCTTTTGTTATCGCGTCGGTACTGGAAAAAGAGGCCGGCAATCCCTAGCATCAAAGGAAGCATGAGGAAGTTATTGCGTGCTTTATTACGTGCTATTTCTTCCGGCAGTTGTTTTAAGGCGTCCCAGGGGAACAGGAAGCTGGCGTTTTTAATGTCGCTTTCCCGCCCGGCAAAATTCCATAGGAAATACCGGAAATACATGTGGCCCAGCTGGTAGGTAAACAGGTATCGGATGTTATCCGAGAAGGTCGGCTTCTCACCCGGGCGTAGGTTGAGGTGTTGCATATAAACTTGCTGGTGATCGGGCCTGTCGCTATGGATGCGTGGAAATATAGTCTTATGTGCAGGGTCGTATATGTTTTCGATCTTATACCTTACAATCTCATATTGGTCTTCACCTTTGGCATATACAGGATCGCCTTTTTGCTGGTCTACAACCGCTGCAGTGTAATATTGGCCATACAACAGCGGCCAGCTTCCATACTGCTCACGCTTGAGGTACCCTATAAAAGTAGCGATGTTTTCAGGGTTGAATTCATCGATTAATGGGTTCATCCCTGACCTGATCACCACCATGGTATACGAAGAGTAGCCGATAACGATAAAAGTAAGGCTAACCACGGCAGTGTGTAGCATCACTTTTTGCTTTTTGACTGCATACTGGAGGAGGTAGGTGAGTGATGCGATGAAAAGGATGCTAAAAAAAATGACACCAGATCCAAACGGCAGCCCAAGGCTATTGATAAAGAAGATCTCAACAGCACCGGCCATGGAGGGAAGGCCAGGAATAACACCGATCATGATCAATAGGATAATAGCGCTACCAGAGGCTAGTGCCAATAGGGTACCCGCCGTGGTGGCGTTATATTTTTTAAAATAATATATCAGCGCCAGGGCAGGGATGGTGATCAGGTTAAGCAGGTGAGCGCCAATGGATAGGCCCATCATATAAGCAATAAGTATGAGCCAACGGTTGGCTTTGGCGGGGTCTTGTATCCGATCCCATTTTAGCATCGCCCAAACCACAAATGCTGTAAAGAACGAGGACATGGCATAAACTTCTGCCTCTACTGCGGAAAACCAAAAGGTATCGGAAAAGGTATAGGCCAGGGCCCCGACCACACCGGCACCCAGGATGGTGCGGGTTTCATCCCTTGTCTCATGCTGGTCATTGATCTTCATGATTTTTCTGGCCAGCATCGTGATGGTCCAAAACAGAAAAAGTATGGTAAAAGCACTACATATGACGCTGACCATATTGATCCAGAAAGCGACTCTTGTCACATCACCCAGGGCTAAGAAGGAGAAAATCCTTCCAATCAGCAGGAACAAAGGAGCGCCGGGTGAATGAGGCACCTGCAACTTATAAGCTGCAGCAATGAACTCACCCGGATCCCAGAGGCTTACAGTTGGCTCAACGGTAACGGTATAGACAAGGGCAGCAACAGTAAAGACGATCCAGCCGGTAATGGTATTGATCTTTTGGTAAGGGTTCATACGCCGTTGATTGATTGCCGACAAGATACCTCGAATTGCTCAATTCCTCGCCAGATTGATTGGGTTAATACTGCGGATGGAGCGTTCTTTAACATTATTTAACTTTCCTGAGAGGACATCGCTTTGAAATGCATGCCTTCCGCTACCGCCAAACTTAAAAGTAGTCATTTACTGCGGCTTTAGGAGGGTTAATCTTTGCTAAACTCCGATTACGGCGAACTTACCAATTCCAGAGACTGTGGCGCCAGATTTTTCCAGACGTGCCAGATCAAGGCTCCAACTTAAATTAATATACTGTATTAGCAGGTATAAATTGCAAGAAGAACTTGCAGAAAAAAATGGTTGCTAAACAACGATAGCCATGATAATCCTGTAAACAGCAGAGTTCGTTACTAATCCAGGGGATTTTTATATAGTGGTGCTAAATATTAAGCGGGAATGAAAGGGATGCCAGATTTTAAATACAAATGAGAGATTCTCGCAGCAACGACGTCCGGGCTGCTAGAGTAGCTTTTAGAAAATACAACAAATGAGGTATTGATACAAAAAATATTATCTGCGAACTTGGCCAGTACTTTGGACTCATTAAAAATATATTCTTAAAAATAAATATTAAACCCGCAGTAACCTTTTAAAAAATCACATTACTAAAGATAAAACAACCCTTTGATTGAAAATCATAAAAATAAATCCATCAAAACCATGAAATCATTTGCCCACGCTGCTTTTAAAAAAATGCCTGGCAAGCCTTTGATACTAGTCGTGCTAATCCTACTTCTATTTTCTGCATGTGATCCAGAAAAAGTAGAAGATTTTAAAAGAAATGACGCCCTGAGCGACGAATCTTGCGTGGAATATAGAATTCAATCAGAGGTAGGTTTTCAATATCTTCAGGCGCAAGGGCCGAACATTATGGAACTGGTAAAAATTGCGCCATTAGAGGCAGCGCCGGCTTCTTCCCAAAAATGGTTTCTTACCCCTGTCGGCGATGGCTACTATATGATAAAGTCAGAACTGGGCAAATATTTGGACGTAGCCGGGGCTAATGATGCACCTGGAACACCGGTACACATGTGGAAATTTAACGCTGGAAAGGCGCAAAGGTGGAAATTCATAGCATCGGGTGATAGTTATTTTATTCAGTCAGAACTGGGCACATATCTGGAAGTTAAAGATGATGCCCCAAGAGGTTTCGTTCGGATGAACAGCGCCAGATCGGCAAACGGGCAGCAATGGAAATTACAACTGGTGGAAGCAACCAAAAGGCTCACTTCCTTCAAGCCCCCCGTTCACGGCTTTAAATTTACAAATGATTTTAAAGTTTCTTTCCCTATTCTCGAGCTAAACGCTGAGTTTGGCGGACAATGTGGCGGAATGGTATATTCGGCACTTGATTATTATTACGCAGGAAGACCAATTCCCACCCAAGACTTCCGCCCAGCCGCCAGAACAATTTTGGCAAACTATATTTTTGAACGCCAAAGCACATCCACGATAAATAATATAGACAAATGGGGTGAGCTGGTGGGCAATCCTTTTGGGTGGAGGACTGATCAGTATTTCCGATGGGGACTTGAAGGTATCAACCCAGGAGACAGGATCAGTGAATTAAAAAGTTTTATAGACGCAGGTAAGCCTGTACCGCTTGGCTTGTTCAAAGCTGGGAATGGCGGGTTTGGCCCTCACCATCAAGTGCTGGCTATTGGCTATGACATGCGCAGATATAAAGGCGACTTTGGGGATTTTAAGGAAGATTTCCGCATTTTCATCTATGACCCAAACCATCCGCTAGAAAAAGTTACCCTGGTAGCCAATCCTGCTGCTAATTCTTATTATTACACCGAGTACCCTGACGAAGCATGGATGACCTATTTCGTAGACAAAAAATACGCACCTAGAACCGCCCCGGAAATCGCTCATACCGTACTGCCTAACGATGGCTTGGTGAGAAAACTCCTGTTAGAAATTAGGACTGGCGGAGATGACTTGAGAGGCGGCAATGACAACGTACACGCTATTATAAACCTTACCAATGGCACAGATCAAAGTTATTTAAATATCAACAATTTAGCCCGGTGGCCTAACAACTATACCGAAACAGTTGAAATAACACTCACGACGCCTGTCCCATTAAATACTATAAGAAGTGTTACCCTAAAAACAACTTTGGGCGGGGACAATTGGAATGTCGATTCATTTAGAATAATAGCTTATGAAGGAACAAATTTTACCCGTCAAGTTTATTTTGCCGCCGGCACCCCACTGGTCCGTTTTACAAGCAATAATAGTCCTTTTGTAGCTGTATTAAGTTATTGATTGAGCTTCTTGATTTGCAGAAATATATTATTTGCATTTCTACAAACTCCATTTAATCAAACTTGCCAATTTTCAGTAGCTGATCACTTCGGGTGTGTGTTTGACAAGCGTTGCCAATAAATTTTTTCTGTGGGATCTTACTGGAGCAACTGATGAGTAGTTTTTTGGCTATTTGGCTGCTCAACCCTAGAGATAATTAGTTTCAGCTTTGTGGTTCACACATGGAAAGAATATTTACGTCTTGTATTAGTCTGGTTATGACAACTGCTCCAGTGTATTCTTACTTCTGGTGGTCAAAATCATTACAGCGTCAGCACATTCTTTACAGGCCAAGCAGATCAGGCTGAATATGAAGCTTTTCTCAATGAGCGTTGTTCCTATGGCCGGTCATAATTAATTCCCAGATAAATAGCAAAACAATTGGACTAACTTTTTTGCGTGACTGAGAATTATCAACTAAAAATATGCTTATATTTATTTGAGGATTTTTACACTATCCACCTCAACATACCCAGAATGAAGAAACTTTTCTGTGTTTTTCTTTTCCTGCCGCTATTTTCTCTGGCGCAAAATATGAAAAGAATTGATTCCTTGAATGTTGTCTATAAAAGTATAAAAGTGGATACACTTAAAGTTCAAATTCTTAAAACCCTTGCATGGGAATATTATCATACTAATTTTGAGACTGCAAGCGCATATGCTGCCAAGCTGATTCACCTTTCAAAAAAAATTAATTATAAAAAGGGCGTACTTGATGGCTATAACTTTTTAGGCGTTGTAAATTACGCAAACACGAAATATGACAGTGCCCTTTACTGGTTTAATAGGGCATTAAACGTAAGTAATAGCAATAAATATCACAGAGAAAGGATATATGCTTTTAATTATGCTGGTCATACCTATTCGGCATTGGCCCAATTCGGAAAGGCCGACTCTTGCTTTTTTAAAGTGCTTGAAATCGGTACTGCCGCCGGAGACAAATCCGGAATGGCAAAAGGAAATAAGGCCCTCGGTATTAGTTATTACACCGCTGGCAATTATCTTCCAGCAATAACCCATTTTTTGACAGCGGACTCATTGCTTGAAGATGAAGTAAGTATAGACAAAGGGGAAATTCTCCATAACATCGGAGTAGCATATCATGCAATCGAAAATTTTAAAGCTGAACGAGCCTATTATAAACGGGCACTAGCGGTATATCAAAAGCTCAATGATGATTACGGTGCCAATACAATTAATTTGTCGTTGGCCGCATTAGAAATTGAAAATAAGGAATTTGATAAAGCTATTGCCCTTTTAAGTACGCCTTTAGCGTATTTTGAGCAAATTAAAGACCCTGCTATGCTGGGAGAAATCCAATACTTATTGGGTCGGTCTTTTTTTTCTAAAAATCAGTATACAAAAGCCCTTGATTATTTTAATGATGCCGTTACCACCTTGAAAGATACTCAAGGAAGCATTACATTAAATCATTCATATAGAGGCTTAGGTGATGTTTATGCTGCCTTGAATAAAAACGATCAGGCATTTCGTTATTATGATTTAGCCAATAAATACGCTTCCGCTATTGGCGAAATTACTGCAATAATGAATATAATGAAATCCCAGGCGGCGCTGTACTACAAAGTCAAAAATTTTCAAAAGGCATATGACGTTATAGAAGGCCAACAGATTTTGGCTGATAGTGCAAATCGCTTAAAAAGTTCGAAAGTCCTGCACGAAATAGAGGCTAAGTACCAAAATGAAAAGAAAGAGCAGCAGATAAAATTGCTTGAAGCCCAGAGTCAACTCAGGGAGCAAGAGAAAAACACGCAAAGGAATATCTTTATTGCAGGCATTTTGGCCGCGCTAATTTTAATAGCCGTTTTATACTTTTTATTCAGGGTCAAGAAAAGTGCCCATAGGAAGCTAAAGGAACTCGATACTTTGAAATCCAGGTTTTTCGCCAATATTTCCCATGAATTCCGCACCCCGCTTACATTAATTGTAGGTCCAATAGAAGAAAAATTGCATACCGGACACCTGGAAGAGAAAGAAAGAGCGGACTTTGAAATGATCCAAAGGAATTCAAAGCAACTTTTAGGTTTGGTAGACCAGCTACTAGACCTTTCGAAAATAGAATCGGGAGGATATCAGCTAAAAATAGAAAAGGGCGATATATCCCAACTTCTGTTGTCCCTGGCCGCATCTTTTGAATACGCAGCAAGGCGTAGAAATGTAAATTATCAGGTTGCGGTTTGCCCAACATCCACAGATATCTGGTATGATAAAGATGCTATTGAAAAAATAACAGTAAATCTCCTTTCCAATGCCGTAAAGTACACTCCTGAAAAAGGAATTATACGTCTTACTGCGGAAGTTGAGGAAGGAAAAATCGTTTTGGTCTTCGAAAATTCTGGTCCTGGCATCGCAATTAAAGACCAGCATAAAATATTTGACCGGTTTTATCAGCAAACTGGAGAAGCCGGTGGTGCAGGAATAGGTCTTGCGCTGGTAAAAGAGCTAATCGACCTTTTAAAAGGAAAAATAAGTGTCAGTAGCATACCTGACCAGTTTACCATCTTCAAAGTAGTATTACCTGTAAACAGGGAAGCATTCCCGAAAAGCTCGATATCTACGCCGACAAGTAAAAAATCAACGGGTCTGCCTTTTATTCCTGAATATGAAATTTATAAAGAAGATCCTGCTATTGAATTTGAAGATACTATTGACGATGAGAAGCCTGTTTTATTGATCGTTGAAGACAATAAAGACATCGTCCGGTTTATAAGAAGTAGCCTTGAGCAGGAATACCATATTCTCGAAGCTGCTAACGGCAAAGCTGGCGTGGAAGTGGCCATAAAGCAAATCCCTGACATTATTGTTTCTGATGTGATGATGCCTGTGATGGATGGTATTGAACTGAGCCAAACCTTAAAGTCGGATGAGCGCACCAGTCATATTCCGATCATTTTGCTAACAGCTAAAGCAGGAGAAGAAAATAAATTGGTTGGTTTTGAAACAGGCGCTGATGATTATATTACCAAACCATTTAACAGCGTGGTATTGAAGGTAAGGCTGAAAAAACTTATCGCAACACGAAAGGTGCTTCAGGGCCGATTCAGTCAGGAAGTAGTCCTGAAGCCAAAGGAAATAGCCATTACATCTGCCGATCAAAAGTTTCTGGAGAAGGTTCAGCAGATCTTGGACGCAAGACTCACTGACAGCGAATTCACCGCTGAGGCATTCAGTAAGGAAATAGGAATGAGCAGAATGCAGTTGCACAGAAAATTGAAAGGATTGACAGGCCTGTCAGCCAATCATTTTATCAGGATGTATAGGATAAAGATGGCCGCTACAATACTGGTAGCCCCCGGCATCAACATTTCAGAGGTAGGTTATATGGTAGGGTTTAATAATCCTTCCTATTTTGCCAAATGCTTCAAGGAATTTTACAAGTGCACCCCTACTGAATTCGTGGATAAATTCAGCAGCAGTAGCTTTAGCTCGTCCTCCCCGGCCGGTAATATCCCCTAGTCAAGGGACCATTAATTTAACTTACATACTTGGATTAATGAAGTTGAGAGACGATTAAGCCGCCTTGGTGTTTTTAAACCCAAGATTGAGCTTCCATTTCAGCAATCTAATAATATATGTAGCAGAGCCCAGCGGGGTCTAATAGGACAGAAGTCGTAGTTTTGGCGGTTTTTTTGCCTTTTGAAGCAAAAAAAGTGACAAAACATCAACTGCGAGCTATAAAAGAAAACCTGGTTATCGTTGTTGTGTAAGCCCGCGATGTAGGAAAAGTGGTAATGGCCTTTCGGGAAGGTGCCGGTAAATTCTGGCCTTAAGTATTTTTAAATCAATCCATTATAAAGAGCGTAGCTTACCAGTTCAGCAGTATTCTTTTTTCCAAATTTCTCCAAAATGTTCTTTCGATGCGTTCTTACCGTGTAATAGCTGATAACCAATTCTTCAGCTATCTTCCTGCTACTATACCCTTTGATAAACATTCTTAAAATTTCGACTTCCCTTTTCGTTAAGATCGGCGGTACTTTATAAAGATTGGTTTGTAGTGCTGTCGCTGAGAGACAAGTGTTGGTGTTGGTGTCGACAATGGTAAGTTTTACTTCACTGGAAAGACTTAAATGCGTTATGTCTGTAATGAAATTTGCTGTCACCAGAATATTCTCATCTAAATCCTTTTCAACGTTCACAACCTGCAGTTGCGCTTTTATTACAGTACCGTTTTTCTTAATTACTCTGTAATAAAAGTTACAGATATGGGTATGCTTTAAATCAGTCGGAAGCTGAGCTACAAATTCCCAGGCGACTTTAAGCAGTTGCATACAAGCCGGCAGGTCTTCGGGGTGCACGATTTGAAAAGTAAAATTTCCGCCAATTTCCTTGATTTCCTCGGGATGGTATCCGATAACCTGCGTGCTTCCCTCGCTAACTTTAATGGTTTCGAGCGTATAAAGGTCTGCGATAATAAAAAAGCAAGGACCGATACATGATATGTTTTTTAAAACAGGGTGTTGATGAAAAAGCAAAGGGTAGTTATCTTCTCTGATCGGCGTTTTCCTACCACCGATTATTTCCAGAAACTGTTCTAAAGCTAAATTGCTGTCTATCATCAGGGGAGTTTGTAATAAAAATACAACAAATGAGGTATTGATGCAAAGGCGATTTAAAGCAAACTTTGATTTGGGGGATTGTTTACGATGAGTCTGGCTTTCTAAAACCATCCCATGGGCGACATATAAATATTGTTTCACCAAAATATACCCCTCTATGACCTTAAATTGACCTTGTTACAAATGAGTTAGCATTCGTTACAAATGGAACAGCTGTTTTTTGATGTCTATGTTACATTTGAATATTCCATTTGAGCGGAAAATGAAACTTTATGAAAAAAGGAAAGAACCATTACGAGGGTTCTCTGGAAAAATTCTTAACCACGAAAATTTATCTCAACATTAAGCATCTTAAGAAAGGTGTATATGAAATTAGAATAATTCATAACAATAAAGTAATCAAAACTATCCAATTTATCTATCAATAATGAAAACACAACTATGCTACTTAAAGCATTTTTTACTAGTTCTAATTGTCATTTTTTCTGCGTGCAGCAACGATGGAGACCCGGGTCCACAAGGTGAACAGGGAGAACCCGGAACAGCCAATGTATTTTATATGCCTTGGTTTACGCCTGTTTGGGACATCGATGACGAACCAACTTATAAGACACTTCGGAAAACAGAATTTCTACTTACGTCGGACTTTTTGGAAGGAAATATTGTATTGGTTTACAGAAAGTATGAACACAATGGCGTACGCCGTATTGACCTCCTGCCACAATTAATTTTAACGGACGACGGCACTGTGTCCACAAAATTAGATGCTTATGTAAATGGCAATGGGATCTACGTATCGGTGCGGTCCTATGGGGCTGACCTCTCTGCCGAGTATTACGACAACCGCAATTCGTTTAAGTACGTCTTGGTTCCAGGAACTCGGGTCACGGGCGCATCAGGAAGAATAGCTGCCCCCGTAGATTATAGCGACTATGAGGCGGTAATGGCTTATTATAATATTCCGGATTGAGCTTCTATTGCGCCAATGACGATGCCATCGGCAGTAACTATACATTGGAAGAGAATAGTGATGCCTTTAAAGATATGTTCAATTATAAGTTCTAAACCGAGATAACAATGAAAATTATACAAACAACTTTTGGCGTAGCCGCGGTAGCAATAATATGTACGAGCTGTAATAATGATGATAATCCAGCACCTGTCAATAAAGCACCGGGTGCTGTTGAGGTCACCACAACAGTAGCGGGTAACAGCGTAGCCCTCTCGTGGACTCCTGCGATAGATCCTGATGGTGATGCCGTTACATACGACGTCGTATTAGAGGGAAACACTATTGCTTCAGACATATCCGCTACATCTTTCTCAGTTGCCGATTTAAGATTTGAAAAAGACTATACAGGAAAATTAGTAGCGAAAGACAGCAAAGGAGAAACAGTAACCAAAGATTTTTCTTTTACCACAGGCTTTATGTTTCTGAAAAGTTATGAAGATAATGGCACAGAGTATTTTATGGAATACGACGAGGAAGGAATGCTTATAAATATTGAAACACGTTATAGTGATCATAATGTGATCGTGAGGAATCCGCAAGGAAAAGTAACGAGATTGGGAGAGATCAACTTTTCATACAACACGGGAGGACTTATGAATAGTATTGATGATGGAAAAGGAGCCGGAATCGTTGCATATGACAGTAAAGATAGAATAGTAAGAGTGTCCACTGATTACAATTATAACCCTACTTATAATGTCAGGGTAAGCGTGGATCACAGCTACAACGAGCAGGGCCAGTTAGTTCAAATTGTCGAATCCCATTTTGATTTTTTACAAAGAATTCAAACCCATTCAAGGTTCAAGCTTCAATATGATAGTAAAGGGACCGTGTTTCAGCTTACCGTGGAAAACGGGCCAACAATTGCCACGCTTGGTTTAGCACGTACTTGGACTTACACTTATGATAATAAAAAGAATCCCTGGTACACTATTTTAAAAGAACAAACCAACTTCAATCCGGTAAATACGATGCGCCAGGACATACTGAACAGCACACTTTCACTCGGTGCCAACGGGGTGTACCCTACCTATTGGATGAGTGAAAATAATGTAAAAAGTTCACATGTGAACTATAGGAATGTTTCTTCGGCTTCTTTTGAAAATACTTTCACCTATAACGACGACAATTATCCAGTAACGGCTGAAATAAAGTATACTTTAAATGCCTCGCCTCCCACGACCTCTTATAAACGATGGTATTACTAAGAGTATGATCTAATAATTCTTTTTTTAAGTCCCTAGTTGCCTTAAAAAGCAACCATTCAGCATCTTAATAATTCGATGAAAACAATAAATTACTTTTTCGTTGCGGTAGCTTTTATCCTTTTAGGCTGCGCTGATGACGGCGAACCTGGACCAAAAGGAGAGCAGGGTGAGAAAGGCACAGCGAACGTCGTTTATTCTCCCTGGCTCCAACCAGAATGGAACGTAACCGATCAGGCTAGGCTGAAAATAATGAAGATTATAGCACCTGATGTGACCCAATCCCTTTTAGATAATGGGACTATTTTAGTTTACTGGAAGTACACTGCTGAAGGGGATCTGAGTATTACGTTTCCTTTACCCTACACTGAATTTAATTCGCTGGGGGTGCCTTATTTAAATTGGACTTTCTCAATTTACGGTGTCGGCAACATCGAAGTACAAATGACCAGTTACGGTATTGATTTAAATTATTTTGACTACGTAAACCTGGACAACAATCGGCTTAGATATGTATTGATTCCTGGTGAAGCATCATCTACCAACGGCCGCTTCGCACCGGCTGTCAATTATTCCAATTATGAAGCGGTAAAAGACTATTATAATATTCCCGACTAAACAAACTTAAAGTTTATTAATCTTATGAAAACAATGAAATACGTATTGTTTGCAACGATGTTAGTTTTTGCATGTTGCGACAAAGATGACGATAGTATCAACACTATTCCTGTCGTATCGACGACAGAGGTAACCGAAATCACCACAACGACAGCTCTTTCCGGTGGAAACATAACTGATGATCGTGGCGCAACTGTGACAGTCCGAGGTGTTTGCTGGAGTACAGGCCAAAACCCTACTATCAGCGATAGCAAAAGCGAAGGTGGTACCGGTGCTGGGAGTTTTACAAGTAGCATTTCTGGCTTAGAACCCAACTCTACGTACTATGTTAAGGCTTACGCTACAAACAGTGCAGGCACAGGTTATGGTAGTGCTATGTCTTTTACCACACAAGAAGGTTTTACCGATGCTAGAGACGGCAATGTTTACCAAACCGTAACCATAGGCAATCAGGTATGGATGGCAGAAAACCTGAAATATCTGCCAAGCGTTATTGGACCCGCCTCAGGTTCAGCCACTACCCCCTATTATTATGTGTATCAGTACGGTGGCACCAATGTAGCAGATGCCAAAGCCACAGCCAATTACAGCACATACGGCGTTTTATACAACTGGTCTGCGGCAACGAATGCATGCCCCGCCGGCTGGCATCTGCCGAGTGATGCAGAGTGGAGACAACTAAGCGATTATTTGGGTGGACATAGTGTATCAGCCGGCAAACTAAAAGAAACCGGCACCACACATTGGCTTAGCCCAAATACCGGGGCAACCAACGAAACCGGATTTACAGCCCTTCCGGGTGGCTTCCGTTACTCTAATGGAGTATTCGAATACGTTGGCAACAACGGTTTTTGGTGGACTGCTACGGAGAGCGATGCTTTAAGCATGCACGGCATTGACATTTCCTACGAAGGCAGCAATATGAGACCGCGGCCCCGCTACAGTAAGCAGATAGGGTTTTCTGTCCGTTGCTTAAGGGATTAGCCTGAAAGCTTTCGGGCTTGATTTATTTGTTTTATTTTTTCTCAACGCTGGGCAAAAAACCAACGGGTGGAATTTGTAAAAATTTAATTCGTGAGTTTTTTTGACCAGATATCAGGAGGTAGTACGGTGCAGGTTGCATGCTGGACCAGGAAGTAAACGCAGTCAGTCTGCTTAAATTTTCATAAAACGTCATAAATATTAAACACTAAAATTATGAAAAAATTTGTACTACTTTCTTATATGACGCTTGCTTTTGCATGGCAACTCTCCTGATTAATAATAACAAGCTTAAATAAGTTCGTTCATAAAATACCAGCCATATTGAACATGTCAAGAGAAACAAAGAATTTTTCAAATAGACTTACAAAATGAAACATAACCAATTTAAAATTTTATTGAATCACAGCGCAGTTTTCTTAGTCCTGATCATATCCATGATCAACCTATCAGGTTGTAAAAAAGATGATGATACATCTCCTGTAAAAGCATCTTTTAAAGATAAGATTGCCTTTACAAGCGACAGGGAAGGCATAGTCAAAATTTTTACCATGAACCTGGATGGTTCTGACCCACAACAGTTCTTTAATAATGTTGGCGGCGCGGCCGAAAGTGCTATTGATATATCCCGCGACGGCACAAAAATTACTTTTATCCGGGAGGGTGATATTTATACAGCAGATGCGGTCGGTTTGGGTGAAGTACAACTCACCGTAACAGGCGACAATTATACGCCTAAATGGTCGCCGGATGGTTCGAAAATCGCCTTTGAAAGCTTTAGAGGAGGAGTTGGAAAAGTCTATGTGATGAATGCTGATGGAACTGGCCTTATTGATTCCAACATGTTCGGTTACAACCAAAAATGGTCGCCAAATGGGAGTAAATTATGCTACACGAGCCCGGTATTTGACGGTTATGAAGGCTTTGAAATTTTTACAGCAAACGCAGATGGAAGTAATATATTGAGGTTAACCAGTAATGCGAAACGGGATGACGATGCTGAATGGTCGCCGGATGGACTTAATATAATATTTTTAAGTGCAAGAGATGGGAATGATGAAATATATAGTATGATGGCTGATGGCACCGGGGTGAAAAGGCTGACCAACAATACCAGTGATGACTATCGCCCAAAATACTCCCCAAATAATTCCAAAATTGCTTTCATAAGTAGTAGAACTGGCTCGGAGAAATTATTTATAATGAACCTGGATGGAACAGAAGTTAGGCAATTGAACGATTCAGACACCAACTTTGCTTACTTAAGAGACTACAAATGGTCGCCCGACGGAACGTCAATATTATTTTCTGCGCATGTACCAGAGCCGGTAGGCACTATAAATTACGAGGTTTTGTCCATTAACGTTGATGATTCTGGTTTAATTAACCTTACTGCAAATCCTGCTTCGGACTACGAACCCGACTTTGGTGGAAGTCAATAATTTTAATTTTAAAATGTAAATCTGTAACAATGGAAAATAGCTATAATACTGTTATTGATGATTTCAACCAGGATCAGGCAAACCTTAAGGAAGTTGCAATCCTTTCGAAAAGGGAATTGGAAATATTTAAATTGCTCACCAAGGGTTTTAACAGCAGACAAATAGCTAAAGAATTAAACATAAGCTATTACACGGTAAGGACGCACAGAAAAAATATCCTTGTAAAGCTGGACAAAAAAAATACTGCCGAAATGATTAGCTATATCCTAAATAACGGGTTGATCTGAATTGCCAACACTTTAATATATGACCACACTTATGAAGGGCACGGTTAATTTTTATTAGGCGTATAAATAGTCTTAAAGGAATTTAATTAATGCACTAATAATTGTCGGGAACCTGAAATGGCTTCCATCAAAAATACTTTTTTAAAATTGGGATAGTGCCATACATCAGAGCAAAAAGAAGAAGAGGATGGATGCCGTTTCGTCGACTTTGGCCGTGCCGACTATGTGATGGTCGCCCGGGCTCTTCATAATCTTCATGACCCTGCGCTTAAGGAACCACCTGGACTTTTGCCTCAGGTCCAGTTTGCGGCTGAGTTCGGTAGCGTTAATGCCCTTCTTTTTGGTGGCTACGAAATAAACGATATGCATGGCCTTGACAAGGTTCGAACTTGACCATATAAAACAGCATGTTGGCCGTAGCCGTCTACGTATAGTTGCGACTTGTGCAGGCGAGTTGGCAGGCACACTCTCGCAGGAGTTTCCATGGCCGCATTTGCGGCGGAAGCCGTTGCCGTTTTTTAGTTCCGATCGATAGGCAAGGCATTCATCCATTTTGTAGAAACGTAAATAAAAATCGAAAAGGGATAGGCTTTTGAATTTTTGCTCGATAATAATGGTCGTTTTTTACTCCAATTTTACTGACTTTATGACCAAAAATAAGGTGCCTAAGTCAATAGTAAATTTAACTTTCCTAAACAGCTACTTTATTTTTAACCGACGTGCCTTCCGCTACCGCCAACTTAAAATTAGT
>PPFU01011653.1_pt1 | contig 16185 bp, 16 predicted proteins | sample 1535991 | NCBI WGS metagenome assembly PPFU01 (sample SAMN04901290, study PRJNA319586) | Hypolithon metagenome, whole genome shotgun sequencing project. | isolation source: Antarctic Hypolithon | place: Antarctica: Miers Valley | collected 2014
GCGGGCGGCGAGGCGAGCCACAGGCGCATCGCCTCGCTGATCTCGCCCAGATCCACCTGGCGCACGAGCGCCTTGATCTGACCGACCGCCGCCGGGGTGATCGAGAAGCGCCGGAGGCCGATCCCCATCAACGCGAGCGCCTCCAGCCGCCGCCCGCCCATCTCGCCGCAGATGCCGATCTTGACGTCGAACCCGCGCAAGTTCGCCATCACCCGGGCAAGGAAGCGCAGGATCGCCGGGGACAGCCAGTCGTAGCGCTCGGCGAGGCGCGGGTTGGAGCGGTCGGCGGCGAACAGGAACTGCGTCAGGTCGTTGGTGCCGATCGACAGGAAGGAGAGCCTGGGCGCGAGGAGGTCGAGCGTCTCGGCGAGCGAGGGGACTTCGAGCATCGCCCCGTAGCGGATCGCGTTGGGGAGCTGGTGGCGCTGCTTTCTGAGAAAGGCGACCTGATCCTCGAACACCTGGCGTGCGACGTCGAATTCCCAGGGCTCGGAAACCATCGGGAACATCACGTTGAGCTGGCGCCCGGCGGCGGCTTCGATCAGCGCGCGGGCCTGGGCCTTGAGCAGGCCCTCGCGGTCGAGCGCGAGGCGCAGGGCGCGCCATCCCATCGCCGGGTTCTCGTCCATGCTGCCGGCCTCGGGCTGGAGATAGGGCAGCGCCTTGTCGCCGCCGATATCGACGGTGCGGAAGATGACGGGTTTGCCGCCCGCGGCTTCGAGCACGTCCCGATAGAGGCGGGTCTGGCGTTCGCGCGCGGGCAGCGTGGCGGAGACGAGGAACTGGAACTCGGTGCGGAACAGGCCGATGCCGTCGGCGCCGGTCTGGCCGATCATCGCCACATCGTCTCTCAGGCCCGCGTTCATCATCACCTCGATGCGGGTGCCGTCGCGGGTGAACGGCTCGACCTCGCGCAGCCGCGCCCAGACCGCCTGCTTCTCGCGGCTCTTGGCGAAGCGCGCCTCGAAGGCGTCGAGCACGCCCTGGCTCGGCCGGATGGTGAGGCGCGCGGCATCGCCGTCGACGAGCAGCGTATCGCCCTCGCGCACCAGGCCGCGGACATTGCGCAGCCGGCCGATGACCGGGACGCTCATCGCGCGTGCGACGATGACCACGTGGCTGGTGACCGAGCCCTGTTCGAGGACCACGCCCTTCAGCCGCCGCCGGTCGTATTCGAGGAGTTCGGCCGGCCCAAGGTTCTTGGCGATGAGGATGGTATCGCCCCTGAGACCGGTATTGGCGGCGGTGCCGAGCTGGCCGGAGACGATGCGCAGCAGCCGGTTGGAGAGATCCTCCAGATCGTGCATCCGGTCGGCGAGCAGCGGATCGGCGATCTCACGCATCCGCATCCTGGTGCGCTGCTGGACGCGCTCGATGGCAGCCTCGGCGGTCAGGCCCGAATCGATTGCCTCGTTGATCCGGCGGCTCCAACCCTCGTCATAGGCGAACATCTTGTAGGTCTCGAGCACCTGCTCGTGCTCGCCGCCGACGCCGAACTCGGCTTGCACCGTCATCGCGTCGATCTGCTCGCGCATCTTGTCGAAGGCGAGATAGACGCGCGCGCGCTCCGCCTCGACGTCCTCGGCCACGGTATGCTCGATGATGATGCGCGGGGTGTGGAACACCGCCTGGCCGATGGCGAGGCCCTTGACCAGCTGGAGGCCCTCGATCGCCGTCTGGCCCTGATGTGCTTCGCTAAGCCGGTCGAGATCCTCGCCATCGACCAGGCTCGCGTTGTGGATCATTTCCGCCAGCACCATGGCGACGGTCTGCAGTGCCTCGATCTCGACATCGTCGTAGCGGCGCGGCTCGACATGCTGGACGGTGAGCACGCCGATCGCCCGCTCGCGCCGCACGATGGGCACGCCGGCGAAGGAGGCGAACTTCTCCTCGCCGGTCTCGGAGCGGTACTGGAACTCGGGGTGCGCGGTGGCCTCGTCGAGATTCAAAGTCTCGATATTGCGGGCGATGGTGCCGGTCAGCCCCTCGCCGATGCCAAGGCGGGTGACGTGCACCGCCTCCTGGTTGAGCCCGCGGGTGGCGAAGAGCTCGAGCATCCCCTCGCGCAGCAGGTAGATCGAGCACACCTCGGAATCGAGCGCGTTGCCGATGATGGTGGTGACGTCGTCGAGCTTGGCCTGGACGTGGGCCTTCGATGCCATCAGCTCGTGCAGATGAGTGAGGATCTGGCGGGAGGCGGCGGCCGAAGCGGTAGGCATTGCCGTCCCCGCTTATAGCAAGGGTTCGAAGTGGGGAAGCGGGGGCCGCCCTAGACGTTCTGCCGGGGATCAGGTTCGGTGGGCGGGGCGGGGGAACGAGCCTGTCCGCCGCGCGCCACCTGCGCCCAAGGGCGGGGCGAAGGCCTCAGTTAAGCGCGATCGCCTCCTTGATCTTGAGCTTCTGCTTCTTGAGGTGCTGGATCTTCGCGCTGTCGGGAGAGGGGCGGGCGCGTTCTTCGCGCAAAGCCGCCTCGAGGCCCTGGTGCTTGGCCTCCAACCGGGTGACATGCGAGGATTCCATCGGCGATCTCCTGTCGTTCGTTTGCCTTCGCGCGACTCGCCGCAAGGGCTCGCAGCGCGTTATCCAGAAGATCACGAACGCGGGCGCGGTGCAAAGGAAGATGCGGCCAATCGACCGCGGGCCGCGACATGATGCCGGGCGGGTGATAGGGGCAGGGCGGACGGCTCGACTGCAGGGGCTCTGGTAGCGTGACCGAAGAGGAGATGATCAAGCGGCTGGCCATGCTGCGGACCGAGCATCGCGACCTCGACGCGGCGATCGCGGCGCTCACCGCGGCGGGCGGGCCCGATCAGTTGCAAGTGGCGCGGCTCAAGAAGCGCAAGCTCGCGCTGAAGGACCAGATTGCAATGTTCGAGGACTATCTGACGCCCGATATCATCGCGTAGGTTGCCCTCGCGGCTGTTCCTATCGCGTCGCTGCCGGGCCGTTGCGGGCGGCCGTTCGGCCTTGCGGCGCAGGCGCCGGGGTGGTTGTTGATCACCCCTGAAACGCGTTTCGATCACCCTTGAGGTGCGTTAAAGCGCGGCCCGCCGCGGGAGGCTCGCCGCGGGGCATCTTGGGCGGTGGCGCTAGGTCAAACCCGCCAGCGCCCGCTCCCAGCCCTCGATCCGCGCGGCGCGGGTCTCCTCGTCCATCACGGGCTCGAATTCGCTCTTCTCGCCGATCATCCCCGCCGCCGCTTCCTCAAGCGTCCCGTATAGCTCCGCGCCCACCGCCGCGAGCATGGCCGCGCCCGTTGCGGTGGTTTCGATGAAATCGGGCCGGGCGACGGTCAGCTGGGTGATGTCGGCGATGTCCTGCGCCATCCAGTCGTTGCTGGTCATCCCGCCGTCGATCCGAAGGCAGGTCCAGTGCGCCCCGTCATCCGCGAAGGCGCGGGCGAGGTCCTGCGTCTGATGCGCCATCGCCTCCAGCGCGGCGCGCGCGACATGGGCGCGGCCGGTCGCAAAGCTGAGCCCGGTTATGCTCGCGCGCGCATCGGGGAGCCAGTGGGGGGCGCCCAGGCCCGACAAGGCGGGGACGATGACCACGCCGCCGTTATCCGTCACCGAACGGGCAAGCTCCTCGCTTCGGGCGGCGGTTTCAATGAGACCGAGCTGGTCGCGCAGCCACTGGACGAGGCTGCCGGCGACGAACACCGATCCCTCGAGCGCATAAGTCCGCTTGCCGCCAAGCTGCATCAACACGGTCGCGAGCAGGCGGTGCTGCGAGACGGGGGGCTCGGCCCCGGCATTGGCGAGAATGAAGGCGCCGGTGCCGTAAGTCGCCTTTGCCTCGCCGGGGGAGAGGCAGGCCTGGCCGAGGGTCGCCGCCTGCTGGTCGCCCGCCAGGCCGGTGATCGGGATGGCAGCGCCGAGCACGCTTTGCTCCGTCCGGGCGAGGGCGCCCGCATTGTTCACGATGGCGGGCAGTGCGGCGCGGGGGACGCCGAAGAGATCGCACAGGCCCTCGTCCCAACCGCCCTCGAGCGTCATCAGCAGCGTGCGGCTGGCATTGCTCGCATCGCTCAGGTGGTCGCGGTTCGCGGTCAGCTTGAACACCAGCCAGCTTTCGACCGTACCGAATGCCAGCGTACCACGCGTCGCGGCGGCGGCGACCTGCTCATCATGCTCCAGCAGCCAGCGCATCTTGGTGGCGGAGAAATAGGGATCGAGCAGCAGCCCGGTCTTCTCGCGCACCGCCTCCTCGTGGCCCTTCCGCTTGAGCTCGGCGCAAAGGGGCGCGGTGCGACGGTCCTGCCAGACGATCGCGCGGGCGAGCGGATCGCCGGTGGCCTTGTCCCAGGCGACGACCGTCTCGCGCTGGTTGGTGATTGCGATGCAGGCGATCCGCTCGATCCCGCCGGCCCGCTCGATCGCGGTGCGGGCGCAGACGAGCGTGCGCTCCCAGATCTCGCCCGCATCGTGCTCGACCCAACCCGAGCGCGGGTAGTGCTGCGTCAGCTCGGCCTGCGAGGTGGCGCGCGGCTTGCCGTCGGTGCCGAACACGAATGCCCGAGTGGAGGTGGTGCCGGCGTCGAGGACCAGGATCAGGGGATCGGGCATGGGCTAGTCATACATCGCATCGTCCTCCCAACGAAAGCTGGGATCGCTGAAGGGGGAGCGCCCGGCTGCACGAGATCGAAGCTTTCGGGGATGACGCTCTCGGCTCGGGCTTCGCTCGGGGGTGACCTCTTGCGGATCGCGCCCCATATCCACGCCCGTGAAACCCCCGCCGCAACCCTGGCCGACCGGTGATGTCGAGCAACTCGAGCCGCTGATCGCCCGCGTGCTCGCGCCCAACCCCTCGCGCTTCACCTATACGGGCACGCAGACCTATCTGGTGGGCGGCGACGAGGGGCTGGCGGTGATCGACCCCGGCCCGGCCGAGGAGGCGCATCTGGCCGCGCTCGAGCGGGCGATCGGCGGAGCGCGGGTGGTGGCGATCTGCTGCACTCACACGCATCGCGATCATTCGCCTGCCGCCGCGCCGCTGGCCGAGCGGACCGGGGCGCCGGTCGTGGGCTGCGCGCCGCTCATAGCCGAGGACAGCCTCGCCGGAACCGAGGCGCCGTTCGACCGCACCTACGCGCCGGACCAGGTGCTGGCAGAGGGCGAGCGGATCGCCGGACCGGGCTGGACGCTGCAGGCGGTGGCGACGCCCGGGCATACCTCCAACCACCTGTGCTTCGCGCTGGAGGAGACGGGCGCGCTGTTCACCGGCGATCACGTGATGGGCTGGTCGACCACCGTGATCGTCCCGCCCGATGGCGACATGGGCGATTACATGGCGGGCCTGGCCAAGCTGGCGGCACGGGCAGATCGCGTGTTCTACCCGGCGCACGGGCCGCAGGTGGACAATCCCGGCAGGCTGGTGCGTTCGCTGATCGGCCACCGGCGGCTCCGCGAGCGGCAGGTGCTCGGCCTCATCGGCGAGCAGCCGCTGGCGGTCGAGCAGATGGTGCCGCGGATGTATGGCGGCATCGACAAGGCGCTGTGGCCGGCGGCGGGGCAATCGGTGCTCGCCCACCTCATCGATCTGGAACGGCGCGGGCGCGTCGCCCGTTCGGGAGAGGTATGGATGATCGCCCCCTGACCCGCCAGCGAACCGCCGAGCGGCCCGTTCGCCTCGATCCCGACTCCAGCCTCCCGCCCGCGCGGCGTTCGGACAATCTCGCCTGGGTGCAGCGGGTGCCGTGGCTGCTCGTGATCCTGCTGATGGCGGCGGCCGCGTGGCTCGCCTGGGAGGCGTTCGGCCCCGAGGATATCGGTGATCCGCTGGCGACCAGCCTCGTCGCCTTCGAGGAGCAGAACGAACTGGTCGTGTTCTCCGCCCAACTCTCCCCGGTGGTGGCGGCGGAGGATTCGCGGCTGTTCGGCATCCTCGAAAGCCGCCAAGTGGCGATCATCCCGGCGCGGGTCGATTACCGGCTCGATCTGGGCGCGGTGACGCGCGAGCGCCTGCGCTGGGACGAGGAGACCCAGACGCTCGATGTGCGGCTGCCGCAGATCAAGGTTTCGCGGCCCAATCTCGACGAGGGGCGCGCGCAATATCTGCGCGAGGGGATTTGGATCACCCGCGAGGCGCAGGACGAACTGACGCGCGACAATACCCGGCTCGCCGAGCGGCAGGCGGTCGAGCAGGCGAGGAACCCGGTGCTGATGAACCTTGCGCGCCAGGCGGCGGTGACCGCGGTGCAGCAGAACCTCGCCATTCCGCTCGAGGTGGCGGGGTTCGGCGAGGTGGAGGTGAACGTGCACTTCGACGGGGAGCGGGCGGCGCGCTGAACGCAGGTTGATTCCGCAAGCTTAACCCTGCCGGTTCCATGTCCCATGTGCGATTTGACGCTCTTGGCGCCTGATCGCGATTGGAAGAGAAGCTGTGTGAAGTAATCGCGCGCGAGCTACTTGCGCTGATCGGCCTTGCTGGCGCGATCGACAACCGCCGCGGATGGCGCTTGTTGCCTCGCCTCGATGCGCCGCCAGCAGCGGAGGGCGGCGCGGCGCGGCGCGGTTCGGTGCGATAAGTCCTGCCCTGCGCTTCGGCGGGGAGCGGACCCGAGCCAGCTGACCGCGATTGCGCGGATCGGCGATTTTCTTTATGGATGGCGCGCCAGACAAGAAAAAGCGGGGGGACGGGCGGATGGCTACTCTACCGATCCATGCCGGCAAGGTGCGCGGCGAGGAGCGTTTCTTCTTCCTGATGGCCTGCGCGATGTCGGCCACGATCGTGGCGGGCTTTTCGCTCAACCTGGCGATGGGGCGCTCCACCGTCGCCGCGCCTGCCTCCTTCCACGTCCACGGTGTGGTGTTCATGGGCTGGCTGGCGCTTTATCTGGCGCAGGCCTTGACCATCGCCACCGGACGGCGGGCGCTGCACGTGCGGCTCGGCAAGCTCGCCTATGCCTGGATCCCGCTGATGGTGGCGACCGGGATGACGATCATGGTCATCGTCGCGCGGCGTTCCGGCGGACCGTTCTTCTTCGCCGTCAACGAATTTTTGGTCAGCAATATCGCCCTGCTCTTGTGCTTCGGCGGCCTGACGCTCTGGGCGCTGCGCACCGCTCGCAACAGCGGCTGGCATCGCCGGCTGATGCTGTGTTCGCTGGTGATCCTTACGGGGCCTGGCCTCGGTCGGCTGCTGCCGCTGCCGCTGCTGATTCCCAACGGCTGGGTGATCGTCTTCCTCGCCACGCTGGTCTTTCCGGCGATCGCGGTAGCGGCGGACCTGCGCCGCCATGGCCGGGTCCACCCAGCCTACAAGTGGGGCCTCGGACTTTACGCCGCGACCTTCATCGGCTCGATGCTGTTTGCCTACAGCCCGCCCGGGCTCGCGCTGACCGAGTGGGTGATCGCCGGGACGCCGGGAGCCGAGCGGCCGATGGAGGCCTACCTGCCGCCGATGTGAGGTTGTTGGCCGGCTCGTCGGCGCCTATCTCGGTGGGCATGACGACCCAGCCCCACGCTCCGCTCACCGGCACCGATCTTCGCGAGGAGATCGACCGGCTTCGGCACGAGCGGCGGGCGGTGATCCTGGCGCATTACTACCAGAAGCCCGAATTGCAGGACATTGCCGATTTCGTCGGCGACAGCCTCGAATTGTCGCGCAAGGCGGCCGAGACAGATGCTGAGGTGATCGCCTTTTGCGGCGTCAAGTTCATGGCCGAGACCGCGAAGATCCTGTCGCCTGAGAAGATCGTCGTGCTGCCCGACATGGATGCCGGGTGCAGCCTCGAGGACAGCTGCCCGCCCGACAAGTTCCGCGCCTTCCGCGAGGCGCACCCGGACCATATCGCGCTCACCTACATCAATTGCTCGACCGAGGTTAAGGCGCTCTCCGACGTGATCGTGACGAGTTCGAGCGCCGAGACGATCCTCGCCCAGATCCCCGAGGATCAGAAGATCATCTTCGGCCCCGACCGGCACCTGGGCGGCTATCTCAACCGCAAGTTCGGGCGCGAGATGCTGCTATGGCCGGGCGTGTGCATCGTCCACGAGGCGTTCTCGGAAAGCGAGCTGCTCAAGCTGAAGGCGCAGCATCCGGACGCGCCCGTCGCCGCGCATCCCGAATGCCCGCCGCACATCATCGAGCATGCCGACCTGGTGGGCTCGACCAGCGCCATCCTGCAATATGCCAAGACCTTCGAGGGCGAGACGCTGATCGTGGCGACCGAGCCGCACATCATCCACCAGATGCAAAAGGCGCTGCCGGAGAAGACCTTCATCGGTGCGCCGGGGGCGGATGGCAACTGCAACTGCAACATCTGCCCGTACATGGCGCTCAATACGATGGAAAAGCTCTACGCCGCGCTGCGCGACCTGGAGCCGCGGATCGAAATCGAGGAGGGGCTGCGGCTGCGGGCCAAATCGAGCCTCGACCGGATGCTGAAAATGGCTTCGGGCACGATCGGGATGGGGGACCTGGGGCCGGTCCGCTCGAGCGGCGAGGGTGCCGCTCTCGGCGCCTAGAGGCGCGCGGGCTTCTTCCTCAGGATCGGGTTCTGGACGACGCCCGCTAGCACCAGTGCCGAGCCGACGAGCGCGATCCCGGCCAGATCGAGCGCACCCGGCGCCTCGCCGAACCGCAACCAGCCGATGAGCGCGGCTACCGCCGGCTGGGTGAGCAGCGCGATCCCCACCACCAGCGGAGAGAAGTGCCGCAGCGCATAGACCAGCAGGCCCTGCCCGATCAGCTGGCTGGAGAGCGCAAGGGCGAGCACCGGGCGCCAGTCCTGTGGCCAGAACGGCTCGTCCAGGATCAGCGCCAGCGCGAGCAGCACCGGGATCGATCCGGCGGCAGACCAGGCCAGCAGGCTCCATGAGCCGAGCGCCCGGCGCGCATTCTGGAGGATGAGCAGGTAGCCCGCATAGAGGATGCCGGCTGCAAGGCAGAACAGGTCGCCATAAAAAGTGGTGACCGAGATCCCGAGCGAGCGGCCGAGCAGCAACGCGCCGCCCAGCAGCGCGGCGGCGAGCGCGAGCCATTCGCGGCCCGCCGGGAGCCGGCGCCAGGCAATGAAGCCCCAGACCATCAGGATGAGGCTGCCGGCATTGCCGAACAGCGTCGCGTTGGCAAGGCGGGTGAGGCCGATGCCGATGTGCCAGCTGGCGATGTCGAGCCCGAACAGCACGCCGCCGATGATGACCGCGACGAGGATCTTGGGACCGAACCTCGCCGCTGCGGCATCCGCCCGCGCGGGGCGGGTGGCCATCGCGAGCAGGACGAGCACGGGGAAGGCCAGCCCCAGCCGCCAGAAGCCGGCCGATACGGGTCCGGTATCGGCCAGGCGCACCAGCCAGGGTCCGAGCGCCAGAGCGACGTTGCCGCCGATCAGCGCAGGCAGGGCAAAGGGGGGCGGCGCGGACGGCATCGGCCCCGTGCCTTAGCGGTTTTGCGACGCGGCGCGACGGGAGAAACGCGCCGGCAGCCCACTTCCCGCCATTACGTCGCTCACCGCCAGCCGATCCATCGCGCAACCCACCCCGCCCCTGGCGCGTTGCCGCACCAATGACCAAGCTCCGGGCCCTGTGGCACAACATCCTCGCAACCTACTGGTTCTTCCCCGCGCTGTTCGCCATTGCGGCCGTCGCGCTCGCCTTCGGCACGATCTGGCTCGACCGCACCGGCTGGGCCGAGCGGCTGAGCCAGATCGGCTGGCTCATACCCGCGCGGCCCGATGGCGCGGCCAACATGCTGACCGTCATCGCCGGCTCGATGATCGGCGTCGCCTCGACCGTGTTCTCGATCACCATCGCCGCGGTCGCCTACGCCAGCGGCAATTACGGGCCGCGGCTGCTCACCAATTTCATGGAGGATCGCGGCAACCAGTTCTCGCTCGCCACCTTCATCGGCACCTTCGTCTATGCCCTGACGGTGCTCAGGACAGTGCGACAGGAGAACGAGCCCGTCTCCGTGCTGATGGGTACCGGCGAGACCGCGCTGCCCGGCTTCGTGCCGCAATTGTCGCTCCTCACCGCCTACGCGCTGACCGGCATCTCGGTCGCGGTGCTGGTTTTCTTCCTCAATCACATCCCTGATTCGATCCGCATCAATTCCGTGCTCCACGGCGTCGGCAAGCGGCTGCTGCGGGTAATCGAGAAGCGCTATCCGGACGAGGACTGCGGGGCCGAGCCGATGCGCGCGGATGGCGGGGTACCGATCATCGCGCAGGCGATTGGCTATATCCAGCTGGTCGATTACGAGGGGTTGCACGAGGCGGCGCGTGAGGCGGGGGGGTGCCTGATCATGGCGGTCAGGACCGGCGATTTCATCCATCCCGACATGGTGGTGGCGCGCTGGCGATCGGCGCAGACGGGGGAGGGAGGCGCTGGCGAGGGGTTCGAGCAGGTGCGCCAGGCGGTGAAAGAAGGGCTGGCGCTGGGCAGCCGGCGCACGCCCTCGCAGGATGCCGATTTCCTGATCGACGAGCTGGTCGAGATCGCGCTGAGGGCCTTGTCGCCGGGGATCAACGATCCGTTCACCGCGATCACCGCGATTCACTGGCTCGGCGCGGCGACCGCCGAACTCGGCGCGCGCGACCTCAGGATGCGCGGGTTCGACGGGAACGGGCACGAGGACAATTGCGTGGTGCCGCTCGGCGGCGGCTATGATTACTACGTCTCGCGCGGTTTCGGCGCGCTGCGCTCGGGCGTGGCGACCAACCGGATCGCGGCCCTGCGCTTCCTCGACGCGCTGGGGGATTCGGCGAGCACGCTGGCCAACGAGTCGCGGCGCGAGCGGCTGGTCAGGGAGGCGGCGGTGCTGATGGAGCAGATGGCGCTCAACCTTCAGGGGCCCGAGCTCCACGAGGTCCAGGCGCGGCACCAGTCGCTGCTCGTGCGGCTGGCCCAGTAGGTGGCGCCGGGTGTCGCGATCGAGCGGGGCCGGGCGCAGGGTTGAGATGAAGGGGAGAAAAGATGCCGATGCGATCCTGGCTGTTCGTTCCGGGCGACAGCGAACGCAAGCTGGCCAAGGCGGCGGATACGGGGGCGGATATCGTCATCCTCGACCTCGAGGATGCGGTCGCGCCCGAGCGCAAGGCGATGGCGCGCGGGCTCGCGGGAGAGTGGCTCGGCACGCCCCGCAAGGCGGCGGCGGGCCCCGCGCGCTGGGTGCGCATCAATCCGCTCGATACCGACCAGTGGCGCAGCGACCTTGCCGCGGTGATGGCCGGCACGCCGGCGGGTATCATGGTGCCCAAGGCTGCCGGCCCCGCGCAGCTGCTCGACCTTGCCCGCGACCTCGAAGCGCTCGAGACTATCCACGGCATTGCGGCGGGATCGACCGGGCTGCTGCCGCTGGTCAGCGAGACGCCCGCCGCGGCGCTCGGGATCGCCGATTACGGCACGGCTCAGGTCGATCGGCTGGCGGGGCTGACCTGGGGCGCGGAGGACCTCTCGGCGGCGATCGGCGCCACGCGCAAGCGGCGCGCCGACGGCGAGTGGAGCGACCTGTTCCGCATGCTGCGCGCCCAGGTGCTGCTGGCGGCCCATGCAGCCGGGGTGGCCGCGATCGATACGCTACATGACGATTTCCGCGACGAGGCGGGGCTGGGGCGCGGGGCGCAAGCGTCGGCGGCGGACGGATTTGCGGGAATGCTGGCGATCCACCCGGCGCAGGTGCCGGTGATCAATGCCGCCTTCACGCCCGGCGAGGCGGAACTGGACGAGGCACGGGCGATCGTCGCGCTGTTCGAGGCCAATCCCGGGTCGGGGGCATTGCAGCTCGACGGGCGGATGATCGACCGGCCGCACCTGGCCCTGGCGCGACGGGTGCTGGCGCGGGCGGGGTAGGGCGCGAGTCCACTGGTCCAGACGTTTGCCGCCTGTGAGAGATGGCGCCACGACCAGGGTATGAAAATCGAATTAACGATTACTTTCAGATACTTGACTTAGTTGTCGGACCGGTTCCGGTAAAGGACCCAGCCCGGGTAGAACGGCCCGAACGTGTGGACTCGTCAATGTTTCACGTGGAACATGCGATGAACTGCCCCAGGCCAGGCGGAGCGATGGGTCACTCGCCCGGGGCAGCGGCGGCCGGCTCGCTCACGGGTACAGCAGCTTCCTCCTGCGTCACCTCGCCTGCCGCCCCGGCTCCCTCCTCGCCCGGCAGCGGCGCGGCGAGCGGGGCTTGCGAGCGCAGCAGATCGTAGGGGATCATCTCGTCGCTGATCGAGCGCTCGAGCACCTCGCCCATCGGCGCGGCGGTGGCTTCGGCCTCGGGCGCGGGCTCCTCGGCGCAGGCGGCGAGCGCGAGCAGCGCACAGGCGACAAAGGCGGGACGGATCAAGCGGTGGTCTCCTCGAGAGCCAGCGCGGCGAGGAACCCGCCGGCGCGCGCGCGCAATGCCCGATCGAACTCGGCCGGCGCAAGCGCGATCCTGAGGCGCTCGGCGCTGGTGATGCCGTAATCGGCGATGCCGCAGGGCACGATGCCGCTGAAATGCGTGAGGTCAGGCGCGAGATTGACCGAGAAGCCGTGCAGCGTGACCCAGCGAGTGATGCGCACGCCGATCGCGCCGATCTTGGCTTCGGCCCCGTCGACATCGCGCGTCCAGATGCCGATCCGCTGCGGCTCCGCCCAGCATCCGATGCCGCAATCGCCGAGCGTGGCGATCACCCAGGCCTCGAGCGAATGGACGAAGCGGCGCACGTCGCGCCCGCGCTGGGCGAGGTCGAGCAGCACATAGCCGACGCGCTGGCCGGGCCCGTGATAGGTGTAGCGCCCGCCGCGCCCGCTTTCGACCACCTCGAAGCGAGGGGTCACGAGTTCGGAAGGATCGGCGCTGGTCCCGGCGGTATAGACCGGCGGATGCTCGAGCAGCCAGACAAGCTCGCGCGCATCGCCGGCGCGGATGCCGCGGGCCCGCGCCTCCATCGCCGCCAGCGCCTCACGGTAGGGCACGGGCTGCGGGGAGACGCGCCATTCGATCGCTTCGGCGGCGGTGGTGAGCGCGAGGTCGTGCATTGCCGTCGATTGCGTGGAGCGCGCAGCCGTGCTTATCAAGGGCCGAATTGCACCCATGCTCGGGGTGCGGCGGGGAATTCCACGATGAGTTTCAACATGAACCGTACCTGGTCGCAGGCGAGCGAGCTGGTGCGCGCGAACTTCCAGCTGCTGGCAATCATCGCGGGCGTGTTCCTACTGCTGCCCGCGCTCGTGTTCGCGCTGGCGTTGCCCGACGCCTTCGACCTGATGGGGCTCGGCGGCGACGATCCGGAAGCGGTGCAGCAGGCGATGGCGGAGATGATCGGGCCGATCCTGGTCTATGGCCTGGTCGGCATGGTGCTCCAGCTGATCGGCTATGGGGCGATGGTCGCGCTGATCGGCGAGGGCCGGCCCACGGTGGGAGAGGCGATCATGCTGGGCCTCCGGAGCCTGCTGCCGCTGATCGGCGCATTGCTGCTGTTTCTGGTCGGCTATCTGGTGCTGGCGACGCTCGCCTCGCTGCTGGCGGGCGGACTAGCGGCGCTGATCGGGGGTGCTGGCGGCGTAGGGCTCGCAACGATCCTGGGCTTGCTGTTGTTAGCGGTGATGGTCTCCGCGGCGATCTATGTGATGACGCGAATGTCGCTGACCCTGCCGATCATCGCGCTCGAGGGAGAACGCAATCCGATCAGGGCGCTCAAACGCTCCTGGGCGCTGAGCGCGCCGCATCGGGGGCGGATCTTCGCCTTCTTCGTGCTGCTGTTCATCGCCTATGTGGTGATCAGCGTGCTGCTGCTGGGCTTCACCGGCGTGATCGCCGCGGCGCTCGGCGGCGGGGCGGGAGCGGCGTTCTTCACCGGGCTCGTCAACGGCCTGATCGGCGCGCTGGTGGCGATGGTGATGAGCGGCATCCTGGTGGCGATGCACCGCCAGCTGGCCGGGCGCTCGGCAGCCGAGATCGGGCGGGCGTTCGAGTAGGTCGGGGCGAGACGAATTCTAGAGGATCTGGCCCCTAGAGGATCTGGAGCACCGTCTCGGGTGGACGGCACAGGCGGACGCCCTTGTCGGTCTCAACCAGCGGGCGGTTGATGAGGATCGGCTCGGCCGTCATGGCCTCGAGCACGGTGTCGTCATCGGCCCGCTCGAGCCCGCGCTGCTGCGCATCGGTGCCCTTGAGGCGCAATCCTTCGCGCGGGGCCATGCCGGCCGCGCGATAGAGCCGGGCGAGCGTGTCGCGGCTCGGCGGGTCATCAAGATATTCGATCACCGTCAGCGCGAGGTCGTCGCGCTGCCTGAGCAGAGCCAGCGTGTTCCGCGAAGTGCCGCAGCGCGGATTATGCCAGATGGTTGCCTTCATCGCTCGGACTCCTGCTGCGGGCTACGAAGAGCCGGCACGGCGCGGGCAGCATCGGCCGGGTCGATGCCGGGGGCGGGCGCGGCGCTCAGGCGCTCCTCGCGGCGAGCCACGCGGGCGGCGCGGCGGATCGCGCGAACGAGGCGCGGCTGGACGCCGCACGGGCACAGGTTGGGGATGGCGGCGCGGATGGCCTCTTCATCGAGGTTCGGATCGCGCGCGAGGAGCGCGGCGGCGGCGATGGCAATCCCCGGCGTGCAGAAACCGCACTGGATCGCCTGTTCGGCCACCAGCGCCTGCTGCACCGGATGCGAGCGGTCGCGCGCCAGGCCCTCGATGGTGACCACCTCGCGCCCCTCGCTCTCGGCGAGCGTGACCAGGCAGGAGCGCAGGGCCTCGCCATCGACCAGCACCATGCAGGCGCCGCATTCGCCGGTGCCGCAGCCATACTTGGTCCCGGTGAGATTGGCCGCGTCGCGCAGCACCCACAGCAGCGGGGTCGCCGGATCGAGGGCGAAATCGAGCGGGCGGGAATTGAGCGTCAGGCCGACCATCGGGACGAGTCCACGAGCGTCCGCTAGCGGACGCGGATAACGCTGATAAAGCCGGTGAGTCCCTCGAGACGCATCCGGTGGCCGCCGAAGCGCGAAGGGGTGATGGTGGCTGTCAAGCCCGCGCGAGGCGCAAGACCGCTGCTCGAATTGCCCGCTCGGCGCCAGAGCTGCCCGTTCTCGAGCAGGATGAGCATCGGTCGGCCGGGCAAGACAGAAACATCGGCGACCTTCGCGCTCAGGCCGAGCGTGCCGTCCTCGTCACGCACGATGGTGGTCGCAGGATCGACACTGGCCGCCGGGCCGGTCGTGGGCAATTGGTCGGAGGACAGGCCGAAGCCGGCGGCGATCTCGGCCTCCGAGCGTTCCGCCGCCGCCTCCTGCGCCTGTGGCAAGCCGGCGAGCGCGGCATCGAAACAGGCGAGGCGCTCGGCATCCTCGGCAAGGGCGCCGCAGCGGGCGAAGGGGGCCATTAGCACATCCTCGTCCCGCTCCTGCGCATTGGCGGCGGTGGCGGCGAGGAGCAGGGCGAGGCCGGCGAGCGAGGTCTTGCAGTTGGGGCTGGTCATGGATCAGCTCTCTAGCGGATGCATGGCCGGCTTTCGAGAGCGGGCGGAGCGCTTTCTCCCCGGCATTTCTCCGGCGCAGTCTTTGCATCGCCGCAGCTTCGTCCCGGGCGGACTTCGGGCCCCGGTTCCTTCCCAAGTAAACCGGCCGCCTTGCCTAATGCACTGGGGAACGGCACTGAGCGGAAGGAGTGGTGTCGTTAGAACAAGCAGGCCACATTCGCATGCAGTAAGCGCTTCCTGTATCCTTGAAGCAGGATGATGTTCGGTCGAGCCGAGCGCCGAACGTCGCCGTGCTCGTCCCCTGCTACAACGAAGCGACCTCGATCGGTAAGGTGGTGCAGGACTTCAGGGCGGCGCTCCCGGCCGCCACCATCTACGTCTACGACAACAATTCGACCGATCGTACGGTCGAAGAAGCAGAGCTGGCCGGGGCTGCGGTCCGGCGGGAACGACGCCAAGGGAAGGGCTTCGTCGTCAGGCGGATGTTCGCCGACGTCGAGGCCGACATCTACCTCATGGTCGATGGCGACGACACCTATGATGCGTCCCGAGCGGCGGAGCTGGTCACGCTGTTGATCAAAAAGCAGCTCGACATGGTCAGCGGGTCCCGACTGGAAGCCGATGGCGATCAAGCTTACCGGTTCGGTCACCGGTTCGGAAATCGCATGCTGACGGGCTGCGTGCGCGCGATCTTCGGCACCGGCTTTACGGACATGCTGTCCGGCTACCGGGTGTTCTCCCGCCGTTTCGTCAAGAGTTTCCCGGTTACCTCGGCGGGGGGGGGG
>PPFU01000621.1_pt1 | contig 16170 bp, 13 predicted proteins | sample 1535991 | NCBI WGS metagenome assembly PPFU01 (sample SAMN04901290, study PRJNA319586) | Hypolithon metagenome, whole genome shotgun sequencing project. | isolation source: Antarctic Hypolithon | place: Antarctica: Miers Valley | collected 2014
TAATGTAGGGCGCTTCAGGGGCGGTGCCTCTTTGCCCACCCTCTCCCGGAAAGACCAAGATCGTGTTTAGCCTGAACCGTCCTGCTGGTGTCGAGTTGGGCAGCTACAACGCGCTGGAGCAATCCGTACGTGTGATATAGCAGGCTTATGCGGCCTCTGGCACGCACGCTGCTCACTGGGATACCACCGACAGCACCGGAGCACGCGTTAGCTCAGGTGCGTACTTTTTCAGCATGCGCATCGCGGGCACCTCGGCAGCCCTGTATACCGGCACGCTGATTGTTCTTCCCCGCTGATGCCGAAACTATATTTCTGTGGGCAATAGCGGCTACCTGCCGCGGCCCTCGACCTCTTTTTCTCCTGGCAGCCGCCTGTTGCGTCCCTGCCTCTTTCTACTCGTATGGATTCTTTCGAAACGTTTGATTTTGCTGAAGCGCTGCACAAAGCGGTGCAAAGCGCCGGCTACACTACGCCCACCCCTATTCAGGTAGCGGCCATCCCGCATGCCCTCGCCGGGCGCGACCTTATAGGGTGCGCCCAGACGGGCACGGGCAAAACGGCGGCTTTTGTGCTGCCGATGCTCGATGCGCTCCTGCGCCAGGCACCGCCGCAAGGCACCCGTCCGGTGCGCGCGCTCGTCGTCGTTCCCACACGCGAACTGGCGATGCAGGTAGACGAAGCCGTGCGCACGTACGGCAAGTTTACCGGCCTGCGCAGCCTCGCCATCTTTGGCGGCGTCGGCGTGCGGCCCCAGCTTGAAGGCCTCAAGCGTGGTGCCGACATCGTCGTGGCCACGCCGGGCCGCCTGCTCGATTACCTCAGCGACGGACGCATCAAGCTGTCGCGTGTAGAGGTGCTCGTACTCGACGAGGCCGACCGCATGTTCGACATGGGCTTTATCCGCGATATTCGCAAGATCGTGGCGGCGGTGCCTGCCAAACGGCACACCATGCTGTTCTCGGCCACGATGCCGCCTCCCATTCAGGAACTCGCCAACTCTATTCTCACCAGGCCTGCTTTCGTGGAAGTGGGCACGCGGAGCAACCCGGCCAAAACGGTGACGCAGCAGGTGTGCCAGGTCTCTAACGAAGACAAGATCGACCTGCTCTTCCACGTGCTCGACACTGAGAAGGTGGAAAGCGTGGTCGTCTTTTCGCGCACCAAGCACCGCGCCGACCGCATCAAGCGCAAGCTCGGGCAGCGCGGCTTCAACGCGACGGTGCTGCACTCCAACCGGTCGCAGGGGCAGCGCCAGAACGCCCTCGACGGGTTCAAGAAAGGCACTTTCTCCATTCTCGTCGCCACCGACATCGCCGCGCGCGGCATCGACGTAGACGGCATCTCGCACGTGATCAACTTCGACACGCCTAACCAGCCCGAGGATTACATCCACCGCATCGGGCGGACAGGGCGGGCCGAGGCCAGCGGCGATGCCATCACGTTTGTCGCCAAAGACGAGGAGCCGTACCTGCGCGACATCGAGAAGCACACGGGCCACGCGATTCCGCGCAAGGTGTACAAAGGCTTTACCCCGCGTCCTGCCGAGCAGACGCACGCAGGTAGCCGGCCGGCCACGCAGAAGGCCTCACAGCCCAATCCGCCGGGCGCCGGGCGCTCCAACAAGCGCCGCTCGCGACGCGGCCCGCAGCCCAAGTAACCTGCGGTAGCCTCTGCAAACGCTGCAAACAATCCGCACACGGCCCGACCTTAACCAGTCGGGCCGTGTGCGTTTATAGGTTGTAGTAGTCGGAAGCGGCGTAAAAAAAGCACCGCGCAGCGCACCCCGTCCCGGCGCAGCAACCCGGTCGGACCTGTCAGCCCGTCTCGACCGTCGTGACGCGCGGCGGCGTGGGCAGAGGCGTAGTGTCTTCCGACGGCCCTCTCTCGACTACGTCGTACAGATCGAGGCGGCGGTCACGCCACGGCCGCACCGTCCCGGTAAGGCGGTTTTCGCGCAAGAGCTCGAGGTCGAGGTCGGCTGTGACGAGCGCCTCCACGTTGGGCTCGCACTCGGCTGCAATGCCGTCGCGGGCAAAGGGAAAGTCTGACGGCGTGAAAATGGCCGACTGCGCATAGTGCACGTCGGTGTTTTCGACGGAAGGCAGGTTACCCGTCGTGCCCGCCGTGATGACATACATCTGGTTTTCGATGGCCCGCGCCTGTGCGCACAGCCGGACGCGCAGAAAACCCTGCCGGTTGTCGGTGCAGAACGGTACGAACAGGATCTGCGCGCCCCGCGCCGCCGCAAGACGCGCCAGTTCGGGAAACTCGACGTCATAGCAGATGGCAATGGCCACCTTGCCCCGGTCGGTGTCGAACACGCGCACCTCGGAGCCGCCTTTCACCCCCCACCACAGCCGCTCGTTGGGGGTGATATGCAGCTTGTCCTGCGTTTCGATAGCGCCGTCGCGCTTAAACAGGTACGCCACGTTGAACAGGTCGCCGTCTTTTTCGGTGTAATGCGAGCCCGCCACGATGTTGATGGCATAGCGCATAGACAGCCGCTGAAACAGCTCGACAAATGGCTCGGTGAGGTTGGCCACCTGGCGCGCGGCGTGACCGGGCGAAACGGTAGGCAGAAACGAGAGCAGCTGCAAGGTGAAAATCTCCGGGAAGACCACAAAGTCGGCCTGGTAACCCGCCGCTGCATCTACGAAGAAAGTGCACTGCTGCGCGAAGTCGTCGAACGACGAGATGCGGCGCATCTGGTACTGCACCGCGCACACGCGCACGGGAAAGGTAGAGCGCTGCCGCTCGTTGGGGTTGGGGTCGTAATGCAGGTTGACCCACTCCATGAGCACGGCGTAGCCGCAGGATTCCTCGTCCTCGGGCAGATAGTCCGGCACGACGCGCTTGATGGAAAAGCCGTTGGCGAGCTGAAACGTGATCACCGGGTCTTCGAGGTCGCGCGCGAGCACGCGCTCCACGTATTCCGGGGCCGTCATGTCGCCGGCGTGGCGGTGGTAGCCGGGCAGGCGCCCGCCGAAGACGATGCGGCGGAGGTTGAGCTGCCGTGCGAGCCGCTTGCGCTCTTCGTAGAGCCGCCGCCCGATGCGCATGCCCCGGTACGCCGGGTCCACGACCACCTCGATGCCGTAGAGCGTGTCGCCCTCCGAGTCGTGGTTTTTGATGGCACCGGTGCCTGCCACGTCTTCCCACGTGTGGATCTCACCGTACTCGTCGAAATCGATCACGAGGCTGTGCGCCGCACCGATGATGCGGCCGTCGTACTCGACGCCGATCTGGCCTTCGGGGAAAAGCTTGAGCTGGCTTTTAAACTGCTGCTTAGTCCACGGCTCTACCTCGGTATAACCCGCCTTGAGCAGTTGCAGCAGCCCGTCGAAATCGTCCAGCCGAAGCTGGCGGACGTGGAGCGCGTGCTGGAATTCTTCGAGGTCAACGTGGGACATAGGTTGGGTTTAGGATTGGCTAGCTCAAAAATAGGTACACAGCCCCCGCCGGACAGGTTCGACGGAGGCGCAGAGTTGGCGGAAAGCGAACCATTGGCCCGGCAAAGCAAGACCTTCTGCAAACGCGGTTGCCGCGTTTCTGCAAGTATGCACCGCTTTTGCCCTTGAACGTGTAAGGCTTGCGCTGTATCGTCGGAAACGTTGTCCGTACCGCCTATTCCAGCGCCTGTCATGCTTTATCGTGCTATGCGAACCGCCTCTCTCGCCGCACTCGCTTGCCTGATTCTTGCCGGATGCGATGCCACCAGCACCGATCTCGACAGGGTAGTACCTGACCCTGACTGGAGCATCCCAGACGGCACCGCCTCTGCCAGGGTGGGCGGGCAGATGTACCAATTCCGTGTTTACGCACAGCCCAGCGCCTATGACCGAGGTGAGGTGGTCTTGCGTGCCCACGCCGACGGCTTGGACCGGACCCTCATGCTCACCTTCAACCTGGGAAAGGGTGTAGCCCGCGTGAACCGACAATTGACCGGCTTCTGGGACCTCGGTTTCTGCACGCCATCGCGCAGCTATGTTCTGTCAGACGCGGGTGTGGCTGAGATTCTGGTCACGCGCTACGACCCGGCCTCGGGGCAGCTTGATGGGATCTTTCAGCTTCAGGTGCAGGACGAGCAGGATCCAGCCATGCAGGTATCCTTCACGGGCGGTACGTTCTCGGTGAAGTTGAGGCAAGAGCCGTTCGCGTATTGCATCGAGGGTTGAGACGCCTTTGCAGGTGAACCGCCACGACGCCACGTGCAACGAGTGAGACGACCTGTCGCAAAATGTGGCACAAAGCGAACCGTTGCGCAGCCAGCGAGCACGTTCAGAACACCCCCCGTGACGCTGACAAGCCACTACCATGGCTGCATTTTATTCTGTCAAGCGGTTGCTATCTTGGGCTATCCTATGCGGTACGCAGCCTGGTGTGCGTCTCCGCTTTTCGCACCTTATCAGGTACTGCCAATGAGAGCCCCTCTCCTTCTCCTCTGCTTTCTGGTTCTCGTGCCTCTGGCCACCGCCCAGCAAGGCGCCCGCTTCGGCGTGGGAATCGGCATCGGAAGCGCTCCGGCGCTCTACGACGACGACTTCGGCATCAGACCGCCGACAAGTATCTACCTGCCCATCACCTTCTCGACCTTTCGCGTTGAGCCTGAACTCGGTCTGTTTCGTGCTTCAGTTTCAGATGAAGATGATGATTTTGAACTCAGCGCGAGCCTGTTGCAACTGGGTACCGGGGTGTTCCTCGTCCGTCCGATGGGTAGCACCAATCTCTACTTTGGCGGCCGCGTCGGCATCACCCGCGTCTCCCGGGACAGCTCGTTCAGGGATGAAGACGAGTCCAGCACAAACTTCTTTGTAGGCCCGGCCCTTGGCGGTGAATACATGTTTGGGCAAAACTTCTCGCTGGGCGGGGAGGCGCAATTGCTCTTCACATCTGTTGGCAGCTCAGACGATGACGACGACGTTTCCATCTCGTTTCTCAACACCAACGGCGTGTTTTTCGTCCGCTGGCATTTCTGAAGTCTGTCCAACCCTGGCAGGTTTTGAGCACCTGCCAGGGTTACGCACTCGCTACCGACCTGCACATCAGCGGCGGCGGAAGAGGTTCCACAGCGCCACCGCCAGCGCGCCCGTAACGGCTACGCCCGCGATGGCAGCGGGCCGCGCGCCGCGCAGGAGAGCACCGGGACCAAGTTCGACCTCGCCCATGCCGAAGAGCCGGGAGATGCCGCCGGGCCGCGCTGCCGATCCGCTGCGCGCCACCGTCACGCCGTCAACCCGCACGTCTACCGTCATGCCGACCGCTCGGAGGCCATCGTCGAGGTCATGGACGGTGTCGCGCGCCGAGTCGGACGGTGGCAGATAGCGCAGCAGCCGACGCGCCGCGCCGAGCGATGGCAGGTCGATCACGAGCGTGCTGCCCTCGCCGCTGACGCGGGCGCGCTCGCCCTCTACTGTCAGTTCGAGGTCGGCCTCGATTTCGAGCGTGCCCTGTGGCACGTACGGCTCGCCCGCGTGATGATTACTTGGAGGCATCGCCATTGGGGCCGCGGTTCACGTCGTCTCGGGTGCGGATGCGAAGCGTGCCGTTCATTTTCCACGGTGCATGCTGCACATCGCCTTCAGCGCCGGAAGGCACGTAGACTACGAAGTTGTCGAACTCGTACGTGATCTCAGCGCCGCGACCCGTAAGCTTGTCGTACAGGCCGATAGCGAGTTCGGGCCACGTGGTCGTGTTCTGGGTGTCGGTTTTGGTTGCCATTTCAGGATGGATGGATAAAAGAATGCTACTTGGTGAGAGCCTGGAAAGAGACACGATGGGCTGGGCTCCCACCATGGTGGGAACGTTGTGTAATAGCCCGGTCAACCCGGCACGAGGGTGATTGCCTGTCGTGTGATAGCAGCGTCGCCTTTTGCGCCTGTCTCTACCTTTTTTGTACATGAACATCCTCGTCACTGGCGCCACCGGTTACATCGGCGGCCGCCTCGTGCCCTGCCTGCTCGAAGCCGGCCACCGAGTGCGGTGCTTTGCCCGCCATCCCGCCCACCTTGCCGGCTACCTGTGGTCCGACCGGGTAGAAGCGGTACAGGGCGATGTGCTGGAGAAAGAGACCATCCTGCCCGCGCTCGAAGGCATCGAGATAGCTTATTACCTTATCCACTCGCTTTATGCCGGCCAGGAATTTGCCGAGCGCGATCGGCAAGCAGCCCGCAACTTTGGTGAGGCGGCAAAGGCTGCCGGGGTAAAACGCATCATCTACCTCGGCGGCATCCAGCCAAAAGGGGCGCGCTCGTCCGAGCATCTACAGAGCCGCATCGAAACGGGCGACCGGTTGCGCGAGGCGGGCGTGCCCGTAACAGAGTTCCGCGCTGCGGTCATCGTCGGCTCGGGCAGCATCTCGTTCGAGATGATCCGCTACCTCACCGAGCGCGTGCCGGTGATGATCTGCCCCCGCTGGGTAGACACGCCCACGCAGCCTATAGCCGTACGCGACGTGCTGGCCTACCTCGTCGAGGCACTCCGACGCCCTGAGAGTGCGGGGCGCGTGCTGGAAATCGGCGGCAGCAACGTGCTGACATACGCCGATATGTTTCGCCTGTATGCGAGTGTGCGGAAGCTGGATCGGCCCGTGATCCGGGTGCCATTTCTGACGCCGCGGCTTTCTTCGCTCTGGGTGGGCCTGGTAACACCCATCAACTACGCCATCGCGCGCCTGCTCATTGCAGGGCTTGGCAGCAAGGTGGTTGTCACCGATCCCACGGCGCGGCAGATGTTTGACGTTGACCCCATCTCGTACGAAGCTGCCGTGCGGCTTGCGCTGCAACGCTACAGCACCGACACTGTTGAGACCGTGTGGCACGGTGCATATTCCACCATTCCGCCGCGCCGCGAGGGCGTATTGGCTACCGAGTTCAGGGATGAGCAAGGCCTGATGCGCGACAGGCGACAGTTGCGGGTGCAGGCCCGTCCTTCTACGGTCTTTCGCATCGTGAAAGGCATCGGAGGTGACACCGGCTGGCTTTATGCCAATACCCTCTGGCGCATCCGGGGATTACTCGACGAACTCGTCGGCGGCATCGGCCTGCAACGCGGCCGGCGGTCGTCACACGAGGTGCGGATGGGCGATGCCATCGACTTCTGGCGCGTGGACGCCATGATACCGGACAAGCTCTTGCGCTTGCGGGCTGAGATGAAGCTACCCGGCAAGGCATGGCTTCAGTTCGAGGTAGAACCTGCCCCCGACAAGTCTGATACGACGCTGGTGACGCAGACTGCCTTTTTCGAGCCGCGAGGACTCCCGGGGGTGCTGTACTGGTATCTATTCCTTCCCGCGCACCTGTTCCTGTTTCCCGGCATGATAAAGGAACTCGGACGGCGAAGCCGCGCCCTTGAAGCTGAGCAGGCCGCCGCACAGGCCACAGGGCAGCCCGGCCCGCTACCGGCCTGAAAACTTGCGGGCTACGTCAGCGCGTGCCGCCAGAGGGAGCCGCTGCGTTCATGCCCAGCAGGTTCATGAAAAAGCGCCACCGCACCTCCTGGTCGAACACCTGCTGCTCGGTAGACTTGCCCGTGCCGTGCCCGCTCTCGAAATCGACATAGAGCAGGATGGGATCGGTCTGGCCTTCGTTGGCCTGCAGGCGCGCAGCCATCTTCTTGGCATGGAGGGCGTCTACGCGCGTGTCATTCTCGCCGGCGGTAATCATCGTAGGCGGAATGTTGACGCCTGTGCGGACGTTGTGGTAAGGCGAATAGCGGAGGATGGTGCGGAAATCGGCTTCGCTGTCCGGGTCGCCATACTCGGGAATCCAGTAGCGGGCGATGAGAAACCGGTGGTAGCGCACCATGTCAAGCAAGGGCACGGCGCAGATGGCCGCGGCGAACAGGTCGGGGCGCTGCGTCATCATCGCGCCGATGAGGAGTCCGCCGTTAGAGCCGCCGTAGACGCCCAGATTTTCAGGACGGGTGTAGTTTTCGGCGATCAGGTACTCGGCTGCCGCGATAAAGTCGTCGAACACGTTCTGTTTGTTGCCCAGCATTCCGGCCTGGTGCCATGCCTCGCCGTACTCGTTGCCGCCGCGCAGCGCCGCTATCGCGTAGACGCCGCCCCGGTTGATAAACGCCGCGTTGAGGCCTGCAAAGCCCGGCGTCATGCCGATGTTGAAGCCGCCGTAGCCGTAGAGGATCGTCGGGTTGGCGCCGTCGCGTTGCAGCCCCCGTTTGTACATGAGGATGATGGGCACGCGGGTGCCGTCTTTCGACGTGTAGAACTGCACCTCGCCCTCGATCTCGGACGTGTCGATGCCGGGCTCCTGCTCGTAGAACAGCGTCCACGTGCCCGGATCCGACGCGTCGGTCCGGTATACTTTGCTGGGCGCGGTGAACGTGTTGAGCGTCACGAAAAGCGTGTTCGACTCTTTGTGGAAGCTGACCGACGAGGCGTTCCCGGCTTCCGGCAGCGCCAGCTCCCGCTGGAAATTGCCCTCCAGATCGTACACGCGCAGGCGGCTGATGAGGTCTTCCCGGTCGAGCGTGACGATGCTGCCGTTGGTAACGGCGTAATCGTCGAGCACGGTATCGCCCTCGGGGATGAGCGTTGCCCAGCGGTCCGACGTGGGCGCGTCGAGGGTGGCGACCATCAGCTTGAAGTTGGGCGCGCCGTCGTTGGTGTAGATGTAGAGCCTGTCATCTAACGCGTAGGGCGAGGCCGTGGCGGTCTGGCTGCTGTAAATCTCGATGGGCGGCTGCCCTTCTTTCTCCATCACGAGCGCGTGCGTCGCGTAGAAATCGCCCCGCGTGGTAAAGGTGACGTTGGCGTCGCGGGCATCGTTTACAGAGGCGAAGTTGCCCGCGTCGTCGGGCTGGATGAGAAACACGTCGGCGTCGCGTCCTTCGGCAAAGCGGTGGCGGAAGGTCTGGAGCGGCTGCTGGTTTTTGATCATCTCCGCCGTGCCCACGGTGATGTACGCGCCCTCGCCATCGCGCATAAACGAGAAGCCGCGCAGCCCCTCGATAGGCCCGGCCAGCAGTTCGCCTGTTTGCGTGTCGTAGATGCGGTACGTGCTGATCTCGGCACCTGCTTTCTGCACGCCCACCGCCACGCGCCCGCCATCTGTCGTATACGTGATGCCCGAGATCGCCGTCAGGCCGCTCGGGTCGAGCACTTCGGGGTCGAAGAGCAGCACATCCGCGCCGCCACGCCGGGTGTAAAGCCGGGCCTGCTTTTCCCCTTTGCGCTTGATGGTCAAAAACTGCTTGTCGCCCACGAGCGTGAGCGGGCTCACCACGTCGCGGTCGAGGTAGGCCGTGATCTCGTCGCGCAGGCCGGGCACCGCCGGGTACGCCTGCTCCACAAACGCCAGCGTGGCAGCGTGCTGCGCCTTCGACCATGCTTTCACCTCGGGCGCGTCTTTGTTTTCGAGCCACCGGTACGGGTCGGTAAGCGCGACGCCGAAGAGCGTGTCGGTGACGGGCTGCCGGGGCGTGGTCGGCGGGGTGAACGTCTGCGCCTGCACAAGCGGCGCGAGGGTCAGCAAAAGCGCGGCGGACAATAGCGTTTTCATCTCGTAGGTCAAAAGCAAAGGGCGGCTTTAAAGGTAACACCTTGGAGCCGCCTTGATGATCGTGCCGGGCGACGCTATCGTGCAGGAACCCATTCGCCTCTCAGCGATGCCATTTTCTGCACCCAACGTAGCACGAGGATTCGACATGATATACAGGAAGATGCGCTGCAACGTGCTGCTTTTCATCGCTTCGGCGCTTTGGATGGGCTGCGTCCCTTCGACGAGGTCGATCGAGCAGCGGCTCGAACAAGAGCTGCAAGAAGCGCTCGGGCCGGCAGACCGCTACACCGTGACTATTGAAGGCCTGCAGGCCCGTTCGGGAGAGGCTGAGCGCGTGACCGTGATGGGCGAGCGCGTACGCCCGCAGGACGCACCTGTCCTTGACCGGATCGATCTCGAACTGCACGGGGTGAAGTACAACAGGAAAGACGAAAAACTCGAACGCATGGACTATGCGCGTGCAACCGCCCGGATCAAGGCGGATGACCTCGCCGCCTTCCTCACAGATCACCGAAGCGTGCGGGAGGCATCGGTCACGCTCGAACAGCCAGATCAGGCCACGATCCGCCTCCGCCCCGACATCTCAGGGCTAGCGCTGCCGAGAGGCGTCGCTGTGGAAGCTACAGGGCAGCTTGTAGCCGACGATGGCAACGTGAACTTTATCATATCCAGCATCGAGGCTGTCGGCGCCAACCTGGGTAGCCGGGTTGCCCAGCGCCTCTCAGAAGCCATCAACCCGCTTGTAGATCTGTCAGACCTGCCTGCTAACCTGCAGGTAACGGAGGTGCACGTAGAAGACGGAGCCGTGAGAATCGAGGCGACGGGCGGCGTTTCCGCAGACTTGTGAAAGCGGGCGCTTTTCGCTCTCGAAAAGGTACGCACAGGCATCTTACCGATCCATATCGTCGAGTTTGAGAAGGCACCGGCGGTAAAGTTTGTAGGCGATGTTCCGAGGTAACACCCCCCGCATGCGCCCCTCAGACACCCCACCGCTGATGGCGGGACAGGCTCTGGAAGGGGGCGGTTTGTGCTGAGCCTCTATAGAAGAGATAGGCTGCGCCCCTACGCCGACCCCGTATGCGGGGGGAAACAGTTGTCCGCAACCGGCTCACATTCGTTGATCATGACATCTTCGCACACGTTCACCTCTCTGCTTTTCGTCTCAGGCACAGACTGAGCACACGGGATAAAAAAGGGGCTTTCGCGTGCTGGCTGCAGGCCCTATCATTGCGGGGCCTTTTGCAACCCTTATGCGATTCTCTTTTTCTCTCCTGCTGCTGCTGGGCATCTCCCTGCCGGCGTTTGCGCAGAACGCCACCCTGCGCGGCTTTGTCCGCGATGCCTCAGACGGGCAGACGCTCCAGGGTGTAAACGTGATTCTGCGCGCCGCCGACGGTAGCGTCAACGGGGCCGCGACCGACCGGGACGGCTACTATGCCATCAGCCGCATTGCGCCGGGGACGTACACCCTGCTCGTTTCCTATATCGGCTATGTGACTGTTGAAGAACCCATCACGCTTGCCGCAGGCGTCAACGAGACGCGCAACATCGAACTGCGCTTCGGGAGACTGGAGGCGGGAGAGGTGACCGTGGAAGCCGAGGCCGAGGGTGCCAAGTCGATGGGCGTGGCAGGCTTGCAAACCGTGCGCCCCTCTGACCTCGAGCGCATCCCCACGCCGGGCCTTTCTGCCGACCTCGTCTCGTACATCCAGTCGATGCCGGGCGTCGTTTCTACCGGCGACCGAGGCGGGCAGCTTTTCGTGCGCGGCGGCACTCCCACCCAGAACCTCGTCCTCATCGACGGCATCCCCATCTACCAGCCGTTTCACGTGATCGGCTTTTATTCGGCCTTTCCCGCCGATATTCTCTCGACGACGGATATCTACGCGGGCGGCTTCGGGGCGCGCTACGGCGGACGCATCTCCTCTGTTATCGACATCTCGACCCGCTCGGGCAACAACCGCAGCTTTGCCGCGGGCGCGTCGGTAGGCCCTTTCCTCGCCGCTGCCCGAATCGAAGGTCCCCTCGTGCCCGGCAGGGCGTCGTTTCTTTTTTCCGACCGCGAGTCGGTTATCGAGCCGGTCGCGCCGGGTCTGCTGGGCCGCGAGCTGCCATACCGCTTCTACGACCGCTTCGGCAAGCTCAGCGCGTCGCTGAGCACCCGCACGTCGCTCTCGGCCACGGCCATGCAGACCTACGACCGGGGCAACCTCTCCGACCTCGCCGTAGACGACCCGAACAGGCCCGTCGGCGCTTCGGACGACCAGGTGGTGTGGCGCAACGAGGCTTATGGCGTGCGCATGCTGCATCTGCCCGAGAGCGTGCCCATCATCGGCGAGGTGATGCTCACCTTTACGCGCCTGGAGAACGAGTTCGGCACGCGCGGCGCGCCCGAGCGAACGTCGGGGGTGCAGAGCATCAACGCCAACTTCAGCGTTACCTATGCGCTGGGTGAGCAGGAGCTGGAAGCCGGCGCGCAGGTGCGCAACGTGCAGCTGGACTATGGCCTGGGAGGTATTTTCGAGAATATCCGCGACGACAAAGAGTATCTCACCGAGGCCTCGTTTTTCCTCGACGCGGCCATCCCGCTCTCGCCCGCCTTTATCGTGCGGCCCGGCGTGCGCGGCTCGTCGTTCCGGGGCAAGCTTACCGCCGAGCCGCGCGTGCGGGTGCTGGTGCGCCCCGGCGGTACGCAGAGCATCCAGCAGATCACGGCGGCGTGGGGCATCTACCGGCAGGACCTGGAAGGCATCGTAGACCGCCGCGACGCGGGTGATGTCTTTACCGCCTGGGTGGCATCAGACGTAGGACGCAGCGTGCCACAGGCCATACACGCGATTCTCGGCTACCAGCTTCGGCCCTCGGCCGGCTTCGAGTTCGAGGTGGAAGGCTACTACAAGGCGCTCTCCAACTTGCTCGTGCCCGAGTTTTCGAGCGTGCCCACCTTTACCACACGCCTCCAGCCTGCCGACGGACAGGTGCTGGGGGTGGACGTGCGCGTGGAAGCGACGACGGGGCCGTTCTACGGATACCTGTCTTACGGCTTCTCGAAGGTCGAGTACGACGCCAAGCAGGCGGCGCTGGCCGTCTGGTACGGGCAGGAGGAACTCACCTACAACCCGCCGCACGACCGCCGCCACCAGCTCAACGCCGTCTCGCAGCTAAGCATGGTCGGCTTCGACCTCAACGTAAAGTGGCAGATGGGTAGCGGGCTGCCTTTTTCGCGCTCTGCCGGCTTCGACGGCTTTGTGCTGCTTGACAGTCTGATAGACGTGACGACGAAGCCTGCCACCCCGCGCGTGCTGTACGGCCGCCCCTACGACGGACGCCTGCCGTTCTACCACCGCCTCGACGTGTCGCTCTCACGCGCTTTTTCGCTCGGGCGGCATGCCGAGGTCACGTTCCAAGGGGGCGTCATCAACGCGTACGACCGCCGAAACCTGTTCTTTCTCGACCTCTTCACGCTGCGTCGCATCGACCAGTTGCCGGTCATCCCCTCTTTTGGTCTCAAGCTCGAGTTTAGATGATGCTGCGTGCTGTCTTTTCGCTGCGGGCTGCCGTGGTGCCGCTGTTGCTCGCCGCCTGCCTGCTGTCGGCGTGCGATGAAACGGTAGACCCTTTTCTACCATCCGACCGCTACTTCTCCCTTTACGGCTACCTCGACACCGACCGCGATGTCCAGTACGTGCGCGTTATTCCGCTGCGCCGCCTCGTCGAGCCGCCCCTGCCGGGCCCGCTCGATGCCACGGTAACCACGACCGACCTGATGACAGGCGAGCAGGTGGTCTGGCGCGACTCGGTTATCACGTTTTCAGACGGTTCTTCGGGCAACGTGTTTTACGGGGCCTTCAGGCCCTATTTCGGGCACCGGTACCGCATCGAGGTTGTCAGTGCCGACGGCAACAGCACGCGCGCCGAGACCACGGTGCCCGATGCGCGGCCAGCATCTGTGGGTGAGGTTTACAGTGGGATCACGTTTCAGAGCCTTTCGCAGGACGTGTTCTGGCCCGATGTGGATTTCGTGCCCACGCGCGTGCAGGTGTGGTACCGTTTTGCCCCTTCCAGTCCCGACGCGCCCTTTTTTGACCTGCCGATCAATTACACCGATGTCGAACTGGGTCAGGCTGTAAACGATGGCTGGCGCGTAACGGCGTTTCTGATGCGCGACGTACAGGAAGTGCTCAAGATACTGGGCCGCCCCAACCCGCCCACGCTCTACAATGTGGGGATGAAGATATCGGTGACGAGTGACGACTGGCGGCCGCCCGGCGGCGCTTTCGACCCAGAGGTGCTCATCCAACCGGGCACTTTTACCAACGTAGAGAATGGCTTCGGCTTTTTCGGATCGGTAGCCCAACTCAACGCCGAGTGGACGCTTACCCGCGACGCGTATGCAAGGCTGGGCTATCCATACCCGGCACAGTGAGCGCGCGCGGGCACCTGCAGGTGCAGCATCTTTCCACAGGCTGAGCGCCGTGCAGACACTCGTTATCATCCCCGCCTTTAACGAGGCCCGGTCGATCGGCCTCGTTGTGGGCGACCTACCCCGCAACCTCGTCGACGAGGTTGTTGTGGTCAACAACGCTTCTACCGATGAAACCGAAGCCAACGCGCGGGCGGCAGGGGCCACGGTGGTGCGAGAGCCGCAGCGTGGGTATGGCAACGCGTGCCTGCGCGGCATGGCGTACGCCCGCACCCGGCAGCCCGATGTCGTCGTCTTTCTCGACGGCGACTATAGCGACCACCCGGAGGAGTTGGCGCTTCTGGTAGCCCCCATCTATGCAGGGCAGGCAGACTTTGTTATAGGCTCGCGCACACGCGGGGCGCGTGAGAAAGGCGCTATGCTGCCGCAGGCCGTCGTTGGAAACGCGCTCGCGTGCGCGCTGATGCGCCTGTTCTGGGGAACGCGGTGGACCGACCTGGGGCCTTTCCGGGCCATCACGTTCCCTGCGCTCGAGAAGCTGAACATGCAGGACCAAACCTTCGGCTGGACGATCGAGATGCAGATCCGGGCGGCAGAGGCCGGGCTGCGCTGCGCCGAGGTGCCCGTCTCGTATCGCCGCCGGGTAGGGGTGTCCAAAATCACGGGCACGATAACGGGTACGCTGCGGGCGTCGTATAAAATCCTGTGGACGGTATTCCGCTTTGCCCTCACCCGGGGCCGACGCCGGTACGCTGCGCCTGACTCGGCCCCACAGGCAAGCTGAAATAAGACACGTACAAAACCGAATCCATTGCTGGCGCGTTAGGGATTCGTAACACTCCCGCTCGCGCGGTGCCTTATAAAGAGAGGCGTCGCCTCTCCCGCACATCCAAACCTGAAGCTACATGGAGCAGCAGCCCGACATCTGGTTCAACGGCAAGCTCGTACCCTATGAGCAGGCAACCATCCACGTGCTCTCGCACGTCGTTCACTACGGCTCGTCTGTTTTCGAGGGTATCCGGTGCTACGAAACCAAGAAAGGATCGGCTGTTTTCCGCCTGCAAGAGCACATGCGACGCCTGGTGGATTCGGCCAAGATCTACCGGATGGAAATCCCGTACAGCCTCGACGAACTCAACAGCGCCGTCGTGCAGACGATCCAGAACAGCGGCCTCGCCTCGTGCTATGTACGGCCCGTCGCGTTTCGTGGGATGGGCTCGCTGGGCGTCAACCCGCTGCGCAACCACGTGGAGACGGTAATCGCGGTGTGGGACTGGGGCGCGTATCTGGGCGCGGACGCGCTGGAGCAGGGCGTAGAGGTAGAGGTGGCTTCGTGGAGCCGTATGGCACCCAACACCTTGCCCGCGCTCGCCAAGGCTGGCGGCAACTACCTCAACGCGTCGCTGGTGAAAATGGACGCCGTGCTCAACGGACGCGCCGAGGGCATCATGCTCAATACCCAGGGTTATGTTGCCGAGGGCAGCGGTGAAAACCTGTTCCTGGTGCGCGACAATGTGATTCATACTGCCCCTACCGCATTCTCCATTCTGCCCGGCATCACACGCGACGCCATCATCCAACTGGCGCGCGATGCGGGCTACCAGGTGGTCGAGGCTATGCTGCCGCGCGAGGCGCTCTACCTCGCTGACGAACTCTTTTTCACCGGCACCGCTGCTGAGGTTACCCCGATTCGCAAGGTAGACCACCACACCATCGGCGAAGGCCGCCGGGGCCCGGTTACGGCGCAGTTGCAGGATGCGTTTTTCGATGTCATCCGGGAGGGCAACGATCCCTATGGCTGGCTCACCTCGGTTCCGCAGGTGGAAGCGGTAAGCCAGAACTGACTGCCATACGACGCTTCTTTGTCTACCGCAGAACGCTCGGTATGCTTTTCAGCGCCGGCGCCCAAAGCCCAGGCGACAAGAACGCTGCACACGAATAGCGGCGCACCGTGGGTTATACCGCATCTACTGCGCCGTGGTGTCTGGAACGGCGTTGAACCTCCCTTTCACACGACGCCATGCGGGATAGAGGGCACTGGCTCGGATGTCGCCTGCGAGGACGCCGGCGATCCGGTCATCAGGTCGGTTGTGATGAGCAGGCGGCCGTCCCGGAAGAAGCCGATGTGTTCGAACGTCTTGCCGGCCTCTAACTCATCGCCGCTTGCTCTGTTGAGAAGCTGGCTAAAAGTGATTAGCAAGAGTGATGCACTCGCGGGCAGGGTGGGGA
>PPFU01038948.1_pt1 | contig 16143 bp, 14 predicted proteins | sample 1535991 | NCBI WGS metagenome assembly PPFU01 (sample SAMN04901290, study PRJNA319586) | Hypolithon metagenome, whole genome shotgun sequencing project. | isolation source: Antarctic Hypolithon | place: Antarctica: Miers Valley | collected 2014
GCGGCGCATCGAGATGATCCGCCGACCAGGAGGGCTGCGCATGCAGCACCCAGCTGTCCGCCTCGCCGGCCGGGCGCCCCGGTTTGCTCGAGTCGCGGGCGATCCAGGAGAGCGGCCCGCCGCGCACGAAGGCGGCGTCGAGCGGGAGGGCCAGTGGGAGGTCGAAGGCGGCCAGCGCGGCCCAGCAGGGGAGCATCCGCGCCTCGTCTGTTCGCGCCGCGATCGCGGGCGCAGCCGTTCGGAGGAGCTTGCCCGTCTGCGGAGCGGGCGCGGCCGCCAGCAGCACGTCGAACGGGCCGAGGATGGCGCCGGAGTCGGTGGCGAGGCGCCAGCCGGGCCCGCGCCGCGTCTGCACGCGCTCGGTGGCCACGAGCCGAACGCCCACATGAAGCTCGACACCCGCCATCCGCGCCTGCTCCGCCAGCGCTCGCGGCAACGCACTCATCCCCGGGACGCCAACCAGACGCCGGACATCGCTCGGCGCCGTGCCGATCCGCCCCTCCTCCACGACGCGCACGCGCCCCGTCCAGGCGGCCATCGTCCCCTGCTGGACGAGGCCGTCGGTGAAGGCGGTGAAGGCGGGATCGCGGGCTGTGCAGTACTGCGCGCCGTGATCGAACTGGAGCGCTCCTGCGCGGCGCGTGGAGATACGCCCACCTGGCGCGCGCCCCTTGTCGAGCACGACCACATCGGCGCCGCCGGCGGCGAGCGCGGTGGCGCAGGCAAGACCGGCGATGCCGCCGCCGACGATGACGACGCGCTGTGGGGGGCGGCCGATCACAGTGCGGGCAGGATCTCCCAATCCGGTCCGTCGGCGTCCGCGGTGAACTCCGCCGTGGCGAGGTCCGCGACCGCGGGCGGGACCGGGGTGCGGCGCGCGTCCCTCGCTTTCGTCGCGGCAGCGCCTCGCGCCGGGTGGAGCCGATAGGCCACCCCCGCCGCGTCGATCAGGAGCGCCGCGTGCGCGCGGTGGAGCTCGTCCAGAGAGCGAAGGAGCGTCGAGGGAGGGGCATCGCACGTCGCGAGCGCCATGCGCGCCCCGTGCAGCGCCGCGGCGCACTGCCCGACGTGCACCTCGCCACTCCGCGCGCCCCATGCGCTCAGCGCGCGCTCCACCTCGGCGAGGCGGACCGCGAGCTCGCTGGTGAGCTCATCGTAGGAGCGGAGGGAGGAGGACATTGGACGGCCAGGAGGCAAGGGGCGTGCGCGAGTGTTTCGGGCAGAAGCCGACGGCCCCAACGCGTCCCCAACCGCTCGCGTGCGGCCCGGGTTCCACCGACCGGCGGATGCGGGCTCCCGGTCCGGGGGCACGGCTCCACCCGCGCGCAGCGGCGGGCGGGTGCCCCGTTCTTGCAACCTGGATCCCGGCAGCGCCGGCGGGTCTACGACGGCGCTTCTCCGCGCTCCCAGCGCGTCCCGCGAATCATGGAGAGAACGATGGCGCGAGCACAGGATACCTCAGTGATCAAGGTCGACTCGACGAACTCGCCGCGCGGGGCGGACGGCGAGGTCTACCTCGCGTCCGGCGTCGGCGTTGCCATGCGGATGTGGGAGAACGAGCCGCCCAACGAGGGGAAGGAGCCCAGCCGCCGCGACTACGAGACGGTCGGGTATGTGGTGAGCGGACGCGCCGAGCTGCACCTGGAAGGCCAGATGGTGCTGCTGGAGCCGGGCAATTCGTGGGTGGTGCCGAAGGGCGCCCTGCACAGCTATACGGTACTTGAGATGTTCACGGCCATCGAGGCGACATCGCCGCCCTTCCAGGTTCACGGGCGCGACCTGTAACACTCACCGCATGGTCGGGCTGCCTGACGCGAACAGGGTGGGTGAGCACCGATGCTCATCCACCCCGATCGTCGTCAGGCGCCGGACGTGACGCTCAGCTGCTCACGCCGTCGCGGCGCGCATCGCCGTCTCGTGCGGCGACTTCCTTGGCCACCGAGAGTCCATCCCCATTCTCATCTGGGGTGAGCTTGCCCATGAATCCGGGCAGCTCCATCCCGGCGACCTCGCGGAGTACGTTCATCATCGGCGGCAGCGAGCGTGACATATTCTGGAGGAAGCCGGCCGCACCGGCGCCCGCGCCCGTGCCTCCGCCATCCCAGACGACGACCTTGTCGAACTTGATGTTCGAGATCGCCTTGGCGCTGGTCTCGGCGAGTGTATCGAGATGCTCCAACATGAGCAGCTGATACGCTTCCTTCGCTCCACCGGCGGCCGCGACGATCTCGCGCATCGCGGCGGCCTTCTTCGACAGCACCTCGTACTGGCCGCGCGCTTCGGCGTCGAGCTTGAGGAAGATCGCGGTCGCCTCGGCTTCCGCACCGATGCGGCGACGTTCGGCATCCGCTTCCGCTTCGACGATCGTCCGCGCGCGCTCGGCCTTGGCCGGGGCCTCGAGCTTGGCGCGCTCCTCGGCTTCCACGCGCTCGGCTTCGGCGATCGCGGAGCGAGCCAGTGCGCGGTTCTCGGCTTCCGCGACGGACGCCTGTGCCTCACGACGCTTCGTTTCCGAGACGCGGAATGCTTCCGCCTCACGAACGGCGAGTTCGGCACGCGAGTCGGCGATTAGCGCCTGCGATGCGGTCTCGCCGGCGATGGCGGACGCGTCGGCCTGCGCGATGGCGATTCGCTTGCGCTGTTCGGCGTCCTTGATCTGTGCCTCACGCTCAAACATCGCCGACTGTTCCCCGACCTTCTGCTCCTTGTCGAGCTGCGCGATGCGGACGGCCTGCTCACGCTGCGCTTCCTTGATCTGTGCGTCGCGGCCGAGTTCGGCGAGCTGCTCGCCCACGTCCCGCTCCTTCTGCAGGTCGGCGATTCGGACCGCGCGCTCTCGTTCGGCGACGGCGAGTCCGATCTGCCGATCCTTGCCGGCCTGCGCGACGAGCACGCTTTTCTCGCGTTCCGCTTCGGCCACGCGGACCTCCCCGAGCTTCTCCTGCTCGGCCACGTCTCCGCGCGCCTGCTGCACCGCCTGCGACGCCGCCTTCCGGCCGATCGCTTCGATATAGCCGGATTCGTCCTTGAGATCCGTGATATTCACGTTGATCAGCACGAGGCCGATCTTCCGCAGTTCGGGCTCGAGCGACGTGAGGATCTTGTGCAGGAAGGCGTCGCGATCGCGATTGATCTCCTCGATCCGCATGGACGCGATCACCTGGCGCAACTGGCCGAAAATGATGTCCTGCGCCTGCTGCGTGATCTGCAGCTGGTTGAGGCCGAGGAGGCGTTGCGCGGCGTTCTGCCGCACGCTGGCCTCGGTCCCGACGGCCACCGTGAACACCGATGGCACGGCCACGCGGATGTTCTCGAACGAGAGCGCGTCGCGCAGCGGGATGTTGATCTGGATCGGTTCCAGCGTGAGGTAGGCGTACTCCTGGATCACCGGCCACACGAACGCGCCGCCGCCCGAGATGCACTTGGCAGCACCCTCACCGCCCACTCGGCCGGAGATGACGAGCACGCGATTCGCGGGGCACCGCTTATAGCGCGCGACGAACAGCAGCACGAGGCCGACGAGCGCGATGAGTGCGGCCAGTGCGCCGATCATCGCGATGTTCAGGGCCGGCAGTTCGATCGGCAGCGACTGCAGGAGGAGCGAGTAGTGTGGCGTCATGCGGACGGCTCGGTCAGAATGGATGAGGCGGCAACCACCTCGAGTGTTCCGTCGTCCGTCACGTTCATGACGAGGACGGCGGTGCCGGAGGCGAGCGGATCGGGCTCCGGCGTTCGTGCGGCGAGTTCCGTGAAGTGCCCCTGTAGTTCGAGAACCACCTTGCCCAGCCCGCCTCCAGCGGCAGGCACGGCAACGTGCACGGTCCCGATGTGCCCGATGGCCAGCTCGGGCGAGGTCGTGTGATCGCGTTCCATCGACAGCATGGCGCGTTGCGCCATGGCGACAGCCACGGCGCCGGCGATTCCGGCGAGCAGCGCCGCCGGCAGCACGAGCATCTGCGGCAGTCCCGATGCCGACAACCCGAGCCCTGCGAGACCGAACGCCGCCGCCGCCGCCGCAAGGGCGCGCACGCTGAACAGGTGCAGTCCGTCGCCCGCGGCCGCATCACCGGTCGCATCGGCATCGAGACCGAAGACACCCAAGGCGAGCTGGGCGATGAGCAGCACGCCGCCGATCGCGGCGAGGGTGAGATAGAGCGTCGTCATGCGGACTCGTGAGGCGAGACGAAGATGTGCCGCGACGAGACTCGGGGCAAGGGCGACGTGGCGCACGGCGCGCCAGCGGGGTGCGCAACTATAGTAGGCCGCGTACCAGAACGCACGCCCGCCTCCACGAGGACGCGCCCGCTTGTGGCGCCGTCACGTCGTGTCCACCCGAACATGAGGGGCCACGCCCGGCCGCCAGTCCCCGTCAGGGTGTAGGCGGGGCCAGCTCGGGAGTGGCGCCGCTGCCGGAGTGGCGCGCGACGCCGGGCGCGGCGCGGTGGCCGAGCGCCTGCTGCGCGAGCGCGGCGCCAGCGTCCATCCCCTGAGCGCCCAGGAGCAGCACGAGATCGTCGGCGCGGGCTCGCCCGAGGACTCCGTCGACGGCGTCGGCGAGCCGCGGCTCCAGCTGGAAGGGAACGCCCGCGCCAGTGAGCGCGCGCTGGATCGCATCCAGCTCGTCGTCGGTGACGGTGTTGCGGGCGTTGGCGTGATCTCGGCTGGTCGAGATCACGAGATCGGCGTCGAGCTCGCGGGCCAACTCGGCGAGTGCGACGCCGTTGTCCGCATTGATCGTGGTGCCGCGCTGGCCGCGCGGGACATAAATGATGCGCGCTCGCTCATGTGGGAGGCGCCGTGCGGTTTCCAGGACCGAGAGGATGCTTCGCGGATTGCCGGCCGTGTCGTCCAGGACGAGGGGGCCGGCGACGTGCAGCAGCTCCATGCGCCGATGGATGCGCGGCAGTGTCTCGAGCGCGGCGGCGAGCTGCTCCGCGGGCACGCCGGCGACCAGCGCGGCGGTGGCGGCGATCACCGCGTTCCAGGCGAGATGGCTGCCGAGCAGCGGAAAGTGCAGCGTCAGCGGGCCGGGGTCGACACGACCGCCGTCGAGCGTGGGCAGCTCGCGCCGGATGTCGAGGTGCAGCATGCTGCCGGGCACGCCCCGGGATTCCACCGTCACCCAGACGCTGGCGTCCTCAGCGCGGTGCGACGAGATGCCGATCCGTTCGGCGGATGGCCTGGCGCGCGCGTCGCGGGCCATCGCCTCACGCGTGCGCGGATCGTCGCCGTTATGCACCAGCGGCGCGCCGGGGGCGAGCAGATCGAGGAAGCGCAGCTTGGTCTCGATGTAGTGTTCGGGGGTAGGGTGAAACTCGAGATGCTCGTTGTCGACGAGGTTCAGAAAGACGCCCATCGAGAGGTGGATTCCGTCGACGCGGCCGAGCAGGAGGCTGTGCGAGCTCACCTCCATCACGGCGCGGGAGGCGCCGCTCTCGAGCATCCGGCGCATGGCGCGTTGAATGACGGGAGCCTCGGGCGTCGTGAGGCCGGAATCCACCATCGGCTGCCCCGGGATGCGGATGCCGAGCGAGCCGATCACGCCGGCCGGTCCGAGCCCCAGCTCCAGCAGGTGGGCGAGCGTGAGCGCGGTGGTGGTCTTGCCGAGCGTTCCGGTAATGCCCACGACCGCGAGTTCGCGCGCGGGGTCGCCGTAGACGGCCGCCGCGACCCGCGCCATCACCCCGCGCACGTCAGCAGCGACGAGTGTCGGGATCCCGGGCTGCGGCTCGGGTGCGCAGACGGCGGCGGCCCCTGCGGCGCGGGCGGCGGCCACGAATTCGGCGCCGTCGTGCGCGGTGCCGGGGACGGCGAAGAACAAGTTGCCCGGGGCGACCTCACGCGAGTCGCTGGTGGCGCCCTCGATGTCGGGGTTGCCTCCCGTGATGGGCAGGCCGAACCGAGCGGCGATGTCGGACAGGTGCATCGGCGGAGCAGAAAGAGAGAGCCGTGCGGGGTCAGACGGTCACGTCGTCCGAAGTGTAGGCGGTGCGGTGTGGTGCGTGGAGTGGGAGCCGGTGGTGGTCAGGAGCGGAGGACGTCTGCGGCATCGCTGTCGCGCGTCGACTCGCCGCCGGGAATCGGGGCGCCCGCCGGCTTCTCCTCCGCGCCGGAGACGTTCGGAATGCCGAGATGGAGCGCCGTCTTCGCCATGAGGTGCGCACTGACGGGCGCCGTCATGAAGAGGAAGAAGGTGACCAGGACTTCGTGCAGACTCACCCCGGGTGCCGTGGCCGTAAAGAAGATCGACGAGGCGATCAGGGTACCGCCCACGCCGAGTGTGGTGGCCTTGGTTGGCCCGTGCAGCCGCGTGTAGATGTCGCGCAGCTTCACCAGCCCGAGCGAGCCGATGAAGATGAAGATTGCGCCGATCAGCAGGTGCACGGCGATCAGAAATTCGATGAGGGGGTGGAGCGAGACGATGGGTTCCATGAGCATCACTCGACGATATCGCCGCGGAGGAAGTACTTGCAGAGCGCGACCGTGCTGACGAAGCCGACCATCGCGATGAGCACCGCCGCCTCGAAGTAGAGTGCCGAGCGCAGCACGATGCCGAGTAGGACGATGAGCGCGACCGCGTTGACGTACAGGGTGTCCAGGGCGAGCACGCGATCGAGCGCCGACGGACCGCGCAGGATGCGCGCGAGATTCATTAGCAACGATGCGCCCACGAGCGAGAGGGCGATGGGGAGAACCACGGTCAGCATTCGAACACCTCGCGTAACGGTCGCTCGTACCGGTGTTTCATGATCTGGACGGCGACGTCGGGATCGTCCACGTCCAGGCTGTGGACGAGGAGCGCGCGCCGGTCGCCGCTGAGGTTGGACGAGACCGTGCCGGGCGTGAGCGAGATGATGTTGGCGAACAGGGTGATCGCGAACGGCTCGCGCAACTCGACCGGTACGACGAGAAAGCCCGGTCGCAGCCGGCGCGTGGGCCCCACGATGAGGACCGCCACCTTGATGTTGGCGATGAGGATGTCCAGCACGAGCACCGCGAGCAGACGCGCCAGCGGCCCGAGCCTGACCCGCGAGGGGGATTCCGGCCAGAAGCGCGCCGTGAAGCGCGGAATCAGGAGCGCGACTAGCGTACCCAGCAGCAGGGTGCCGACGTCGACCGCCTGGAAGGCGAGCACCCAGGTGATGAGCAGGAGTACCGAGAGGCCCGGATGTGGCACGAGGCGCCGCATCGGTCAGCGTGCCTCGAGAACGGACGACACGTAGCCGGCCGGCTGGAGGAGTTGTTCGGCGGCGGCCGTCGTGTAGCTCGAGACGGGACCCGCGAGGACGGCCAGCGCCAACAGCGCCGCGACCAGTCCGATGACCGGCAGCATGCGCCCCTCGGAGCGCCGCGCGGCACTGTCCTCCCCGCTGTCGGTGTGCCAGAAGATGACGATGCCCGCACGGGTCATAGCGAGCAAGGCGATGACGCTGCCGCTGAGCGTGATCGCCCAGAGCCACCAGCCGGTAGCGGCCGCAGGCGCGGCGGCGAGAATCTGCGCCTTCCCCAGGAAGCCGGCGAGCGGCGGCAACCCGACCGCGGCTATCGCGCCGATGAAGAAGAGCGTACCGATGCGTCCGGATTCCAGCAGTCGCGGTCCCGACGTGAGGCGGCATGCATCGGTGCCTCGTTGACGGGCGAGCAGGTCGGCGATGAGGAAGAGCGCGGCCATCGTCAGGGTGCTGTGGATCAGATAGTAGAGCCCGGCCGATAGCCCGTCGCGGGTGAAGAGGCCGATGCCCGCGAGCATCGTCCCCACCGAGGCGACCAGCAGATAGCCCACCATGCGGCGCAGGTCGCGTGCAGCCAGTGCCCCCGCGAAGGCGAAGAGCTGTGTGAGCAGGGCGATCGGCAGCAGCCAGGCAACGATCGTATCGGCGGCAGGGCCAGCGAGCGGGCCGAAGATCAGCGTGAATACCCGCACGATGCAGTAGACGCCGACCTTGGTCATGATCGCGAAGAATGCGGCGACCGGTCCGGTGGCCGCCGCGTACGCGTTCGGCAGCCAGAAGTAGAGCGGCATCACCGCGGCCTTGAGCCCGAAGACCACCAGCAGCAGCAGTCCCGCGCCACGCACGAGCGCCGCGTCTCCCGGTGGGAGCAGCGCCACGCGCACGGAGAGATCCGCCATGTTCAGCGCGCCGGTCACGCCATACAGCATGCCCACGCCCACGAGGAAGAGCGCCGAACCGGCGAGATTGAGCACCACGTAGTGGAGCGCTGCCTTGGTGCGCCGCTCGCCACCCCCGAAGAGGAGCAGGCAGTACGAGGCGATCAGCAGGATCTCGAAGAAGACGAACAGGTTGAACAGGTCGCCCGTGAGGAACGCGCCGTGCAGCCCGACGAGCTGCAGCTGGAAGCAGGCGTGGAAGTGCCGTCCCTTGGCGTCCACGCCTGACGACGCATAGACCAGCGCGGCCACGGCAACGATATCCGTGACCACCAGCATCAGCGAGCTCAGTCGATCGGCGACGAGCACGATGCCATAGGGCGCTGGCCACGCGCCCGGCCGATAGATCAGATACTCGCCGCCACCCGTGCGCATCGCCAGCATCACCGCGATGGCGAGCAACAGGAGGGCGGAGGCGATGCTGACGACCCGATGGAGGGGTCGCAGGCGACCGCCCGCCATGATGCAGACAATCCCCGCGACCAGCGGGATCAGGATGGGGAGGACCGCGAGATGCGAGAGGGCGTTCACGCGTCAGGCTCCTCCCCGTCCACATGATCGTTCCCCAGCGTGAGGCGCGCGCGAAGCGCGAGTACGACGAGAAAGGCCGTCATCCCGAATCCGATGACGATGGCCGTGAGCACCAGCGCCTGCGGCAACGGATCGGCGTACTCCGTCACCCCGGGGGTGAGGATCGGTGCGCTGCCGCCGCGCAGCCGACCCATCGTGACGAGAAAGAGGTTCACGCCATAGGACAACAGCGACAGCCCGAGGATCACCGGGAAGGTGCGGGCGCGGAGGAGCAGAAAGACACCGGCCGCCACGAGGACGCCGATCGCAGTGGCCATCAGGAATGCCACGGATTCGTCTCGCTGGAGAAGTCGTCAGGCTGCGTAGGGTCGCTGCTCAGCGCGCCGAGCGACGTCAGCATCAGGATCACGGCGGCGACCACCGTCAGGTAGACGCCCAGATCGAAGAAGATGGCCGACGCGAGCTCCACCTCACCGATAAGCGGAATGTGGACGTACACATGTGCGAGATCGAGGAAGTAGGAGCCGAAGAGCATGCTCGCCACACCGGTCGCGACGGCGATCATGATCCCCCAGGCGATCACCGGCTGCGGACGGATCTGCAGGCGGTCGCGCGTCCAGGGGATCCCATTTGCCATGAACTGAAGCATGATCGCGATCGCGGTGAGAATCGCCGCGATGAATCCGCCCCCGGGCATGTTGTGGCCACGCAGGAAGATGTAGACCGACATCAACAGCGCGAAGGGTAGCAGCGGCCGCGCAATCGCCGTCAGGATCAGGGGCGTCCGATCGCGGGACATGACGAAGCGGCGGCCATGCGGATCGGCGTGCAGCCCGTCGAGCATCATCGTCACGCCGAGCGCGGCGATGCCGATCACGGCCACCTCGCCCAGGGTGTCGAATCCGCGGAAGTCGACCAGAATGACATTCACGACGTTCGTCCCGCCGGCCTCCGGCTTGGCGACCTCGAGGAAGAAGCTGGAGATCGAGCTGAGCGGGCGCGTCAGAATGGCCCAGGTGATCGCAGCCATGCCACCGCCGGCGACCAGGGCGACGCCCCCATCGCGCAGCAGCCGGCGGCGGCTCGAGCCGCTGCGCGGTTCCTGCGGCAGGTGGTGGAGGGCGAGCAGGAGGAGCATCGTGGTCACCACCTCGACGAGCAGCTGCGTCAGCGCCAGGTCGGGGGCGCCGACGCGGGCAAAGGCCAGTGTGACGATCACTCCGACGCCGCTCACGACGATCAGCGCGACCAGCCGCTGGCGCCGCCAGACGACGGTTCCAATCGCGCAGCCGACGAGCACCACCCAGCCGGCAATCACGGCCACGTCGGCACTCGCGCTGACCTCCGCGCCGAGCGGCCAGCCGTAGCGCAGCACCGGCGCCGTCGCGACCACGATCGCGGCGAGCAAGAAGTAGAGCACGTAGCGCTGGAGCGATCCGGTCTCCAGGCGCCGGGTAGCGAGCCGGGCCACGCCGATCACCCGATACACGACGTCGTCGAACAGCGCCTTGGCGTTGACAGAACGCAGATAGCCGCCGCGCACGGAGAGCAGCGCGTTCAGCTGCCGGAAAAGGAGGTAGCCGCCGACCAGCGCGAGCGCGGTCATGAGGAGCGGCAGATTGAAGCCGTGCCAGAGATGGAGCTCGATCGGCGGGATCACCTGCCCGGTGGTAGCGGCCGCGGAGGCCATCAGCATGGGCCGCACGATCAGATTCGGCACCACGCCCACGGCGATGCACAACACCGCCAGCACTTCCACCGGAATCCGCATCCAGCGCGGCGCCTCGTGCGGCTCCTTGGGCATACCGGTTCCGGGCCCCGAAAAGAACACCTCGTAGACGAAGCGAATCGAGTAGGTGACGCTGAAGACGCCGTAGAGCGTCGCGGCGGCCGGCACGAGCCAGCGCCAGGCGCTCCCCGGCGGCACCGCGAGGGTCTCGGTGAAGAACATCTCCTTGCTCAGAAAGCCGTTGAACAACGGCACGCCAGCCATCGCTGCGGCCGCGATCACGGCGAGCACGCCGGTATAAGGCATCGATTTCCAGAGGCCGTTTAGCGTCCGCATGTCGCGCGTGCCGGTCTCGTGATCGATGATGCCCGCGGCCATGAAGAGCGACGCCTTGAAGGCGGCGTGGTTCATCAGATGGAAGAGCGCCGCGACGGCCGCCTCCGTCGTGCCGAAGCCGAAGAGGAGGGTGATGAGGCCGAGGTGGCTGATCGTCGAGTAGGCGAGCAGCCCCTTGAGATCGTTCTGGAACATCGCCGCGTACGCGCCGACGACGAGCGTGAGCAGCCCCGCGCCCACCACGAGGGTGAACCAGAGATCGGTGCCGGCGAGCACCGGGAAGAGACGGGCGAGCAGAAACACGCCCGCCTTGACCATCGTCGCCGAGTGGAGATAGGCGCTGACCGGCGTCGGGGCGGCCATCGCCCCTGGGAGCCAGAAGTGGAACGGGACCTGGGCAGACTTGGTGAAGGCGCCGAGGAGCACCAGCGTCAGCACCAGGGGGTAGAGCGGATCGGCCTTCACCAGCGCGCCCGAGGCGAGCACCACATCCAGGTCGAAGCTGCCGCAGATCCGGCCGATCAGCAGCACGCCCCCGAGCAGGGCGAGTCCGCCCAGTCCGGTGACGGTAAGCGCGGTCCGCGCCCCGTCGCGCGCATCTGCGCGATGGGTCCAGTAGCCGATGAGCAGGAAGGAGCTGAGGCTGGTCAGCTCCCAGAAGATCGCCGAAAGGAGGAGATTGCCGGACAGCGCGAGCCCAGTCATCGCTCCCATGAACAGCAGCAGGAAGCTGAAGAAGCGGCCCATCGGATCGCGCTCGCTCAGGTAGTAGCGCGCGTAGATCACGATCAGCACGCCGATGCCGAGCACCAGGGCGGCGAACAGGAAGGCCAGGCCGTCGAGCCGGATATCGAACTCGAGGCCGATCTGCGCCAGCCAGGGCGTCCGCCAGCGCGGGACGCCGCCGTCGCGGACGGTGGGCCAGAGCGGGATGAGCAGCGACAACGCCGCGACCGGAGCAGCACCGGCTGCCAGGGCGGCGGCGGTTCGCCCGCGGCGGATGACCAGCGGGGGGATCAGCGCCCCGATAAAGGGGAGCAGCACGATGAGCAGCAACGTCATGACGGAACGAACATCCGCGGCAGGGTCGACTCCGTGGCTCGGCGCGAGGCACGCCGGCGCTGATGGTGGTCGCCAGATGGTTCTGGACGAATCTCGTTGGGAACGCGATGCAGCCGCGCCCGTTTATGGTATCGCAACGTCGGGCGCGATGCTGCCGTGCCTTGCGCCTGGCTCGCCGGGCGCCATATCTCGCGCGTACGGGAGCCGGCCAGACCAGAATTCGTGCGCGGTCCGGCACCGGATCGGCACCGCTGGACGCCGCTCGCCGCTCCCACTGGCGGCGACGGCCAGGCGCACGGTGCCGCGAGAGCACCCCCCCGACCAGCCGGCAAAACGACGGAACATGTACGAGCGCCTGATGCACACGCAAGCGCACGGCCGCGAGGAGGCCCCGAATGCCGCACGACGGCGTCGGGCGGCACTCCGGTGTGCTCGATGGGCGCTCTCCGCCCATCTCGCGCTCACGGCCGCGTCGATGGTCGCGCTGTCGGCGAGCGGCGTCGGGGCATCACCGGCAGGGCTAACGCGCGAACCCTACACCACCGCCGATCGCATCAGCTGGATGTATACGGCGCGGGTCTGCATAGCGCTCGGCGTGCTCGCGCACGCTGCGGCCCGCCTCGGGGCACGGCGGGCGCTGACGCTCGTGGTGCTGGGTGTGGGCATCGCGTACGCGGCGGAGCTGTCGAGCACCAGCACCGGCGGGCCGTTCGGCGAGTATCGCTACACGGCGATGCTGGGGCCGCTCACCTTCGGCCTCGTCCCGCTCGCGATCCCGCTCTCCTGGTGCCTCATGGCGTACGCGGCGCTCGGCCTGGCTGCCCGGATCGTGCCGCCGCAGCGCCGCGGCTGGTTGGATCGCGGGCTGCTGGCGCTCGTCGCGGCGCTGGCGCTGCTCGCCTGGGACCGTGCGATGGATCCCGCCATGTCGGCGCACTGGACCTGGGTGGGCGCCGGTCCCTTCGGTGGCGGCCCGGCATCGTCGTGGCTCGGCTGGCTCGGAACCGGGGGGTAATCGGGCTTGCCTTTCTGCTCGTTGTGCCCCCGGGGCGCTGACGGGCGGCGCGGCGGGCGACACGCTGATTTTAGCGCTGTACGCCGCCAACGGGGCGTTCGCGATCGTCATCTGTGCGCTCGGTGGCCTGTGGCCGGCCGCGATCGCCGGGACGGACACGATGGGCACCATCCTCGCGCTGGCACACGTCCCGATGTGGTGGCGTGTCATGCCAGCGCATGTTGGCGACGATAGGCGAAATGCCGGTCGTCGCGAGGCGGTGTTCCACCACGCGGAACGGCATTGCTGGTTCGCAATCTGCTAGTACAGGCGGCGACCAGGGTGTCTGCCATGCATGCCGGAGGGTGTCGTGCGGCGGCCCCCCGTAGCTGGAGCCGTGCTCGTGCCTCACCGGTCGTCCGTATTCCGCCACGCCCACACTGCTGCCGCACGAGAGACCGCGCCCGCGCCTACCGGGACCATGCGCGATGTGCTCGGCGCTGCAGGGTTGGTCGCTGCGATGTTGATAATTCCCGCCCTGGCGCAGGCGCAGGGGTTCGGTCTCAATGAGGTGGGAACATGTGCTGTCGCTCGGGCCGGGGCCGGGACCGCCGTGCCATGTACGGACGGCTCAGCGATCTTCTGGAATCCGGCGGCCACCGTGCGCCTGAATCGCACGACGGTGTACGTCGGGGCCGCCGGGATCGCCGTGGGCGGCGATTTCACGGCCGACATGTCAGCCCTGCGCTACGATAGCCAAGCACCGGTGGAGATCCCGCCGCACCTGTTCGCCACCTTTCGCCCGCTGCCGAACGTTGCCGCCGGACTGGGCGTGTACGTGCCGTATGGCCTAACGTCCGAATGGGATGACGGTTTCCCCGGCGGCTTCGCCTCTCAGCGCGCGTCGTTGGCATCGATCTACGTCCAGCCGAACGTGGCATGGGACGTGGTCCCGGGGCGGTTCAGCATCGGAGGGGGACCGATCGTCGGCATCTCGACGGTGGAGCTCCGGCAGTCGCTGGATCTGAGTGAACAGGCGCTGGCGCCGAACGTCACATTCGCGAACCTCGGAATTCCGCGGGCCACGGAGTTCGCCACGGCCGACCTGCGCGGCAAGTCGACCGCGATCGGCTACAACGTCGGCGCACAGCTCGTCTTCGGCAGCAGCCTGACGCTGGGTGTGCGCTACCTGTCCGAGATGCGCTTCGACTATAACAACGCCGACGTCGTCTTCGAGCAGGTGCCAACAGGACTGGTGGTCGGGGGCGCGGTGCCGAATCCGACCAACCCGACCGGGCCACCGCTCATCCCCGCGGGCACGCCGATCGATGCCGTAGTCAGCGGTCAGTTCGGCGAGAGCGGCACGCTGCGTGACCAGCGGGTCCGTACGCGCATCGATCACCCCGCACAGTTCCAGGCCGGTATCGCCTTCACCGGCTTCGATCGGACGTCGATCGTGCTCGATTACGCGCGGCATGGCTGGTCGGCCTTCGACGAGCTCCCGGTTCGGTTCCAGGGCTCACCATCCAACAACTTCGCCCAGCCGACGGCGCTCGACCGCAACCTGATCGAGGACTACGAGGACAGCTGGTCGGTGAAGGGCGCGATCGATCACACTTTCGCGAACCGGTGGGAAGCGCGGGTGGGCGCGAACTACATCCAGAGCCCCGCGCCAGACGTGACGGTGACGCCACTCCTTCCGGACATGGATCGATGGAACTTCGCCGGCGGGCTCGGCATCCCGCTCGGAAGTCGGCTCCTGCTCGACGTCGCCTACCTGCGCGTCCATACGGAGGGGCGCCGCGGACGGACCGCCGAGCGTGAGAGCCGCGACCAGACCACGACGGATCTGAACTCCGGCTTCTACCGCCTGACCGCCAACGTGCTGTCGGCGAGCCTGCGCGCACGATTCTGATCGCGCGGCGCCTCACGAACGCTTCCCTCGTTCATCCCGCACCCCTCGACCGATGGTCCCCAGCCTGACGCGGCGCGGCGCCGCAACACGACTCCTCGCCGCCTGCCTCGGACTCAGCCTGACGCTCGCCGCTTGTGAGTCCGACATCGACATTCTGACCCCGACCGCCGACGCGGTCGATCCGATGTTCGCGCGGTATGTGGCACTCGGCAACAGCATCACGGCCGGCTTTCAGTCCGGCGGCATCAACGACTCCACGCAGCGTGAGGCATACCCGGTGCTGCTCGCGCGCCAGATGCAGACACCGTTCGCGATTCCGGTGCTCGCGGGCCCCGGATGTGAGCCGCCGATCGTCAACATCCAGACAGGCGCGCGCGTGGGCGGATCGACGGCGGCGGGGCAGTGCTTGCTGCGCGTCGCCGACTCCGTCAGCCGCACCCTCAACAACGTCGCAGTGCCGGGTGCGCTCGCGCTCGATCCGTACAGCGCTACCTCACCATCCGCGAACCTGCTCACGACGCTGATCCTCGGCGGACGGAGCCAGGTACAGCGTGCACTGGAGCAGCAGCCGACCTTCGCCTCGCTCTGGATCGGCAACAACGATGTGCTGCAGGCCGCCGCGACCGGACTGCTCACGCCGACGCCCGGCGTCTCCCGCGGCGTCACGCTGGTCGCCGAATTCACGGAGCAGTTCAACCGGACCGTCGATTCGTTGATCGCCGGTGCGCCGGCGCTTGAAGGAGTACTGATCGGCGTCGTGAATGTGACCGCGGCGCCCGTGCTCTTCCCGGCTTCGGCGCTGTTCAACCCGGGATTCAGAGCTGGATTCGATCAGTTTGCCGGTCAGGCCATCACGCTGCTGCCCTCCTGCACCCCCACGACGACCTCGCTGATCTCGTTCGCCATCCTGCAGCAGATCCGATCAGGCTCACACCCGCCGGTCATTGGCTGCACGCGGAACTCGCTCCCGGGCACGCCGATCGGCGATATCTTCGTCCTCGACACTGATGAGCTCGCGAGCCTGAGCGCAACGGTCGCCGCGTTTAACGGTGCGATCGAAGCGAAGGCCGCGGCTGAAGGACTTGCCTACTGGGATCCGAACCCGGCGTTGCTCCAGCTTCGTGCGGGCGGGCAAGTCCCCGCGGTTCCCAACCTCGCCAGCGCAACGCAGCCATTCGGCGAGTACATCTCACTCGACGGTGTGCACCCGGCAGGCCCGACGCATGTGCTCATCGCGAACGGACTGATCCAGGCGATCAATGCGCACTACGGAACGACGCTGCCGCTACTCCCCCCGCCCTGATCCCGGACAGACCGTGTAGTGATGTGACGGCGGTCACACCCGCGGTGACGAACTTGGCATAACGTGGTGGTGGTGGTGGTGGTGGTGGTGGTGGTGGTGGTGG
>PPFU01005683.1_pt1 | contig 16119 bp, 17 predicted proteins | sample 1535991 | NCBI WGS metagenome assembly PPFU01 (sample SAMN04901290, study PRJNA319586) | Hypolithon metagenome, whole genome shotgun sequencing project. | isolation source: Antarctic Hypolithon | place: Antarctica: Miers Valley | collected 2014
TTTTTTTGTAAATCCATCCATGATTTGTATGACCGAAGTAGCCTCTTCGACAGGGCAGGGGTTGGGCCCTTTGCCCAGAAAGTATTGGACGACCTTTTCTATCATGGGCTGCTGTACATGTCGGGGATGATCAAATTCAGTAATTTCTTCTTTACCGCCAATGGTAACAGTCACCATTTTTCCAAATACCGGGAAAGCTATTTTCCCTTTTGAGCCCATGATTTCACAAACATCAAGTGCTTCTTTTTCAGGCACTGTAAAGCACCATGTACCACTAAATATGATACCACTACCAAACTTTATCTGCCCCGCAACAATGTCGTCGGCAGGGTATAACGCCGCCTGGTTACCTGAAACGCCAGCGAATTGCGTCACACCTCCAAAAAAGTAAAGCATTAAGTCCAGTTGGTGGGGTGCAAGGTCATGGAAAAGCCCACCTCCTGAAATAGTAGGATCTACACGCCAATTTTCTTCTGTAGAGGCTATTATCTTCGACCCTGCAGGTTGCAGCATTTTTAAATTTACAAATCGAACTGCGCCAATAGTACCACCATCTATAAGTTTTTTAATGTGTAAAAACATGGGCTGCGCTCTCCGGTAGTGGGCAATGGAAAGTTTTACGTTATGTTTTTTTGCCGCTGCAACCATACGCAGGCACGCGTTTTCATCGAGCGCCATGGGCTTTTCCACATATGCAGGCTTTCCTGCAGCCACAGCCTCCATGGTATACGCTTCATGATATGATGGTGGCGTGGCAATATAAATCGCATTTACATCGGGATCGTTGATCAAAGCTGTTGCATCTGCATACCATTTTTCCACGTGATGGCGGTGTGCATAATCTTCTGCCTTGGTAGCATCTCTCCTCATTACGGCTATAAGCTTCGACTCTGGCACTTTGTTAAAAGCAGGACCGCTCTTGACTTCTGTTACATCACCACATCCTATTATACCCCAGTTGATCATATTCTTCATTATTTGTAAGTATACCTTGATATCAAGCTACTTATTTTATTAGGACATGATAAAAAAATCCAATCCGCATTTAGCCCAAATTTGAGCGTAAATGACGTATTAAAAAAATATTTTCATTATTTTTTGGATTTACCGTAACCTTTTATACATTTGTAGTGTATTAGATAAGTAGTACACTATAACAATAATAAAATGGTAGAGCTTAATAATGTAGACTTTCGGTATAAGAGGAACAAACCCTTTATTTCAAACCTTAATTTAAGTCTGGCCCCCGGATTTATTTATGGTCTTTTAGGAAAGAACGGGGCAGGTAAATCAACTTTACTAAAGCAGATTGCGGGGTTGTTGTATCCAAACAGTGGTGAGTGCAAAATCTTCGGTTTTCAAACCCAGGATAGAACTCCTCAAATGCTCGAGGATATATATGTGATCCCTGAGGAATTTGACTTACCTGCTATCAATTTGGACAGTTATGCGCGAAGGAATGCCGTCTTCTATTCTAAATTTAATCGCGATCAATTTCGTAAGTATCTTGCTGAATTTGAGTTGGATGCAGATAAAAAGCTATCGACTTTCTCCTATGGGCAGAAAAAAAAGTTTTTGATCGCTTTTGGACTAGCCACCAATGCCCGCATATTGATATTGGATGAGCCTACCAATGGCCTGGACATTCCCTCGAAAAGCCAGTTTAGAAAAATCGTTGCTTCAGCTTTGGATGAGGATAAGATGATGATCATCTCTACCCACCAGGTACGAGACCTTGAAAACCTGATAGATTTTGTGGTCGTGCTTGAAGATGGAAAGATTATTTTCAACAGAAACATTGCCGATATATCTGGTAAAATGGCTTTTGAAGCTAATTTAAAGGGTATTCCTGAAGAAGAAATCATTTATCAGGAGGATATGGCCGGCAGAAAGGCCGGGATAGTTGAAAATCTTTCAGGACAAGATTCACGTGTCGATCTGGAATTGCTCTTCAATGGGGTTGTAAAAAATCCACAAAAAATTAATGCTCACTTTACTAAATAAATAGAAATCATGCATAGTAATTCATTTAGTATCAATAGAATTTATCATTTTATCCTGAGACAGCTTTCGCTCAGTATCTATCCGGCTCTGATAGCGTATGGCGCTATCTTCGGTGTCTTGCTTATTATTTCCTTGCTGACAGCATATTTCGCCAGTGAAGATATCTATAACTTATTTGGATTATACCTTACTGTATTTATGTTGGGAGGGTATATCTTCACGAGTAGAATATTCTCAGAGTTGCACGTTCCGCAACAGAGCTATGCCTACCTGACCTTGCCGGTTTCAACCTCAGAAAAGGTCGTAGGGTCTTGGCTATTGTCCTCTGTGTTTTACGTGGTCGTTTATGCCCTGATGATGCTGGTGTTGAGCCTGATCAGTGGGCTGGTAGCCCAGCGACCGGATTTTATTGCCCATGTTTTTGGTAAAACTTTTCTTATAATCATCGGTGTATACCTGGTGACGCAGACGATTTTCTTTCTTGGCGCAATTTATTTCCGAAAAAATAACTTCCTCAAAACTATACTTGCCATGTTTCTAGTCTTAATTACCATTTCAGCGGTGACAGCACTACTAGGCTGGCTTATCGTTGGGGATATAATGAACCATAACATGAACGAAAACGACTTATCGTTTGAACCTGGAGAAACTGTTCTCGATGTAATTCAAGCTTTGTTCTGGTATGCATTCGGACCATTTATGTTAATTGTTTCATATTTCAGACTAAAAGAAAGGCAGGTATAACATGGAATTTAAAGATAATCAAGCAATATATTTACAAATAGCCAACCGTTTTTTTGAGAATATCCTTCTAAAAAAATGGGATTCGGGTGAAAAAATTCCCTCTATCCGCGATATGGCAGTAGAATTTGAAGTAAACCCAAATACAACTATGAGAACATTCAATTATTTACAGGAAAAAGGGATCATTTTCAACAAACGTGGTATCGGCTATTTTGTAGCAGACGATGGATTTGAAAAAACACTGGACCTTAAAAAGGAACAGTTTACCCAGGAAGAACTTCCGCTTTTTTTCAAGACTATGAACCTTTTAGGATTTTCTATCGAAGACCTAAAACGGTATTATAATAAGTTTAATAAAATATCATAATACTTAAAACCAATACTTATGAAAACCAGTAATAAATTACTTCTAGGCTTTTTAATATTGATTATTGCAACTGTAGCTGTGCTATTGGGAGTGGCAAGATATTACGTCGGTGCAGGAAGAATCGACAGCAGTGGACAGAAAATCTCTGAAAACCGCACCGTGGGATCTTTTACAGGTGTCGATGTGAAAGGCAACATAAAAGTGATACTAACCCAAAGCGAAAGCCCGAACGTAAAAATAACTGCAGACAAAAACTTCCTTTCAGAAATTACAACCGAGGTGAAAGAAAATGTGCTTCACATTTCGGTAAGCAATAATATAAGCAGGAGGGAGAAAATCGAAGCTCACATTTCCACCAATACCATCAGCTCACTTTCGGTAGCAGCGGGTGCCAGGTTGGAATCCGCCGATGCCATACAAGGTAACGAACTGATATTGGAATGTTCCAGCGGCGCAAGCACTGTATTAACCCTCAATTATAGAAAAATAGAGGGAGAATCCTCTTCGGGTGCGGAAATTAAGTTAAAAGGAACAGCAGGATCAGTGGTGTTGGATGCATCGTCCGGTGCCATGATTGATGCTGAAAATCTCGTAGCTCAGGTAGGAGACCTATCAGGTAGTTCAGGCGCCTTAATAAAAGTAAATATAGCCAGTGAGTTAAGTGCAGACATCACCAGTGGCGCTTCTATTCGGTACGCTGGCAGTCCCAATATTAAAAATTTGAATACAGGTTCTGGAGGTACCCTCCAAAAAAAGTAGGGGAGGGTTTGAAAAGTGGCTCTTTTCAAATCCTGCAAAAAACGCTTCAAGCCTATGTGTATATGCAGGGATTGATTATGCATCCTTCAGGAGATGAAAAAAAATTAGCTTCAATAAGCTTTCAGGACAATCTGAACGCGATCAAAAATAACATCAACAGCCCCATTACGGCGCTGTCAAAAGATTAACCACACCAGTAGGTTAGACACAATGCTATGATTTCATACGATGAAGTCATAGCATTTGTGGTTTCAAGTCGATACTGTCTGACGTATACGACTTGCATCAAAGAGAAAATACCGACAGGGGAAATATGGAGAAAATTTTTTCCCTAAAGATGAGTTGGGAATGACGCACCAGATGATCTCCCAGACGGATTTGAGATCGTTGAAAATGAAAGAAGCAGTCTTTCAGGTATTGAAAAAACTCAGTCGCTTTTCTTGTGATTTCATGCCTATTTTTCCAAAAGACATGTTTCGATTCATTTAATCTGATAAATTTGCAAAGATTTTCGAAATTTATATCATGAAAAAAATTCTATTAGCCTCACTATTGATCTTCCAGGCTCAAGTTCTTTTTGCCTGGGGCCAGATAGGGCACCGTATTATTGGCGATATTGCGCAATCCCATTTAAACAAAAAGGCGCAGGTGGCAGTCAATTCGCTCCTCGGTCATGAAACACTCGCCATGAGTAGTACCTGGATGGACTTCGTTCGTGCCGACACTTCCTACGACTACACCCATCCATGGCATTATACCACTATCCCTGAGGGAAAGACCTATGAGGAGGCCGGTACGGTGGAAGAGGGCGATATCATCCAAACTATCAATCGATTGATCAATGAGTTGAAATCCGGCACCCTTGGCACCGAGCAAAAAGTAGTAGCACTCCGTTTTCTTGTTCATTTGGTGGGTGATATTCATCAGCCATTGCATGTAGGCGGAGGGGAAGACAAGGGAGGCAACGACGTGCGCGTTACCTGGTTTGGTGATAAATCCAATCTTCATAAGGTTTGGGACAGCGAAATTATCAATAGTCAGCAGTTAAGTTATACAGAATACGCCGACGCTATCAACCACCCCACCCTCTCCCAAATGCGGGCGTGGCAGGCTGCGTCGGTACTGGACTGGGCCTATGAATCAAAAGACCTCCGTAGCCAGGTCTATACTTTACCTGAAGATGGTCGTCTATCGCACAATTATACCTTTAACAATATAGCTACAGTGGAATTGCGACTGCTACAAGCGGGCGTGAGACTGGCCGGTGTTTTGAATGATATTTTTGGATAAAAGTTACTGGGATTTTCTGGACATCATCTTTAGCGGATTGATTCGTAAGGGGGTTTTTATGGTAATCATAATTACGCCGAGTAAAACAAAGAAGGTGCCTGCCATCTGGCTGATGGTGATGATTTCCCCAAGGAAAATATTCGCCAGAATGATGGTGGAGATGGGTCCCACACTGGCGACGATAGAGGCATTATCTGATCCGATATATCTGATCCCTCCCGAAATGAGGAAGGAGGGCAAAACGGTAGAAATTAAAGCCATTACCAGGGCCAGCATATAAACGGTGGAAGGGAAGTCCCAAATTCTTAAACCGTTGACGGCATAGGCGTGAATGATGACACCTAATGCAGAAAAGCTCATGGCATAGGCTGTAAACCGCAGGGTGCCGACCTGGGGGATCATTCTTCCGCTACCAAATAAATACATGGCATACGTAAAAGCACTGCCAAAAATCAGAAGTGCTCCTTTCACGACATTTTTTTGACCTTGTAGATTGGCATCAAAAGCGAAAACAACAAAGATGCCTATATACGTAAGCACGAGTGCGATGTATTGGTTCCTTTTTATCGACTGCTTATAATAGATGGCCGATATCACCACTACTATGGTAGGGTAGACAAATAAAATCAGCCGCTCGAGTCCTGCTGTAATATATAGCAGGCCTTGAAAATCGAACAAACTGGCCAAATAGTACCCAATAATCCCTAATAAGAATATCTTTCCCCAGCTAGCGCCCGACATGCTTCCAGCATCCTTTTTCTTGCCTGAGACAACGCCTATGATGATAAAAAATGGAAGTGAAAATACCATCCTTAGGGTAAGCAAGGAGATCGGATCGATCGGATGTTGATAGGCAAGTTTGACGAGTATGGCTTTTGTGGAAAAGAATACAGCACCAAAGAAGACCAGGAAAAAACCCACCAAGGTTTTATTTTTCAACATCTTTATTTTGTTGTTGTTCTTTCAAAAAAGGAAAGGGAATATAAAAATTAAACTTGAATTGAAGCACATTGTCTCCACCTTTTCGGGTACCCACTGCAGAAATATTATCCAGATAATCAGTGGCTGTGTTTAAAATTCCCCCCTCAAAGCCGGCACCGAATTGGTTTTTGAAGACGTAAATAAAACCTGCTTTTGTCGGGAAATTGATCGTGATATTGCCATACGACTCGTTGGTGCTACGGGTGCTAAGTTGATCCTGCAATGGCTCGTTGTCTTCGCTTAAGGGGTTGAATCGCATGATTCCAATCCCTTGACTAATATAGACAATCCATTTTTCATTTTTAATAAGATTATACTGCAAGTTGTAGTCAGCCGTAAAGAACCTGGTCCTGAAGTACATATTTGGGGTAATGGTTTTTTCGGACGTATTAAATTGAGGGTAAGGATTCTGCCCATTGATGGTGCCATAGGCAAGATTCATATTGCCATTCCATTTCTCTTTCCTGTTTAACTTTAATCCAAGATGAAATGCAGGGGTATAATTTTCGAACTTACTTTGTAAATCTCCGCGATAGGCATTGGCACTAATACCAGTATACAACCATCGATCAGACTGTTGGGCTTTCAAAGAGCGCACGTGCGTTGATAACAGCGTCATCAAGATGAAACAAAACAGTCTACTATTCATGTGGTTGAAGTTTTCTTGCAAAGTAGCATGACTTCTTAAACAAAAGTAAACGAATAAACTGAATGGAGCTATAAAATGCGAATTGAAGTAAAAAAAATCCGGATGTCCTGCTGGATCTCCGAATTTTTTCCAAGTTTGGAGCTCTATTTTAGCGTAGAAAGGTCGAAAGTATCCATAAATGCCGTAGTGAATTTACCTGATTTGAAGTTTTCATCGTCCATCAGCTTAATATGGAAAGGGATAGTTGTTTTTACGCCCTCAATGACAAACTCCTGCAATGCCCTCTTCATCCTTACAATTACTTCTTCTCTCGACTGGCCTGTTACGATCAGTTTGGCTATCATAGAATCATAGTTTGGAGGAATTGTATATCCTGCATAGACATGGCTATCGATTCGTACGCCATGTCCGCCTGGCAAATGCAAGGTAGTGATTTTGCCCGGGCATGGTCGGAAATTATTGGCCGGGTCTTCTGCATTGATGCGGCATTCCATGGCAAAAAGTGTCGGAAAGTAATTCTTACCCGAAATTTCTATACCAGCGGCAACTTTAATTTGTTCTTTGATCAGGTCAAAATTGGTAACTTCTTCTGTAATAGGATGTTCCACCTGAATACGGGTGTTCATTTCCATAAAATAGAAATTGCCGTGTTTATCCACGAGGAATTCGATGGTTCCCGCACCCTCGTAGGCGATGGCTTCAGCACCTTTAATGGCTGCTGCTCCCATCTTCTCCCGCAATGCATCGTCTACAATAGGTGACGGTGTCTCTTCTACCAGTTTTTGATGCCTTCTTTGGATAGAGCAGTCTCTTTCTGAAAGATGACATGCCCTGCCGTTCTTATCTCCTACTATCTGGATTTCAATATGCCTGGGTTCCTCTACAAATTTTTCAAGGTATAAGGCATCGTTACCAAAGGCGGCACCCGATTCTTGCTTCGCGTCGTTCCAGGCCTTGGCAAATTCGCCATCATTTTTTACAATGCGCATGCCCCGGCCTCCACCACCTGCCGTGGCTTTTAAAATAACCGGATAGCCCACTTTCTTGGCAATTTTCATTCCTTCCTGTATGGTATCAATCAGCCCATCGGAGCCGGGTATTGTAGGCACCCCGGCCTTCTTCATCGTGTCTTTTGCTGTAGCCTTGTCTCCCATCCGGTTGATCATATCAGGGCTGGCACCAATAAATTTGATGTTATACTCTTCACAAATCCGGGAAAACTCCGCGTTTTCAGACAAGAAGCCATAACCCGGATGGATAGCATCCGCATTGGTTATTTCGGCTGCAGCAATCAAATTCTGTATACTTAAATATGAATTTTTGCTAGGAGCAGGTCCGATACAAACAGCTTCGTCGGCAAACCTTACGTGTAAACTTTCTTTATCAGCAGTGGAATATACCGCCACGGTCTTGATACCCATCTCTCTACAGGTACGTATAATCCTTAATGCTATCTCTCCTCTGTTAGCGACTAGTATTTTTTTAAACATTTTAAGATAGAATTTTTATTATAGAATTATTGAACGGGAAACACTCGGTCGACATAATTGACCGAGTTACTATTCATTCTAAATTATGAGGGATCTACTAAAAATAAAGGCTGATCATACTCAACAGGCGTGGCATTGTCTACCAGCACTTTAACCAATGTGCCTGATATTTCAGACTCAATTTCATTAAACAATTTCATGGCTTCTATTATACAGACTGTCTGGCCTGCGGTAATTTTATCGCCTATATTCGCAAAAGATGGCGATTCAGGATTTGCAGAGCGGTAAAATGTGCCGATCATAGGCGAAGTAATGGTTTTATACCTGGTTTCGTCACCACCGGAAGTTGATGCCGCAGGTTTTTCTTTGCTTTCTTCTGCCTGAACGCTTTTGGAACTCGCAGGTTCTGGTGCAGGTGCTGTACTTTTTGGAGCTTCTATAAATTTAGTTTTTACCTGTGAGTTTTTCTTTACTTTAATCTTAAACTCTTCAGTTTCAATGTTTACTTCATCTAATCCTGACTTTGAAATAAAATCTATAAGTTCTTGTATTTCCTTTGCTTTCATGCAACAATTATTTTAATAGGTATAAAATCTTTTTAACCCTGCACCATTCATTTGCCATCGGTAAGGAGGCGAGACGAATTTTTCGCCACGAATGGTTTCTAATATTATTTTACCCTTTCAGCATATGAGTTTGTTCGGGTATCAACTTTTATTTTTTCATCCTGATTGATAAAAAGCGGCACCTGAATAATCGCGCCCGTTTCTAATGTTGCAGGTTTCGATGCATTGGTGGCGGTATCTCCTTTAATGCCCGGCTCAGTATAAGTGATGGTCAATTCCACAAAGGGAGGTAATTCGCAGGTTAATACCGTCTCAGTTTCAGCGTGATAAACAACGTCTACTGCTTGCCCTTCTTTCAAATACTGAGGACCATCTATTAATTTATCTTCTATCGAAATCTGCTCAAAGGTACTGCTATCCATAAAATGATAGCCTAGATCATCTTTATAGATAAATTGATGCGGTCTTCTTTCAATCCTGGCCGTGGTGACTTTTACGCCCGCATTGAAAGTGTTGTCGATGACTTTTCCGGTAGATAGGTTTTTCAGCTTCGTGCGAACAAAAGCAGGCCCTTTGCCTGGTTTTACATGTTGAAATTCCACAATGGTATACAGGCCATGGTTATACTCTATACAAAGACCGTTTTTAAAATCAGCAGTAGATGCCATGCAATATTATGTTAAGCGGTAAATATAAACTTTAATATAAAATGATAAAATTCACCTCGCAAACGAAGGGCAAATAGAAATATTAACAAAAAAATTTAATAACTTTAAGCAAATCTAAAATTAAAGCAGAAGAAATTAAAGCATAAAAGAAATTAAGAATCATCTTTACACTTACACCTTACTGCCATCATACCCCCAGGTCACATATATGGCACCCCATGTAAATCCACCTCCAAATGCTGCCAAAATAAGATTATCACCTTTTCTTAGTTGCGACTCATATTCCCAAAGGCAAAGTGGTATAGTGCCACTGGTTGTATTGCCATACTTATGGATATTAAGCATCACTTTTTCATTACCAACCCCCATGCGTTGCGCAGTAGCATCTATTATCCTTTTGTTGGCCTGATGGGGCACAAGCCATGCAATATCTTCGGCAACAAGGTTGTTTCTTTCCATAATCTTGGCAGAAACTTCAGCCATATTTGTCACCGCAAATTTAAATACGGCAGCACCTTCCTGGTAAACAAAATGTTCTTTGGCTAATAGTGTTTCCTGAGATGCCGGGCGTCGGCTACCGCCAGCTTTCATATGAAGGTGAGCAGCACCAGATCCGTTGGTCCTCAACAGCGTATCTTTGATACCTATATCTTCTGTAGTGGGTTCCAATAACACGGCTCCGCCGCCATCGCCGAAGATGATACAGGTTGTTCTGTCGGTATAATCGATAATGGAAGACATTTTATCGGCGCCTACGACAATCACTTTCTTGTGTTTACCTGTTTCAATGTACTGGGAGGCCGTAGTCAGGGCAAAGAGAAACCCTGAGCATGCCGCTTGTAAATCAAAACTAAAAGCATTGATAGCGCCTACTGCGTCGGAGATGATGTTGGCTGTAGCCGGAAAAAGCATATCAGGCGTAGTGGTCGCGCAGATGATCAGATCAATTTCTGCTGCAGTAGTGCCTGTTTTTTTCAATAAGCCTTTTACTGCTTCGATACCTAATACGGATGTACCTTTGTCTTTCCCTTTTAGAATCCGACGTTCTTTTATGCCCGTCCGCGACATGATCCATTCATCATTGGTATCTACCAGAGTAGCAAGTTCTTCGTTGGTAAGAATATAATCTGGAACGTAGCCCTGAACTCCCGTAATCGATGCTTTAATTTTATTCATTCATTGTTTTTTTTAAAACATGGTGCACTAAGGTAGAACAAATTTCACTAAACACCCTGTCTAATAAATGAAAACCCCGGCTTTATCAACAATACCAATAAAAAATGGTAATCGGATGAATAAAACCAGGGTTATAAAACTATACTAATACGTCTTTTTCGATAACTACTTTGCCTTTCCAATATAATTTTCCTTCAAGCCAATAAGCTCTGTGCGGTAAATGAAGTTCACCAGTGGTAGGGCAAACTGCCATATCGATTGTGCTGGATTTATAGTGAGTTCTTCTTTTATCTCTTCTGGACTTGGAAGTTTTTCGTTTAGGATGAGCCATTTTTATAAATTTTAATTGTTATTGTTTAAGTTTTTTAATTTACTCCAGATTGGATCTATATCTTCATCAGGCTTTTCATCTTCATCGGCTTCGTCTCCCTGATCTGATGAATATACCAGTTTTAAATTAGTGTCATCAGACGCATCTTCCTCCTCAAATCTCGGATGAAGCTTTTTCATTGGGACAGCAACAACAATGAATTCATAGATGTATTGCGCAACATTAATCCGCTGTGTATTCTTCGTTATGATTACAATATCATCGTCGAGCGCTACTTCCACTTCACCAAATTTAAAGATGATGTTCTCATTCACGCTTATAGGGTAATCAAACTCTTCGAGGCTTCTGTCACAGATCAGCTCAACACTACCTTCTATTTGGAAGTTCATATTGATCATCGTCTCCGATTTATTCATCAGTACCTTCACTTTTGCATTCCCTTTTTCAACAGTGCTATAGTCAAAGCTTTCAAAAAACGAATTGTCTACTTCAAATTCGTATTCATGCTTCGAGTTGCTAAGCTTAAATATGTCTATATAAAAGTTTTTTAGCTCTTTCATATTGTGTTAAAGTTAATCTGTCAATGTGCTACTGATACTGTTTAAACCTGATGAGAACTTATCAATAGCCTTTCCTTCTAAATCAAGACCGCAAATTTAGCAATATTATTTGTAAATGTTTGCGTAACTTTCATTTTTTTTAATGTTTCAATTGATTCACCACTAAGAGCTCTTTACGGTTCTTAACAATGTCTCTGGCTAAAAATATGGCCTCCCTTATCGAAGAATCGCTCGCTATATTTTTACCTGCAATGTTATAGGCCGTGCCGTGGTCAGGGGAGGTCCTTACAACAGATAAGCCAGCGGTATAATTGATGCCCGTTTCGAAGGCTAGCGCTTTAAAAGGGATCAGGCCTTGATCGTGGTACATCGCTAGAATTCCATCAAATTTTTTGTATTGTACCGAGCCAAAAAATCCATCGGCGGGATAGGGGCCAAAAATAAGCATCCCCTTAGCTTTTAAAGCCTCTATAGCCGGCTTAATGACAGTATTCTCTTCATCGCCCAGTAAACCTTCTTCGCCGGCATGGGGGTTGAGCCCTAACAGCGCAATTTTTGGCTTATTGATGCCAAAATCTTTTTTTAGCGAGGCCTCTAATATCCTTATCTTTTTTTCGATCTTTTCCCGCGTCAATTGTACACTCACCTGCTGCAGTGCAATATGGCCAGTTACCACGCCAATGCGCAGGCCATCGCTCACCAAGAGCATCAGACTTTCCTCAGCGCCAAATTTTTCGGTGAAGTATTCAGTATGCCCAGCATATTTAAAGGCTTCATGTTGGATATTGTGCTTGTTGATGGGTGCGGTAACAATGGCTTCTATATGTCCTTCTTTAAGTTCTTCAGTGGCTTTAGCCAGGGCCAGGTAGGCACATCGTCCAGCCTCCCCGGTTATCTCCCCCGGCTTGATGTCGATGTTTTCATCCCAGCAGTTGATGACATTTATTTTTTTAAAATTTACTTCTGAGGCCGACTGAATTTGCTGGTAGGCAAAATCGTCTAGTTTGAATAATTTTTTATAGAAGGAAAGTACCTTGGTAGAGCCATAGATGACTGGCGTTATCAACTTCAGGATGCGTACATCAGACAAGGCTTTCATGATCACTTCAGGACCAATACCATTGATATCACCCATGCTAATTCCCACCACAGGTTTGTATTCCTGGTGATTTGATACAGTAGATTCCATTATTTTTGGGATAAGGATTTGACAAAATTATATAATAATCTGACACCGACACCTGTTGCATGTTTACCACGATAATTATCATGGCTTGAAATGAAGGCCGGTCCTGCTATGTCCAGGTGAATCCATTCGTAATCTGTAAAATGTTGCAGGAACAGCCCGGCAGTGATGGCGCCCGCTGTTGACCCACCCAGGTTATTAATATCGGCAATTTCTGATTCTAATTGTTTTTCATATTCTTCCCAAAGAGGGAACTCTACCAGTCGCTCGTAAGTACTGTTGCCCGCTTTTTTCAGGGCATTTTTCCAATGTTCACGGGCGTTCCCCATCATGACCATACCTTCTTTCCCGATGGCTTTGGCGGCAGCACCTGTAAGCGTAGCGAGGTCTATCACAATTTCGGGTTCATACTTTTGGGCGTATACCAGGGCGTCAGCAAGTATCAATCGCCCTTCAGCATCTGTATTTAGAATTTCTACTGTTTTGCCGCCAAAGATCGTGATTACATCACCCGGAGTAATGGCATTTCCGCCTGGCCGATTATCTGTTGCAGGTATTAAACCAATCACATTTACTGGTAATTTATTTTTTGCAATGGCATACATTGCCCCTGTCACAGCCGCCGCACCAGCCATATCACTTTTCATCATATCCATAGAATTAGGCGTGGGTTTCAGGCTTAAGCCCCCTGTATCATAAACCACCCCCTTTCCAACCAACATGTAAGGCTTGCTATTGACTGCATTCTCTGGCCTATATTCTAAAATACTAAAAGTGGGTGGCTGGATGCTTCCCGAATTTACAGCAAGCAAGCCCCCCATTTTCAGGCTTTTGATCTTCAGCTTATTCAACACTTCTACGTGAAATCCGGCCTCTTTTCCTGCCACAACCATCGCCTGGCTCAATTGCTCGGCACTAAGAAAGATAGCAGGTTCGTTGACCAGGTCACGGGCAAGAAAAGTGCCCTCCACAATATTTTCAAGCTCCTGAATCAGGGCTTTAGTTAGTAAGGGATGAAATAAGGATAAGGTTTTTAGCGCATATTCTTTCTTTGTGCTTTTATACTTCAAGAATTGATAACAAGAAAGTAGAAACCCTTCCGTAAAACTTAAAATATCCGCTAGTTCCAAAGCGGGTGCAGCAATTTGCACGTGAGCGATATTTTCTTTCTGAATATGTTTCGCTATTTCATAGCCCTTTTTTCTATATAGCTCCTGGCGCTTATAAGATATTTCCTCTTTTGGATTGTTGACGAAGAAAAGAAACCTGTTGTACTGGTTGATGACCGCAATGTCTTCGCCGCGATCGAAGGTGGAGGATAGATAAGCCTGCTCCTTCTCAGTGCAGGTTTTGGCTGAATTTTCGGGCTTATCAAGTAAATACACAATATCTATATTGTCATTCAGACTCTTTACTACATGTATGGCTGATTGCATAGGACATGATAATTTTAAATACGGCCTTCGGAAAAAATAAAAAGGCTTCCTTGTTTGACAAGAAGGAGTAGGATCTTATGAATTAGCGACTACAATCATTGACAATTTGATTGCAAAGTTAATTATATTTCACGCATTAATAAAGGTAAATTCCGAATGAATAAGGATGCCTGGAAGTTTAGCTTCGTATTTCTGATTTTAGAAATTAAAGGCAGTGACTGAATGTTTCGGTTACGAAGATGGCTGTATAGTGGGATAGATGAATATTCACATGCCTGATATACCCGAACGGGGGTTGCTAAGGAAATCTTATTTATATTGCTACTTCAATAGTATAGGAATGCATATCATTTCCGTTACTGCCACATTTCAGGTCGATAGTCGGCCGGGAATTATTTAACGAAACAGAAGATTGCCTGACGCATGGATAAGGTGAGACCTAAAAAGAATCTCGGACAACATTTTTTAAAAGACCAACAAATAGCACGCGATATTGTCGATGCCCTTACCCGGCACAGCGGTTATCATCAAGTGCTTGAAGTCGGACCTGGTATGGGTGTGCTTACGCAATATTTGCTTGAAAAGGAGGGTTTTACCACTACCGTTATTGAAATCGACAAGGAATCTATTCATTATCTGGAAAGCGAATTCCCTATTCTGAAAGGCAATATACTGTCAGGTGATGTTTTGAAGCTAAACCTGGAGCAGCAATTTAAACAACCGGTAGCCATCATCGGAAATTTTCCATATAACATCTCTTCACAGATCTTTTTTAAGGTGTTGGAATTTAAGAATCATGTGCCAGAGGTTGTGTGCATGCTTCAAAAGGAGGTGGCAGAAAGAATATCTTCTCCTCCGGGTAGCAAAGTATACGGGATACTGTCTGTTTTATTGCAGGCTTTTTATGATATAGAATATCTCTTTACAGTTTCACCAGAGGTTTTCAATCCACCACCCAAGGTGCAATCTGCTGTGATTCGCCTGAAAAGGAATAACACCCTGGCCCTTGACTGTAGCGAAAAATTATATTTCCAGCTAGTAAAGCAAGGATTTAATAACCGGAGAAAAACATTGAGAAATGCATTAAAACCTATAAATTTACCCATAGAAATGCTAGATCTGGAAGTACTGGATAAGCGTGCAGAGCAGTTATCTGTGAGTGATTTTGTTAACCTATGTAAAAAAGCCGAAGAATTGTGGAAGCATTAATGGTATTTGAGTTATCAAAGGAGTATGTAGAGCGGTTGAAGGAAGCCATTGATAATAAAGATGCTGACTTCATCATTGAAAGTATGGAGGGCGTAAACCCTGCCGATATTTCCACCTTGTTGTATGAGCTGAATCAGGAAGAATCAAAATTCGTTATCGACTCGCTGGACACTGAAATTGGTGCAGAGATTATTAACGATCTGGACGAGGACGATCGTTCAAAGTTTCTTAAAAATTTCAACTCCGTAGAAATTGCCGGTTTTGTTAATTATCTGGATTCAGATGATGCTGCCGATATTCTCAACGAATTACCTGTAAAAGCCAGGGAGGAGGTACTTGCCGGGATAGAAAATGAGGAAAAGGCAGCCCACATCTTAGATTTGTTGCGTTACGATGAAGATTGTGCCGGTGGATTGATGGCTAAAGAGCTTATAAAGGCAAATGTAAACTGGACTATCATACAATGTATTGAGGAGATAAGGCGGCAGGCCGAAAATGTGGAAAAGATGTATTCCGTTTACGTTGTCGACAATCGCGAAAAGCTTTTAGGCAGGGTTTCATTAAAGCGGATCATCCTGTCAGAGGATAATACCCTCATCGCCGACATATATGACGATGACCTGGTATCTGTAGAAACCTACTTGGATGAGCGGGAAGTAGCCTCTGTGATGCAGAAATATGATTTGGAAGCCGTACCAGTTGT
>PPFU01005202.1_pt1 | contig 16114 bp, 13 predicted proteins | sample 1535991 | NCBI WGS metagenome assembly PPFU01 (sample SAMN04901290, study PRJNA319586) | Hypolithon metagenome, whole genome shotgun sequencing project. | isolation source: Antarctic Hypolithon | place: Antarctica: Miers Valley | collected 2014
CGTCGCTGTTCAAGGCGGTGGAGATCGACGGCGAGGCGTACTGGGACGGCGGCTACATCGGCAACCCGGCGCTGTATCCGCTGGTGGAGCGACGTCCCCCCGCTTGTGAGTAGCGCTGCAATCTGCGCGGCCAAGCGGCTGCTGCCTCGGATAATTCTGCGGGTTGCGCAAACTGCGGCCAAGCTGAATCAGTACACCCACTCCTCGTGAGCCAAAGGCGACTTGCTCAACAAGTCGCGCCGCAGACGCCAGTCGGGAAGGTGTTGGTCCATGAGCGCAGCGAACTTGTCGTTGTGATGGCGCTCAAGGATGTGCGCCAGCTCGTGTACAACGATGTACTCCACGCACTGGGTCGGCTTCTTCGCCAACTCAAGATTCAGCCAGATTCGTCGGGCATCCTGGTTACAGGTGCCCCAACGGGTCTTCATCTTCCTGATGCCCCAGCCTGAAACACTGACGCCTAGCTGTGTCGCCCAGTGCGCCACGAGGTCACAAGCCTGCTCTCGCAGCCGGGCACGATACCAACGCTCCAATACCGCAAGCCGTTGCTCCGACTCCAACTGAGACCTGACGCGCATGACCAAGGTTCGATTGTTGCGCAACTCCACCTGTGCAGGACCGTCGTGCAGTACGAGCTTCAAACGGCAGCGACGGCCTTCGACGTAGTGCGTTTCGCCCGTGACCATCTCACGTTCGGACTGTCGATCCTGATCTAGAAAAGCCCGGCGCTGACGCTTGATCCAACCCAGCCTTGACACCAAGGCCAGCCGAACCGCGTCATCCTCAAGCCGCAGTGGCACCGCTGCGCGCACTCTGCCATTGGGCGGATAGACGCCCAGGTGCAGGTTCTTGATGTCCTTGCGGACGATCTCGACCTGGATTCCGCTGACGTCGATGCGGTGGCGCTCAGTACTCACGTTGGTTCTTCACTAGCTCGAAGATCGCGTCGATCCGGTCGCTGGCCGCACCGAGCAAAGCCGCGATGGCGCCGCGCACCCTACGTTCCTTGAACAGATTGCCTCGCCAGTCCGCCATGGTCACAGCCTGGACGGACTCGTGCAGCAAATGCACTGCCTTTTCCCTGCCATCGGCATCACCAATCGCATTACCGGCAGCAGCGACGGTCTCGCATTCCGTATCGCTGAGGTTATCGAACAGGGCCTGCCGCGCAGGACTGTTGATGTTGGCCGGATAGTTGGTCCGCATTCCCGGCGTCTTCGCCGTCCGCGTCAGTTCGACAACTTGCTTCAGGTAATCCTTGTACTTGAGCGCTCCCTCTTTGCGCTGCTTGATCAGCGCATCCAGCAGCTCGGACATCTTCTCGTAGTACTTCGGGTTGACGGCCATCTCGTCGATGATCAGCTTGCGCACGTTGTTCTCGATGGTTTCGGCCATCGCGTCCTCGTTCTTGCGGATACCCTCCGGCAAGGCATCGACTGCATTCTCGCCACGGGCCACGATCAGGTCGATCAGGCTCATGTCGTCGAAGGCCGAGACCTTCTCGCTGTCTTCGGCACGGATGTAGGTGTCCAGCAGGTGGCGCATCGCCGGTTCCAGCGACTTCATGTCCAGATAATCGCCGCTGGCAAGGCTGACTTCGTCGCGCACCTTGTCGTAGTGCGTCACTTCGTCCTTGATGGCCTTCGTCTCGGCCACCGAATAGCCGGCTTCGGCCATCTCGTTGGCAAGGTCGGCATAGGCGCGCAGATAGGAGCCCACCAGCTTGTACAGGGCCACACGCTTGGGCTCGTTGTCCTTGCACGCGTCCTTGTCGTCGCTGGGTCCGCAGAAATAATGCAGATATGCCGCTGTGTCATGAGGTGGCATGACCGGCTCGCACAAGGCCTTGATGGCCTCGCGGATCTCATCCAGGCGCTGGCGCCCTTGCTCCAACCGATCCTTCAACAGGCCGGCGACATCGTCTTTGTCGTAGCCCGCGAAAGCTTCGCCGGTGTAGTCGTGGATGGCTCCTTCCAATGACTTGAACAGATCCTTGTAGTCGATGATGTAGCCATAGTCCTTGTCATCGCCATCCAGTCGATTGACCCGGCAGATCGCCTGGAACAGGCCGTGGTCCTGCATCTGCTTGTCGATGTACAGGTACGAAGCCGCCGGCGCATCGAACCCCGTCAGCAGCTTGTCCACGACGATCAACAGCCGCATCTGGCCGGGATCTTCGATAAAACGCTTCTTCACGTTTTTCTCGAAGGTCTCGGCCTTGACCATGGCCGTCTCTTCGGACTCATTGAAGTGCTCTGCCAGCATCCGGCGATACACGCCGTACTGCTGCAGTTTCTCGGTGAGCCCTTCACCGCTTTCCTCGCCCTTGATGTCACTGGGCGACGGGCGATATGAGGTGACGATGGCGCATTTTCCGGCCAGATCCGTCTTCTGCAACATCTCGAAGATACGGCAGGCGGAATAGATGCTGGCCGTGACCAGGATGGCATTGCCGCGCCCATCCATCAGCCGCGGACGCGTCTCCATGTCCAGCAGGATATCGGCAGCGATTTTCTCCAGCCGGCCGCGGGCGCTGAGCACACGTTGCATGGTGCCCCAGCGCTTCTTGACCCGCGCCTTGCCCACATCAGACAAGCCCTTGGTCTTGATCTCGAACCACTGGTCGACCTTGTCCGGCGAAGTCATCTGCTGGTCGATGTCGCGGGCCTCGTAACGCAGGTCCAGCACCACGCCGTCGCGCACAGCCTCGTCGTACTTGTAGGTGTGGATGTAGGGGCCGAAGATCTCGATACTCTTTTGCTTCTCGGCCGCAAGCAACGGCGTTCCGGTGAAGCCGATGAACATCGCCCCCGGCAGCAGCGCCTTCATCGCCTGATGCAACTTGCCCGACTGGGTACGGTGGCACTCGTCCACGAACACGTAGACATCGCCCTTGGCAGCAAAGTCCATTGGCAGGTTGTTGCGGATGCCATCGACGTAGGCATCCACTTCCTTGTCGCTGAGTTCCTCTTCGCTACCGAATTTGTGGACCAGGGATCCGATCAGCCATTGCTCGCGGGCGTTAAGCACGCGCACCAGGTCGTCGCCGCTCTTGGTGCGGTAGATGTCCTCGCCAACGCCCTTGAAGACCGTTTCGATCTGCTGGTCCAGCTCGGTGCGATCGGTGATCAGCAGCACCCGGGAATCCGGAACGTTCTCGCGGAGCCACTTGGCTAGCCAAACCATGGTCAACGACTTGCCGCTGCCCTGTGTGTGCCAGATGATCCCGCCTTCGCGGCGTCGGATATGGTCCTGCGCGGCGCGAACTCCGAAGTACTGGTTGTGTCGGCAGGCCTTCTTGATACCGGCGTCGAACGCCAGGTAATCGTGGATCAGCTCCAGCCATCGTTCCTTGCCACAGAGCTGGCTCACCGCACGATCGAGTGGCGCATCATTGGTGAGTGCCGCGATCGCGCTGTCCTCTTTCCATGACAGGTTGTACTTCTCTTTGGTCTGGATGACGCCGTAACGCAGCCCTTCGGTGTCGTTGCCGGCCATCACCAGTTGCACGGTGGTGAAGAAGGGCTCGATGAACTCCTTCTTCTGGCTGTCCAGGTTCTGGCGGATGCCTTCGCTGACCGAAACGGTGGAGCGTTTGAGTTCCAGCACGCCCAGCGCGATGCCGTTGACATACAGCACGATGTCGGGGCGCTTGGTGTGCTGGCCCAGCACCGTGACTTCCTCGGCAATGGCGAAGTCGTTGTTGTTCGGGGTCTTCCAGTCGATCAGGTCGACGGTGACGTGGTGCTCGCCCACGTCAGGCCGTACCTTCACGCCGTAGCGGAGCAGGCCGTACACGTCACGGTTGACCTCGTACAACGTGCGGCTGCCGCCGAGCGCCTTCACCCGGTTCAGCTCGTACAACACCTTGCCGATCAGCTTGTCGTCATGCCCACAGCGGCGCAGCCAATCCGACAGGAGCGCGTCTTCAACGTTGCTGCCACCGCGATCCTTCCAGTGACCGAGATAGCTGTAGCCGAGTTGCTTGAACAACCCGATCAAGCGTTGCTGGGTGGCGATTTCGCGTTGGCCGACCGTGGTCATGCGCCGGCCCCGATCGATGGGCCCGACAGCGCCGACGGAATGAAGCCCTCGTCCGTCAAAGCCCTTACCACGCCGCGCAGCAACAGGTTGTGGCTGAAGCCGATGGCATATTGGCGTGCGTTGGGTTGGATCGGCTGCAGCATGCCGCTCGCCACCAGTTTGCGTATCTGGTACGTGCGTTGATTAGCGGTGAGCCCGGGTAGCGCACCTTCCAGATCGCCTGCCTTGACCACGCCGGCCCTGACGGTGGCATTGAGCACCGCCGCCTCCTGCGCGGTGACCAGCTGCCGTTCGCGCGAAAACGCCACCGCCGGCAACAGGATGCGTGCCTTCAGGTGCTGGTAGTCGGCGAGCCGATCCAGCTTGTTGAGCTCATCGCGCACGCCGCGCAGCACATAGGTGCACCATGCTTCCAGATCGGCATCGGTGCCGGTATCGGCTTCTGCCAGCATGGTGTAGTAGCGCATGCGGTCGGCGCAGAATACGGCAGCCGGATTCAGTAAGCGCCCCATGTCGCCCTGCTGCATGCTGACGCGAAATCCGTACTTGAGCAGCAGCGCGTAGGTGAGCAGACGCACCACGCGGCCATTGCCGTTGCTGAAGGGATGGATCCAGGCGAAGCGGTGGTGCGCCAGCGCGACCTTCATCAGGTCGTACTTGGGCGGATCGGCGCGATTGATGAAGGCCACCAGTTCAGCCATGTATTCCGGCACGCGCACGGCTTCGGGCGGTAGGTGTTCCGCTTGCGCGATACGCACCGGGCCAGTGCGATAGGCGCCTGGCGTCCGGTCGCCTTCGCGATCCAGGCCCGCCACCGTGGTGGCATGCAGGCCGCGCAACAGGTGTTCCGTGATCTCGGCACCCGGCTCGATCGCGCCCTCGACGAGCACCATCGCTGCTTCGATGTTGTCGATCTCGCGCAGCTGCTTGCTGCGGGTGCCACCGGTGACCACAGCGGCGTCCACATAGTCGGCCAAGGTGGTGTGGTTACCCTCAATCCGGGCGGATGCCAGACTCTCCAGCAGGTGGAACACCTGCTTCAGCTGAACAAACACCTGGAACGGGGTTGTACCCTGCAAATCGAGCCGGCGCAGGTGCTCCAGGTCGGTCAGGACGTCGAGCAGCGGCGAGGAAAATGCCGGGTCCAGCAGCCGCAGGTCGTGGTGGACAAAGTGCGCCATGGTGCCGGGCGATCTGCAAAGGCTGTAGCCGGGATCTACAATCAAGCCTTATAACGCCTTTGTTTGCAAGGCTTTTATCGAAAGATCAGAAAACAGTATCTTTAAATCATGTGCCTAGCATCTGCAGGCAGGCGCCGGGTTAATCTGCACCGATGCCACGCGGAGGGCGGATCGCGCTGTCCCCGGAATTGTCGCTCTGCCCTGTCAGGCGTTCACAAGTCTGAGGCTGATCTCGTTAGTGCTTCCCCGCCCGGCAGTACCAGGACCTCAATCCAGCTATTTATCGGGCGCGTCACCGACCCAGTCCTTCTGTCCGTCTTCGCGCAAGGAGTTCGCATCGAACCCATCCACGAGCTTCCATGTCCGGGACTGTATTGCCCCCGTCTCGCGCAGGCGTTCGCAATACTTGTAGAGCGTGTTTTCGTCTTCGGTCAGGATCAAGCAGATTCCTTCATGACTCGCCTGCGCCAGCAACTTCACGTCGTCACGCACGACCGCGCGAGAGTCGCCTTCGTCGCGCTTGCCCAAGGCATTCCACAGGCCGGCAGCCTTCTGTCCATGCGCTACGTTGAAGTTGACGATGCGGAAGTTGCCTAACGGCAGATCGGCAACAGCCTGCTTGATCCCGAATTCAGCAGCCACGATGGCCGAGAAATACATCGCCACATCGTTCTGCAACATGTGGCGGTAGAACTGCTTCGCTGTCTCATGGCGCGGGCGATTGGCATTGACTAGAGTTATCAGGAAACTGGTGTCCAGCAGCGCCGAGGCACTCATTCGTTGCCGCTCCGCTGGCTTTCCAACCAGTCGTCGGGGACTTCTGCCCATGCCTGGGTGCCTTTTTGCACAAGCTTGTCGAATTCGGCCTCGTCCCAAGTGGGTCGATGAACCTCGAAACCAAGCAGACTGTGGTTGCGCAGTTCGCCGGTCTCCAGGTTTTGCTCTGCGCCAATGTGGAGCACCGCCTGCTTGTAAAGGCGGTTTTCCTTCTCGTCGGCCAGAAGCTGCTGGGTAGAAGCGATTTGCAACGTCTTGCCGTTGCCCAGATCCAGATGGACGTTGGGGCTGGTCTTGCCGCCCCAGTCCACGATCGTGCCCTTCACATACTTTTCCACCGGCACCCAGACTGCCTGGACCTGATTGCGGAAGTCGGTTTTGGCGTCCACCCGCACGCTCAGCTTGCCGCCAGCGTCGGCCAGCCGGTAGCTGCGGTGGGGGTTCTTACGGGCAGCGCTCTGCCAGCGTTCCACCACCTCGGCTCGCTTGCGGTCGATCAGACCCAACGCAGAAGGGTTGTCTAGCTGTGCCAAGTCGTTCCAGAGACCGCTGGCTGACTGCAGACCGGTAGCGACGATCGCCAGCGAGCCTTCCTCAATCGAAACGATCACCTGGCTCGTATCGACTTCTCGGTTGGAGCCGCGCAGAAAGTTCTCCACGTCCTCCTCGAACTGGCCGAGCAATGCCAGCGGGACGTGCTTGGGCCCGACCTCGGCATTCTGGATGCGGTCGCTCAAGGCAAAGCGGAGGGAATCGGCAGTCTCCATGCCGAGGATTCTAATCCCAGAACAGGCTCACGGGCTGCGACGGCCCTCCGGGGCCGTTCCCGGGCTGCCAGCACCCAATCAAGTCCGCGACATTCAGTCGAGCCTTAGACGATCGGGATCACCTTGGCCACTGGCTTTGCCAGTTCGCACTTGATGTAGGCCTCGCTGAGGCGGTGGGTCAGCTCGATCAGGTTGTTGATGCGGCCATCCTGGTCTTCATCCGACCAGGGCAGGAGCATAGCGCCATGCATTGAGGAATTACGGATGCGGCTCCAGGCATCGACCTGATCGGTCGTAATGATCCCCTGGTCCACCAGCGACTTCAGCGTTTTGGCGATGCCTTTCTTCTTGAACCCGTTGAGGTAGTCCATGACCCTGCTGCGCATGTTGGTGTTGCCCTTCCAGCCGCCGACGAGCTGCTTGAGGCTATCAATATCGGATTCCACCCAGTCGGCCTTTCTCTCTGCCTCCGAAAACAGCATGTTCACGATGCCTTCGACCGTGCTGGCAAGCGTCATGCACAGAACCCAATTGGTGCCCTTGCTTGCTTGGATGATTTCCCAGTAATACCGGGTCAGCGGGTGCGCCTCGAAGTTTTGGTGACCTTTCGCATCCTTGGCCGTCGCAACCATTGTCAGGATGTCGCGATACATGCCCCAGAATCGCTCATCAGCTCCAAACGGATCCTCGCGCAAGATGCAGGCCACAAGCGAGTCGGCAACATGGCCGGAAGATGGACGCAGCGATATAAACGCCCTGCCGTTGCCAAAATTTCGACATTTCAATCGTGGCGACACCACTTCGCCCAGCAGCAGGTTCAGTGGCTCACTCAGCCAGTTCTCCAGAAGCGGATGCGGCAGATCGGGCGAAGTGTCCGCTACAACCCAGACGTGCTCGCGTTCCGCCGACTGGAAGAATTCGACTTGCGTACCGAGGATACCGATGGTCTTGGTCCCCGCACTGCGCGACCAAAGCACTTCTTCGTCACCCCTATGCACGGTCTTGACCATGTTCATTGGGATGGGAAGCCGCAGTGAGCGGTCGTAGACAAGCTCTACACCGCTCCTCTCGGCGACGCCGCGCCCTTCAACAGCGGTATGCAGAGCATGAATTTGGCCTGAGAGCCGCCAGACGTTCTTGGCACTGCCTGCTGACTTCAATTGCGTCCAGCCACCCGACCAATCCGTGCCGTCGTATCCCGTCGCATTCATCCGGAACTGGTGACGGATGTCATGCGGATGTCGCTGGGCAGCCAGATACCTCCGCCACGCCTCCTGGCCATCACGCGGCGTGCCGTGCATGACGAAGTGCATGTGTGTGTTCGCGCCTATCTTGATGTGCCCTGGCCCGGTGAACAGGGGCGGCTCGTGATCGCGACCGAGGATTTCCATGTGCGGGCACTCAAGCGTGACCTGACCTCGCAGCAGGCGATCCACCCAAGGAGACAAAGTGCGCACGGTCATAGATGTCCTACACCAGCCTTGTCCTGCCGGTCAGCAATTCTTGCATCATGCCCTTCTTGAGCTGACGGGCCTTGACGATGCGGGCTTCGAGCGCAGCAAGTTCGGCGTCCATATCGAAGAGGATGGCGGCAATCGCGTTTTGTTCCGCTGCCGAAGGAACCGGCATTGTGATTTTCGCGATGTTCGTCTTGCTGATGCCGGACACCTTTGTTCCGACAGAGAAGAAGCGAAACTGATTCTTGACGGCCGGCGTGTGGAAGCAATGGCGGCGGTATTCATGAACTAGCTCGTCCGTTTTCGACTTCGCAACGATCGTATGTAGACCGGAAATAAACGGCCTATTATTCGCGTTGTAAATCGCTACATGCTTGCTGGTTCCTTCGTCGTCTTCCGAAGCATCGACGAAGACCACGTCGCCATCTTTCAGCAGCGATACAGGCGATACTTTCTTCAGCGCCACGTCAAGTTTTGGGATGCCCTGATACTCAGCCTCGACGTTGATGAAGGATTTCCCCGACGTATGAATGTCACCGTAGTGGAGGTAGCTGTACCCTTGTTCGCCGAGTTGATCTCGTGAAGCCGTATAGCCTCCGCCAAAGCTGAAGAGTTCGCCCAGCGACCTAATCGGCCACGCCCCACTAAACCCCGCCAGCCGCTTCTTGCCGGTGAGCAGTGCCTGCATGGCGCCTTGCTTGATCTGGCGCTTCTTGGCGAGAAGTTGCTCCAGCGATTCGACTAGCGCATCAGCGTCGGATAGTGCCAAGGCGATGGCTGTCTGTTCGACCTTCGTTGGCGGAGCGGGAACTCGATAGTTTTTCAGAATACCTAGATTGGTATGTGGCACACCTGTCTGGATCGCACTTACGAGAATTTGCTTCTGCCCCTCGTTGCTTTTGAAGTATTGATAGACGTACTCAGCACTCATGACATCCGAATTCAAAGTCAGCTTCATTTGACTCTGTGAAATTATGTACCCGTCAAAAGGTTTGCTCGGGACAAGCGCGACCTGCCCAAGAGTACCTCGCTGTGTAAAAACGATATCGCCGTGACGTGCGACATTGGCTTGTAACTGCCTTGCCTTCGCGCTCGACACAAAAACAAAATCTCCCGAGACATAGTGCCCCGACATGTTTTGGCCACGCACCACAGGTACCCCAACTTGAACATAATCCTTCGATACCAGATCCGAACCAAAAGGACCGCCCACGATGGCATTCTGTCGCTTGGCAGCAATTTTCCTTATTGAATGGTTGATCCAATCCTCAGGAATCACCCCCACGTCCGTGCGCCTGTAGCCCACCGCCAGCGCCTCGCCAGCCGCATCCTCTACCAAGGCGGAATAGGCAGCACTGGCTTCCTTCACTTCCACGCAAACCCCATTCGCGCCAGATGCGCATCCACCTTCGCCTGCATCGCATGGACGCTGACCTCAAGCTGTGGCAGCGGCGCGTCATAACGCTCGGCCAGCTCTTTCACCCGCGTGGTTAGTCGCTGGCTGACACGAACCATTTCGCCATGGATGTCGGCGTCCAGCGTGGCCAGCCATTTGTCATCCACCACCAGCGCCTTGATTCGGTTTCGCTGAGCTTCGGGTACTTGGCCAGCGCCTTGGCATCGAGCGCGGCCTCGGCCTCTTTCAATTGCTTCTTCAGCACAGACCGCTCGCCGTCAAGCTTGAGCCAGCGCCTGTGGACGGCGATTTCGTCGCGTGATTCGCGATCGCCGTCGATTTCGCCCAGCCGTTCCTTCACCGACTTGACGTTGACCTTGTCGAAGCCAGAGAAGGCCGCTTCGTCGCCACTGTGTTCTTCCTCCAGTTCGGTGAGTTGCGCCTCGACCGCATCGAACTCCGCGCTTCGTGCGTCGATGGTGGCCTGCTCGGCGGCGAAATAGCGCGCCACGACCAGCGATTTCGGCACCAGGTCGCAAGCCCAGCCCTTGTCCTTGGTCTTGCCCTTCTTGTCGGTCTCGATCACGCGATAGGGTTCTGCCTTCCAGCCATCGGCTGCGATCAGGTAGGCGTCGTCCTGCAGCGTCGCTGCCCAGTAGTCCGTCAGGTGCTGGTACACCGCATAGGCGTCGATCAGCGGTTTGCCCTGGTAGTGCGCCAGCAGGTGCTCGGCGACTTCCGCAATCAACGCCTTGGGGTGGAAGCCCGGCTGCAGCGCCTTGAGCCGTGCCGCTTGCGCACCGCGCCACACGGTGAAGTGGGTGTTCATGCCGCCGATGAAGGTGGTGAACTCGGAGTGGCCATAAATTCCGGGCTTGATCGCCGCCTTATCCACGGCCAGATCCACGTATCCGGCGCGATTGGGCTGGAACAACGCCGTGCGCAGCTGCGGGCAGACGGCCCAGTAAGGCTGCAACGCGTCGATGTCGGCGACCGGAATGCCGCCGTTCAAGTGGCCTTCGATGTCCTGCAGGTCTTCCGTCCGCTGGCTGTCGATGTAGCGCGGCAGGTTGAGGTTGTAATCGTTCTTCTCGATCTCGCTGAGGCTGACCATGCGCGCGTAGCGGGGGTCGCCGCCGTCCTGGCGGGTGAACACATCGACGATCTTGTGGATGTCCTGCTCGCGCAGGCGGTTCTTGGGACCGTCCTTGATGAAGTGGGCGCTGGCATCGACCATGAAGATGCCGGTGCGGGCCTGCGCATGCTGCTTGTCGATGACCAGGATGCAGGCCGGGATGCCGGTGCCGTAGAACAGGTTGGCCGGCAGGCCGATGATGCCCTTGAGGTAGCCACGACGGATCAGGCTGCGGCGGATGTCGGCCTCGGCGTTGCCGCGGAACAACACGCCATGCGGCAGGATGATGGCGCCCTTGCCAGTGCTGTTGAGCGACGTGATGAGGTGCAGCAGGAAGGCGTAGTCGCCGTTCTTGTCCGGCGGCACGCCGTCGGCGAAGCGACGGAACTGGTCCTCGTGCGGGTTGAATCCGTTGGACCACGACTTGGTCGAGAACGGCGGATTGGCTACCGCGAAATCGAAAGTCTTGAGCTGGCCGCGACCGTCGATGAAGTGCGGCGACGACAGCGTGTTGTCCTTCCACAGCTCCGCGGTGGGATGACCGTGCAGGATCATGTTCATCCGCGCCAATGCCCAGGTGGCGTTGTCCATCTCCTGGCCGTAGATCGCGATCTTGCCGGTGTTGGCCTCATCCACCGCCTTGATGAGCAGGGAGCCGGAGCCGCAGGTCGGGTCGTACGCGGTCGGGTTGCGCATGTCTTTGGCGCGTTCGATGCCGATCACCTTGGCCATGATCCGGGAGACTTCGGCCGGGGTGTAGAACTGGCCCTTGCTTTTGCCGGACTCGGTGGCGAAATGCCGCATCAGGTATTCGTAGGCGTCACCTAATAGGTCGTCGCCCTCGGCGCGGTTGGCGCGGAAATCCAGGCCCTCGAAGATGGCGACCAGCTTGGACAGGCGGTCCTGCATGTCCTTGCCTTTGCCGAGCTTGTCCTCGTCGTTGAAGTCGGCCAGGTCGATCACGCCTTCCAGGTCGTTGGCCTTGGCCAATCGGGCGATGATCTTGTTGACCTTGTCGCCGATCTCCTTGTCGCCCTTGAGCTTGACCATGTCGGCGAAGCCGCCACCCTTGGGCACTTCGATCACTTCGCCCTGCTTGCCGGCGTGCTTGTCGGACACGTACTTCATGAACAGCAGCGTCAGGACGTAGTCCTTGTACTGGGACGCGTCCATGCCGCCGCGCAGTTCGTCGCAGCTTTGCCATAGGGAGGAGTAGAGCTGGGATTTCTTGAGGGCCATGGGTGATGCGTTACCTGAAGATTTGAACGGGCTGCCCTTGGGCAGCAACGATGACGCTGCGGTTGAAGTTGGGAATGCTGCGGGTCATTTTCGCCCTGCCAGCAGCTCTGAGCGGCCAAGCACATGGCGTTCTGCCGTGACCGGCCTTGGATCCGAGAAACCGGTGAACGCGTCGCCCAGCGCCACCTCGCCCAAGGCATAAGTGCGCTTGTCGCGGAGACCGGTGATGCCTTCCTGCCAGGCCTGCAACATCCGCTTGCCGATGTCGACGAAGCCGGGGTGTTGCTCCATTGCCGTCCGAACCATGGGGCCGACATCGGCCATCGCCGCAGCGATCTGGTCGACGATCTCCGCCTGATCACGCAGAGACAGGCCGAACACCGCGGTAATGAACTTGTGCAGGTTCTTGCCTGGTGACCAGGTTTTCTTGCCGGCCAGCTGGATCCCCGGCGGGTTGTTCGCATAGTCCGGATAGGCGGCGGTGGTGATCATGTCGTACGCCGGAGCCAGGTGTACGTCGTCATGGCCGGTGTAAAGCAAGGCAACATTCTTGGCGTGGCAGTCGGCGTTGCGCAGCGCGTAGGTCAGCAGCAGCAGGGTCGCCATGTGACGGAATGTCTGCGGCCGATTCTCCACCGGGACATGGTCGCGGACGGCCTTGGCGATGCGCTCCCAGGTCGTCTCGTACTTGGCTGCCGGCCGCAGCCCCAGCAACGAACAGAAATCTTCCATGGCCCAATGCCGGGCACCGCTCTCATCAACGTCGAATCGATGAACAATCAGGGCCTGGCCATCACCCGACACCTCGGTCTTCGCCGTGGGCATCACCCGCCCTGTCACCTGCATGCACAGGTGTTCGTTCAATGACACAAACGGCAGCAGCCGCGACGAGCCCTTGATGATGTGGCGATGGGTGAACAGCGTGGCCTTCTTGTGCGACCCGGTGGCGAATTGCTCCGCGGCATCGTCCAGGAACTTGGGGACGACGCCAGAGACGCCGCTGGTCGCGTGCTGGCGCACCAGCTCGGCGAAGGCTGCTTCCGAGTTGTCGCCTTGAAGCAGGCCCGCAACATCGACGGGCTTGGGCGGCTCTTCTAGGTTCGCGCCAGGGGCGGCCACCTGGATCCGGCCAATCATGTTGCGACCGACGACGGACAGGAGGGCCATTGGACTGGCGCCAACGTGCGGTCCGAATTGTTCCTGCAGCACTTGGAGCAGGTAGCCCTCCGGCAGGTTCATCTGGAAGACCGGATGCAGTACGTCGTCCCAGATGTACGGCTCCGGCCGCACCCGCATGGTGAGGGAAACGAAATCCTCGGGTGCGATGCCCGAGTGGTAGGTCATCGAGCTCTTGAAGTCACCGATGGCTTCAAGCGTGGCAACCTCGCGCCCGAGCACGTAGACCGAGAGCGTCACGTGCCACCGCGCTCGCGGCGAAGTTCATCCAAAGAGCCTGAGGCCCCCATCTGGGCGAACTGAAGCTCCATGCCGAGGACAGCCAGTACCGCCAGCAGCTTGCGTGAGCCGAACTCTGCCGCCTTCCCCCGCTCGAAGCGGGAAAGCATTTCCTGGCTGACACCCGCACGCGCGGCCACGTCGCCTTGCTTTAAGCCGAGCGATCGCCGTCGAGTTGCGACTTCCTCGCCGAGTTCCAGCACCGTCTGCATTTGATTTATTTGGCAAATATTCCGAGGACACGGGCAATATTTGCCAAATACGGCAAAAAAGCAAGCATTGGTTTCAACCCCTCAGCCTCCGGGCCCGCCACAACGGCCCCAAGCCCCAGAAGTTCCGACCGCCGGCCTTGCTGGGTCCAAAAGCCTCTGCGAAGGTAAATTTGTGCTTCTACCTTGGCCTACTGCCGGATCGGTGTACTGATGGAACTCACCCTAGCGAATGAGGTGTTTCATGGAAATCAAATTGATGAGCCTTGCCTGCGTGCAACTGACGCGATTATTCGGGCTGTTCGAAAGAGTCGAACCCGTCGAACTTGAGGGCCGGGGCGAATGGGGACTACTGATTCGAGGCCGCGGCTTCACTCGGCTGCTGGGACAGGAGATTCTCAATGCAACCAACCTGATCCGACCGGTCGGCTGGTCGGCACCTCGGCCATACACCTTCCGCAGCAGGCATTCGGCAGCCAACCACGCTAGAAATATCGGTTTGCTGGCCAGCAGACTGCATGGAGAGTGTGCGAATCGAAGCACTGAGACAGGACGCGCTGGGAGCGCTGTTTCCGGCGCGTTTGCGCATTTCGAGAAAGGGAACTGAGGTGGCAATGCGCCCAGGAGCATCCATATCATTCCAGAGCCGCGAGCATTTGCAGTGCTGACAGTGAAGCACTAGCGTACGCCTCAAGTTCCACCCGCGAACCTGGCGCATAAACTAGGCCTCTACCTTTCCCGGCTTAGTTCGGGGTTTATCGAACGGGACAGCAACGCCTAGCGCCTTCTGTTCGCATCAACTAGCAAGGTTCAGGAGTAGCCATGCCTATGCGAACCGCGGCACTACGGCATGCAACACGCGCCGAAACTTGCCCCGCGCCGGCAGATGTACGTCGTCATCAATGATGTTGTCTTCCGACGCGAACACGCCGGCGGAACCATCACATCGGAGCTCTCCTTAATCGCATTGCGAATCGAGAGAGTGACGCAACGCCACCGCGCCCGGAAATGACGCAGGAGCTTGGCTCTTGCGTCCAACTGCGCCAGTGACACCTCGAAATCGCGATAGACGGCGACGCCGCTACGCGACATTCACTTGATCACACCGAACAGGAAACACACATGCACACCAGACCTGCCTCCTCGAGGTCGCCCTATCGGTCGCAGTCGCGACGCCACCGCTCGAAGCAGTTCGAGCGACCCAGCAGGGCGGACAGTAGCGCGCGCCTGACTATATCGAACATTCGACGCTGTCCTGGCAAATTGGAAACGACAGCGTCTGACGGCGAACGCCCCATCAATTGAGCCGAGATGTCATACGCAACTTCAGCTCAGAAGAGGCGGGTGAGTAACCGCAATGCCGCTGACCCGACCGACGGCCCATGTTCAATCTCTTGCTGGGAGGCAAGCGGCCAATCTGTCTACGCAGCAATATCCACATACTCCACTGCACTCAACGCCATCGGGATGGGCTGCCCGTCTTCACGCAGCCCTGCGATATGCAGTTCGATCGCTTCGCGGATGCCCACCTCTACTTCAGCAACGGTGGCGCCTGAGGAGACGCAGCCAGGCAGGTCAGGCACGTACGCGGCGTAGTTGGACTCTGCCTTTTCGATCACGATGGCGTAGCGCATGGATTACCTCTTGAGGCCGGCTTGCTTGAGGATGCTGTTGAGCGTCCCGGCTGGGACATCATCACCCGGCTTACCCGGGACCGTGACGCGACCCGGCTTGGCCGGCTGCTTGAACTGTCGGTGGCTTCCCTTCTGGGTGACTTCGATCCAACCGTCGAGTTTGAGCCACTCCAGAATGTCACGGAACTTGGGTGGCATGAGTCGCGTCCTTGCGATCTTAGGATGACCCAAAGGGCGCCATCACCTGCCCTTGGGGCTTCCTCTACCGTTATCGAAAGAGGGGCACAGCCCCTTTAAACCCCAACCGGATTCACCTTCTCCACGTCGATCTTGTACGTCTTGATCGCCCGCGCCACGTCCTTGCCGGTCATCTTGCCGTCCTTCGCCAGCCCTTCGATCGCGGCCTGGGCGATGTAGTAGCGGTCCACCTCGAAGTGGCGACGCAGGTTGGCGCGGGTGTCGGAGCGGCCGAAGCCGTCGGTGCCCAGCACGGTGTACGTGCCCGGCACGAAGGCGCGGATCTGGTCGGCGAAGGCGCGCACGTAGTCGGTGGCGGCGATGACGGGGCCCTGGCGGGCTTCCAGCAGCGTGGTCACGTAGGCCTTGCGCAGGGTCGTGGCCTCGGGGTTGAAGCGGTTCCAGCGCTCTACGTCATAACCATCCCTGCGCAGCTCGGTGAAGCTGGGGCAGCTCCACACGTCGGCGGTCACGCCGAAGTCACGGTCCAGCAGCTCGGCGGCCGCGATGGCCTCGCGCAGGATGGTGCCGCTGCCCAGCAGCTGCACGCGCAGCTCGCCCTTCTTGGGCTTGCCGGCGTCCT
>PPFU01011553.1_pt1 | contig 16105 bp, 18 predicted proteins | sample 1535991 | NCBI WGS metagenome assembly PPFU01 (sample SAMN04901290, study PRJNA319586) | Hypolithon metagenome, whole genome shotgun sequencing project. | isolation source: Antarctic Hypolithon | place: Antarctica: Miers Valley | collected 2014
CCATCTTTACCGCCAGTTCGCAGGCCTCGGTGCCGGAATTGGTGAAGAACACCGTATCCGCGAAGGTCGCGTCGACCAGCATGTCGGCCAGCCGCTGCTGCGCCGGGATCTGGTAGAGGTTCGACACGTGCCAGAGCTTGCCGGCCTGCGCCGTCAGCGCCGCGACCAGGTCAGGATTGGCGTGGCCCAGCGCGTTCACCGCAATGCCGGCGCCAAGGTCGAGGTAGCGTGCGCCGGTGTCGGCGGTCAGCCAGGCACCCTCGCCCGACACGAATTGCAGGGCGGCACGGTTGTAGGTCGGAAGGACGGATGGAATCATGACGGGATCCTCGGGCGGTCGCAGGTCGGGACGGGTGTGACGCGGCATGGGCGCGTGCCACGGGGCCGGACGCGGCGCCGATGCTTTTGCGGGGCATCGGCGGGACGTCGCCAGGGCGTTCAGCGTCGACGTCGTCGCGCGAAGGGGGCGGTGCGGTCGCTCATGCGATGACGCTAGCCAACTTGCGACGCCGCGTCCATCCGCGTCATGCCTTCATCCGGTAGCCGCGGCGCAGCCAGTGCCAGACCAGCGCCACCGTCAGCCCCGTGGCCGCGCCGCAGACCGCCAGCCCGGTCCACGGCGAGGCGTCCGAGACGCCGAGCGCGCCGTAGCGCACGCCGTCGATCAGGTAGAACACCGGGTTCCCGTGGATCGCCAGCTGCATCGCCGGCGGCAGCGCCTCGGTCGAATAGAAGGTGCCGGACAGAAACGACAGCGGCGTGATGACGAAGTTGGTGATCGCCGCCATCTGGTCGAACTTGGTCGATACCACGCCGGCCGCGATGCCCAGCGCGCCAAGCAGCGCCGACCCCAGCAGGATGAAGACCAGGGCCCAGACCGGATGGGCCAGCCCCGCGCCCAGCAGCACCGCCAGCGCCACCCACAGGACCGCCGCGACGACCAGCCCCCGAACCATGGCGCCGGCCAGATAGCCCGCCACCAGCTCGGCCGCCGACAAGGGCGGCATCAGCGTGTCGACGATGTTGCCCTGCACCTTCGACACGACGATGGAGGACGAGGAATTGGCGAACGCGGCCTGGATGACCGTCATCATCACGATGCCCGGCGCCAAAAACTGGATGAACGGCACCCCCATCACGTCGCCGCGCGCGGGGCCGATCGCCAGCGCGAACACCGCGAGGAACAGCCCCGCCGTGATCAGCGGCGCCGCCAGCGTCTGCTGCCAGACCGCCATGAAGCGCCTGATCTCGCGCTCGGTCAGCGTCGCGACGCCCACCCAGTTGACCCTGCCGAAACGCCGCACGCCCATCGGCCGCGGGCGTTGCGCGGCGCCCGGCCGGGTGGCAGGCGGGTCGGGGGCGGCGATGACCGAGGGCGTCGTCACAGGGGGCATCCACTTGTCGCTGGCGGTGATTGGGCCGCGTGCAGGGAACATCATGGCGATATCTCAGCGGTCCCCTTACAGGCAGAGGGGCGGCTTGGCGATGTCACGCCGGCCCGCCGGATGGACGCAGGCGGTCGATTGCGTTATGTCGCCAGCTTGCTGCGGAACTGAGAGCGTTCGCAAGGGGCAGCATGAAGCCAGATGGATCGGAGCGGCGGATGTCATGGACGGATGAACGGGTCGAGACGCTGCGCCGGATGTGGAGCGAAAACCAGTCGGCCAGCGCGATCGCCAAGGAACTGGGCGGCGTGACGCGCAACGCGGTGATCGGCAAGGTTCACCGGCTGGGGTTGAGCAACCGCGTCGGCGGCGTGGCGGGCCAGGTCGAAGATGTCGCCGAGCACACCATGGCCGAACCGCCGGTCGAGCCGGTGGCCGATCCCGCGCCCGAGCCGGCACCGCCGCCACCGCCGGTAAGCCACCTGCGCCGCGCCATCATTCCGGCTGGCCAGCCGCTGCCGCCGCAGCCCTCGGCCAACGAGATTTCGCCGGAGGCTCTCGCCTCGGTGCGTGAGGTGGAGAAGACCGCGAAGAAGATCGGGCTGATGGAGCTTACCGAACGGACATGCAAATGGCCCATCGGCGATCCTGCGACCGCCGATTTCTGGTTCTGCGGGCTGAGCGTGCAGACGGGCAAGCCCTATTGCGAGGCGCATGTCGGCGTCGCCTTCCAGCCGATGAGCGCGCGTCGCGACCGCAGACGCTAGCCATTCCGCGGTGCGCCACGCCGCGCACCGCCGTCGGCATCCTCTCCCCCCGGCTGTGTGATGCCGGGGCTGGTCCGAGAGTTCGGCGGCAGGCGGCCCGGTCCTGACGAAGCGTCCTCCCGGTGCATTATCGCCTCTCGACGGCAGCGGTGCGCGCACGCCGGTCCGGTGGTGCAAGCGGCGGCCGTGCGCGGGTCGGCGTGCCGCGCGGAGAACCCGGACGCCTGGCTGCGGATGGCCGCTCAGCCGCAGTGGCGGCGCACCTCCGTGGCGCGCAGGCCGGTCGCGCGCAGCATGCAGCGGTCGCGCGCTTCGTAATAGTATCCGCTGGCATAGAGCCCGACCGCCCGCGACGGATCGCCGTCCGACAAAAGCCAGGCCCCGCGCAGGTAACGCACGGCGTAGCGCAGGTTGGTCTCGGGGTTCAGCAGGGCGGCGGGCTGGCCGTCATGCCCCATGGTGCGCGCGGTCTGCGGCGCGATCTGCATCAGTCCGTAATAGGGACCGTTGCGCGCGTCCGGGCGATAGCCGCTTTCGCGCTGGATGACCCGGTGTACCAGGCTCGCCGGCACGCCGTGCTCGGCCGCCGCGCGGTCGATCATCGCGCGCAGGCCCGGCGTCTCGTTCGGGTAGAGGACCGGAGCGGCCCGGCTGGCCCTGTCGGGACCGCCCGCGCAGGCCGCAAGGGCCAAGAGGGCGACGAGAAGAACGGTGGCGAGGCGCATGGCATGATGTTTCGCCGCGCGCCGCACCCACGGCAAGCCGTCTTTCGCCGGTCGCCGGCGCATGCGCCTTTATCCGCCGATGCCGAAGGTCTATGACCGGCCGATGCCGATGAACCCGCCCGACCTGCGCCCCGACCGCGCCCGCGCCACCCTGCCGTCGCCATCCGCACCGCGCCCCGCCCCGGGCAATGGCGGTCGCGACCGGTCGGCCAGCGCGCCGCGGATCGGCATGGTCAGCCTCGGATGCCCCAAGGCGCTGGTCGACAGCGAGCGGATCCTGACCCGGCTGCGGGCCGAGGGCTATGCCATCGCGCCCGACTATGCCGGCGCCGACGCGGTGATCGTGAACACCTGCGGCTTCCTCGACAGCGCCAAGGCCGAAAGCCTCGAGGCCATCGGCGAGGCACTGGCGGCGAACGGACGGGTCATCGTCACCGGCTGCCTCGGGGCCGATGCGGCCTACGTCACCGGCGCGCATCCGACTGTGCTGGCCGTGACCGGCCCGCACCAGTACGAGGCGGTGCTCGATGCCGTGCACGCCGCCGTTCCGCCCGATCCGGACCCGTTCGTCGACCTGCTGCCGGCGTCGGGCGTGACGCTCACGCCGCGGCACTACAGCTATCTGAAGATTTCCGAGGGCTGCAACCACGCCTGTCGCTTTTGCATCATCCCCGACATGCGCGGCAAGCTGGCATCCCGCCCGCACGCCGCCGTCCTCCGCGAGGCCGAGCGTCTGGTCGCCGCGGGGGTGCGCGAACTGCTGGTGATCAGTCAGGACACCAGCGCCTACGGCACCGACTGGAAGGAACGCGACGCGAAGGCGCCGATCCTGCCGCTGGCGCGCGAACTGGGCACGCTCGGCGCCTGGGTGCGGCTGCACTACGTCTATCCCTACCCGCATGTCCGCGACCTGATCCCGCTGATGGCCGACCCCGCCTCGGGCCTGCTGCCCTATCTCGACATTCCGTTTCAGCACGCCCACCCGGACGTGCTGCGCCGCATGGCCCGCCCCGCCGGCGCCGCCCGCACGCTGGACGAGATCGCGGCCTGGCGCGCCGCCTGCCCCGACATCGTGCTGCGCTCGACCTTCATTGTCGGCTATCCGGGCGAGACCGAGGCCGAGTTCCAGATGCTGCTGGACTGGCTGGACGCCGCGCAACTGGATCGCGTCGGCTGCTTCCAGTACGAGGACGTCGCCGGCGCACGCTCCAACGCCCTGCCGGACCATGTGGCGGCGGAGGTAAAGCAGGACCGCTGGGACCGTTTCATGGCCCGCGCGCAGGCGATCTCAAGCGCGAAGCTGGCGGCGAAGGTCGGGCACCGCGTGACGGCGATCGTCGACGACATCGACGCCGACGGCATCGCCACCTGCCGCACCATGGGCGACGCGCCCGAGATCGACGGCAATCTCTTCATCGACGAGGGTGCCGGGACGCTGGCGCCGGGCGATGTCGTGCCGGTGACGATTGACGAGGCGGGCGAATATGACTTGTGGGGCCGGCTGGACGCCTGAACCCCGGCGGCGCGACGCAGCGGCCCGATTGTCGCGGTCGCCAGACTGAAGACCGTCCACTGACGCCACTTTAACGCCGCATTGACGCCGCATTGACGCCGGCCCGCCATGAACCGCCGATCCGGACCGGACCGGAGCGGCAGCGAGTGTGGCGGGATGGAAACGATCTGGACCGTAGACGACGGCGTGGGGCCGGCCATCGGCCTTGTCGGGTTCGCGCTTTACGTCCTGAATTACCTGCGGCTGACGTTCGGACGCGCCGCGAACACGGTCGGCTACTTCGCAGCGAACACGGCGGCGGCAATCTGCATGCTCGTCAGCCTCGCACATGCGTTCAACATCGCCGCCGTGCTGACCCAGAGCTTCTACCTCGTCATCAGCCTCGCCGCTATCGCGGTCCGCCTGCGACGACGCCGTCACGCGGTGCAATCGCCGCGGGAGGCGCATCCGGCGCCGGTCACGGCCGTGATACGGAATAAAGAACGTAGCTCCGGACGCGGGCAAGTTCGACCCCGTTGGTATCAGGGGCGAACACGCCGAGGTTCTCGATACCCTAAGGGCAGCCGACAAGTTCGGCGGTATGGTCGAGACACGCGACTGTCCCGGCGGTCTCGCCCAGCAATCGGCAGGGATCCGACGCCACCCGGTAGGGTCCGAGCAACATCAGCGGCTCGGGCGGCGGGGCGGGTGCCGCACAGGCGCCGAATGTCATGATCAGGCAGGACCAGCGGGCGTAGTGCATGGAACGTCCTCCGGCAGATGCCCCCGCATCTTGGCACAGCCCGGCCGGGTTGCAGCGAATGGGATCACAAACCGGCCGCTGCCCGCCTTACCGTCGCGATCCGGTCGGCGTTGGGCGGGTGGGTGCCGAGAAACCGATTGCCCGGGTCGGGGATGCGGGCGAAATATGCGGCCCCGCGGATCGGGTCGTAACCCGCGAGAAGGGCGATGCGGGTGCCCAACGCGTCGGCCTCAAGCTCGAATTCCTTGGAATAGCGGCGCGCGCCGACCTGCGCCCCGAGGTTCTGCGCGCTGCGCACCGCGGCGGCATCGGCCCCGCCGACCGATGCCAGCACCCCCGCCACCAGCGCCCCCGACAGGGCTGATTCGCGCTGCCGGCCGATGTGCCCCGCGATGTGATGCGCCGTCTCGTGCCCCAGCACGAAGGCCAGCTCGTCGGCGTTGCGGACGTCGGCGATCAGCGCGAGGGTGAACCCGACCAGCGGCCGCCCGTCCGGCCCCAGCGTCTGGAATGCGTTCGGCGGCCGGCCGCGCGTGTCGTCGACGACGATGGCGAAATCACAGTTCGTTCCACGCGGCGCCTGGCTGCGGCAGACCCGCTCGGCCACTGGCTCCACGTCCCGGACGACCTGCGCGAAGGTTCGCGCCGCCTGGCTTGGGGATTGGCGCAACGGCTCGACCTCGATCCGCGCAGTCGGCGCGGCGACCGGGCCGGCGACGATGACCGGCGCGGCGCAGCCGGACAACAGGGCCAGCAGGACCACGGCGATCATGGGGGCCGCGCGTGGGACAGGCGTGACGGCAGCGGCGGGGCGGAACATGGCGTCTCCTCGAACGATAGCGGCCAGTCTAGCTTGCGGCGTCGCGACCTCCAGTCACATTCCGGCCAAGCCACCGATGCGCCACACCCGACCCATGGAAACGCGTGTGATATACAACGGCGGCTGCCCGATCTGCTCGGCCGAGATCGCCGCCTATCGCCGCCATGCCGAGGCGCGCGGCCTGCCGCTGCGCTTCGAGGACTTGCGCCAGACCGACCTGGCCGCGCTGACGCTTACCCCGGACGCGGCGGTCCGGCGTCTGCATGTGGTAGCCGGCGAGCGGCTGCTGTCGGGGCTGGACGCGTTCATCGCGTTGTGGCGCGCCATGCCGCGTTACGCCTGGCTGGCTCGCGCGGTGGACCGGCCGGGCGTCCGTCCTGTGGCGGGCTGGCTTTACGATCGCGTCGCGGCGCCCGCGCTCTACGCGCTGCACCGGCGGCGCACCCGGCGCGCTTGACGGTTGCACCTGGCCGCATGTGGCCGCCTGGACGCGCCCGCGCCACCTTGCCGTCCACTGCCGTCCGACCGTGCGACTCTGGTCGACACGGGGCGTGGCCAGCGGCGGCATCGTGCATGCGCGACGCCTCGTGACGAATGGCGCTCGGCCCATCGGCACCTTGTGCCGCCGCCCGCGTTGCGTAGGGTGCCGCGCATGTTCACGATCGAGCACGATTTCGACGCCACCGTCGTCACCCTGGTCGACGATGCGGCGGCCTTCCGGCACGAGGATGTGATCGTCTCGGCCTTCGAGGATTGCGTGACGCTCGCGCAGACCGATCCGCGCACCGACATCCTGCGCACGATCACCCTGTCGCTGGCCCAGGTGCGCGACCTCGCTGCCGCCCTCGACCTGCCCGAGGGGGCGTACCGCCTGCCGCCGCGCACCCGGTGAGCCCAACCCGGCGCGGCCCGGTTCGGGCCCTGACGACGCGCTTAACTGGTCAGCAAAGGGACCCGCTATGACGATGACCGCGACCGAGTTCCTGGCGACGCGACGCTCGCGTCCGCACCGCACGCTGGGGATGCCCGCCCCTGACCGCGCCGCGCTGGAGCCGCTGCTGCAAGCCGGCCTGCGCGTGCCCGACCATGGCAAGCTGGAGCCGTGGCGTTTGATCGTGCTGGAGCGGGTGGCGATGGTGCGCCTGTCGCGCGCGGTGGCGGCCTGCGACGCGGCCCGGGGCCGGTCGGCCGACGATGTTGCAAAGCAGATCGCGCAATGGGCGGGCGCGCCTCTGGCCGTGGCGGTGGTGGGCACCCCGCGCGGGTCGGAGGCGATCCCGCGGATCGAACAGGACCTGTCGGCCGGCGCGGTCTGCCTGTCGCTGCTGAACGCGGCGCTGGCAGCGGGCTGGGGCGCCAACTGGCTGAGCGGCTGGGCCTGCCACGACCCCGGTTTCGCAGCCGGACTGGGCGTCGCGGCGCCGGACTGGATCGCCGGGCTGATCCACATCGGCACCGCCGGTGCCGTGCCGCCCGAACGCCCGCGCCCCGACCTCGCCCGCGCCGTGACGTGGGTGTCGTCGTGACGCGACGCGGGGCCGCCGTGCCGGAGGCGGGTCGCCGGACCGCGGGCGCCGCGACGTCCCGCGATGCGGCGCGCGTCCGGGTTCGCCCAGCGCGCGGCCGCTGCCGCGAAGCGGGCGGAACAGGACGATGATTCTCGCCGATTTCCTGCGCGCGCTGGGCCAGATCGGCGATCCGCGTTTCGCCCGCGTGTTCTGGTCGGGGATCGGGCTGACCCTGGCGCTGCTGGCGGGGGTGACGGCGCTGTTCTTCTGGGGTGTCGGCTGGTTTGTTCCGGACACCCTGGTGCTGCCGTGGGTCGGCCCGGTCGGCTGGATCGACGACCTGGCCTCGGGTGCGACGGTGCTGCTGGTCCTGGCGGCCTCGGTATTCCTCATGGTGCCGGTGGCCGGCGCCTTCACCTCGATCTTTCTCGACGACGTGACCGACGCGGTCGAGGCGCGGCACTATCCCCATCTCGCCCCTGCCCCGCGCATGGGCCTGCGCGACACCGTGCGCGACGGCGCGGCGTTCCTCGGCCTATTGCTGGTTGGCAATGTCGTCGCGCTGGCCGCCTATATTGCCTTTCCACCCGCCGCACCGTTCATCTTTCTGGCGTTGAACGGCTGGCTGCTGGGGCGGGAGTATTTTCACATGATCGCGCTGCGCCGGCTGGGCCGCGACGGCGCGCGGGTGTTGCGCAAGCAATGCAGCGCCCGCATCTGGCTGGCCGGCGCGCTGATGGCGGCACCGCTGGCGGTGCCGGTGGTGAACCTGCTGGTCCCGGTCATCGGCGCGGCGACCTTCACCCACCTGTTCCATCGTCTGGCAGGGCCCGCGGCGTTCCCCGGCCGAACCAGTCCAGATCGGCGACGGTGATCCAGCCCGACAGGATGATCCCGGCGATCGCCATCCACAACACCACCGAGACCAGCGTGACCCGGCCCGCAATGCGCCACATCTTCAGGTCCGCGGGCGCGCCGGCATGGGTGCCCGGCACGATCTTGCCCTCGTCGCCCTGGGTTCGAAGGCCGATCGGCAGCGCGATGAACAGCACCATGAACCAGATCACGGCAAAAAGGACGATGACCGACGTGATCGTCATGGCGTCACCTCCTCCAGTTCGATCAGGCAGCCGGTAAAATCCTTCGGGTGCAAAAAGATAACCGGATTGCCATGCGCGCCGATCCGGGGCGGCCCCAGCGTGCGGGCGCCCTGCGCCGTCAGCCGGGCCTGCGCCGCGGCGATGTCCGGCACCTCGTAGCAGATGTGGTGGATCCCGCCCGCGGGATGGCGCGCGAGGAACCCTACGATGGGGCTGTCCGGCCCCAGCGGATGCAGCAGCTCGACCCTTGTGCCGGGCAGGTCGACGAAGACGACGGTGACGCCATGCGCGGGCAGCGGCACCGGATCGCCGGTCGCGGCGCCCAGCGTGTCGCGGTAGAGCGTGGCGGCAGCATCGAGATCAGGCACGGCGACGGCGATGTGATTCAGTCGGCCGATCATGCTCCGCTCCCCTTGGTTGCTCGCTGCTAGACCCGTCGCCGGCAGTCGGCAACCGCTTCGCGCCGGCGGAATTGTCGCGGCTAGCCGGTGTATCAGCCGGTAGGCCGGACGGGCGGGCCGGACGGGCCGGACGGGCGGGCCGGTCGGTCGGGGCCGGTCGGTCGGGCGGGCGGGTCGCCGTTAACCGGGCATTAGGGCTTATCGTCTCAGGTGGACGATGCCGAGAATCGGATCCCGAAGCCGGAGCGACAACATGCCAGACCTGAACGAGGACTTCCTGTTCCCTCGCCGCCCCACCCCGCAGCGGCCGCTGCTGGGCCAGACCGTGCTGGTGGTCGAGGACAGCCGATTCGCCAGCGAGGCGCTGCGCCTGATGTGCCTGCGCGGTGGCGCGCGGATCCGCCGCGCCGACAGCCTGCGCGCCGCCGCCCGGCATCTGGAGACATACAGGCCCTCGGTCGTCGTCGTGGATGTGGGCCTTCCCGACGGCTCGGGGCTGAAGCTGATCCGCGCGCTCGCTTCCGCCCGACCACGAGTGCCGGTGCTGCTGGCGACCTCTGGCGATCCCGGGGCGGCGCAGGACGCGCTCGAGGCCGGCGCCGACGGGTTCCTGCCGAAGCCGCTGGGCTCGGTCGCGGCATTCCAGAACGAAATCCTGCGCCGCCTGCCGGAGGCCGAGCGGCCGACCAGGCTGCGCGCCGTCGACTCCGCCATCGTCGCACCGGACGAACTGGCGCTGCACGACGACCTCGCCCACGTCGCCGACATGCTGGACGTGGCCGAAGACCGCGAGACGGTGGCCTATATCGCGGGCTTCGTGCGCGGGCTGGGCCGCAGCGTCAACGACACGGCGCTGACGCAGGCCGCCGAACGGATTGCGGCGGCGCTGGGTCGTGGCGTCCCGCACGCGCCACACCTCGCGACGCTGGCGCTGCTGGTGCGCGACCGCATGGCCGAACGCAACGTCGCCATCTGAGGCGGCAGGGACGAACGGGCCGGAAAGGCCGAACGGGCCTCAGGCTACAGCAGCAGGCCCGGATCGGCGCCCATGTCGAGGCCCGGAAACACGGCGCCCTCCAGCAGCCTCCGGTCGATCCCGTAGGCCGACCGCAGCGCCCAGGCCGCGACGGCACGCACGTCCCCCGTCGGCATCAGGTCGCGCCGGTCGTAGAGCGACGCCTCGTCCAGCCCCGGCCAGCGGCCCAGCACGCGGCCGCCGCGCAGCGCACCGCCGGCCAGCAGCATCGCGCCGCCAGTGCCGTGATCGGTGCCGCCCGAGCCGTTTTCGCCCACGGTGCGCCCGAACTCGGTCATCGCGAGCACCGTCGTGCGGTCCCAGACATCGCCCAGCCCCAGCTGAAGCGTCAGGATCGTTTCCGACAGCCTGGCCAGCGCCCGCGCGATGCCGCCCGACTGGTTGCGATGCGTGTCCCAGCCCGGCACCGAGAAGGCGGCGATGCGCGCGTCGGCATATAGCCGGTCGGCGGCGAATGCGGCCAGCGCCTCGACCGCGCTGCCGCCGCGCTTCTTCATCGCCTCGGCCAGCGCGACGCCGCGCGGCGAAGCGTCGGGCCGCGCCAGATCGGCAAGCGCCATCGCCTCGGCGGCAGTGTCGCGGAACAGCGGATCGTCGTGATAGACCTCGTCCAGAAGCAGCCGCATCTGCGGCGTCATCTCTAGGCTGGCGGCCGGCGACCAATTCATCACCTCCGCCGCCCCCGCCAGCACCAGAAGATCCTCGCGCCCGATCGCGTAGGCGGTCTCGCCGGTCAGGCCCGGCACCGTCTGCAGCATCCGGTTCAGCCAGCCGCTGCGGGCGGCCGCCGCCGGCACGTCCATGCCGGTGCCGGCCTCCAGCAGGTCCTGGCCGTCGAAATGGCTGCGCTTGTCTCGGTAGGGCGTCGATACCGCCTGCACGAACCCCAGATCGCCCACCGCCCAGAGCGGGGCAAGCGGCGCCAGCGCGGGATGCATCGTCCAGAACGGCGTCAACGGGATGCCGGGCCCCGCATCGTTCGCCATCAGTCCCGCGCGCAGGGCGGCATAACCGGGGTCGCCGACCGGGCGCACCACGTCCAGCCCGTCCATCGCGCCGCGCAGGATCAGCACTACAAGCCGCTGCTCGCCGAGGCCCGACGCGAAGGAGACCGTGCTCATCAACGGATGCGCGGCCGCCGAGCAACCGAGGACCGCGCCGCCGCGCGCGAGGAACCCGCGCCGTGACAGGATCGCCGTCATCGTCCCCACCCTTTCCTGCCGCTCAGCGGCGGTTGAAGGAGGGCGACGCAAGGATCAGCGCCACCCCCTGCTCGCGCGTCTCGGCCGCGCCGGCCGCGAAGATCAGCTGCGGCGTCGCCAGTGGACCGAGTGCGGTGAACACCAGCACGCGCGGATCCGGCACCTCGCCCAGCAGGCGCCGCGGTTCGACCCCCGCCCAGCGGATGCGCGTCGCAAGGCCCTGCGGCGTGATCCAAGCCTCGGCCGCCTCGGGTCGCCCGTCGGGACCGCCGGGCTGCAGGAACACCTCGCCCATCGTTCGGGCCGGGTGAACCACCAGCGATTTCAGCGATTTCTCCGGCAAGTTCGCGACATCCGCGCCGACGACACCCAGCGCGCGCAACGACGAGACGATGAACTCGACCGGCGGCTTCACTTTGTCGCCGGGCCAGGTCCAGGCCTGCGGGTGGTCCAGCATCGCGGCATAGACTGCCATCAGATCGCCGCCCGTCCGTTCCCAGGCTTGCGTCATCGCGTCGACGAGGTCGGGATCGGGCCGGTCCGACACGAAATGCCGCGCCAGCTTGCCCGCCAGGTGGTGCGCGGTGGCGGGATGCGCGGCCAGGTCGTCCAGCACCTCGTGGATGTCGGCGATGCCCTCCTGCGCGGGGTAGGTCCGCCCCAGCACCGTCTTCGGCCCCGGCTCGGCGAGGTCCGCGCGAAACGGCCGTTCGCTGTTCGGCTGCACCCACAGGCCCGTCAGCAGCGCCGCCAACTGCGTCACGTCGCGCTGGTCGTAGGCCGCGTCGACGCCCAGCGTGTGCAGCTCGATCAGTTCGCGGGCGAGGTTCTCGTTCAGCCCGCGTCCCTGCCGCAGCCCGACGCGGGAGTTCGGGCCAAAGCTGTCGGTCTGGTCGAGATAGGTCAGCATCAGCGGATGCAGCACGGCCGCGCGCAGCAGGGCCGGGAACGGCCCGGCGACGAAGGGGCGGATCGCATCCTCGAGAAACGCGGGCTCCAGCGCGCGGTAGCCGACGCGCCGCGCCGTCGCGGTGAAGTGATCGGCCCAGAACAGAACCAGACGCTCGCGGAACGGCGCGGTCGCGTCCAGCCCGCGCTGGATTGCGACGCGCAGTGTGCTGTCGCGGGCGGAGTCGAGGGCATCGCGGGCGGACTGCTGGGCGGCCGGGCCGATGGCGGGGTCGTCGCGCTCGGCCCGCCACGCATCGAAGTAGCGTGCCGCCAGTACCATGGCCTGCGGCGTGCGGATCAGCGGCCACGCGGCGGCCATGTCGTCGGGCGCCCGCAGCGTGTCCAGCAGGCGGTCGGCGCGCGGCATCAGCGCATGGGGCGACATCCCGTGGCCGAACCGCACCGCGGCCAGGGCATCGCGATCGGTCCCGGTCAGCACCTCGGCCTGCATGGCGTTCCTCTCCGCTAGCCGCTTATATGGGGAGCCGCGCGCTAGATGAAACCTTGACCTCGCGCGCCGGTGCGGCCTATTTGTTCCCCTATCGTTCACGTTGAGCCGGCGGGGGGCTTCCATCACGATGCTCGACATGGACGCCGCCACGCCCCCAAGCATGCAGTCGGATCTGCGGGCGTCGCTGGGCGGCGCGCGGTTCGGCACGATCATGGCCGACCCGCCGTGGCGCTTCGCAAACCGCACCGGCAAGGTCGCGCCCGAGCATCGGCGCCTGACGCGTTACGGCACCATGACGCTGGACGACATCTGCGCGTTGCCGGTGGCCGAGCACGCCGCTGACCGCGCGCATTGCTACATGTGGGTGCCGAACGCCCTGCTGCCCGACGGGCTGCGCGTGCTCGCCGCGTGGGGGTTCGACTACAAGTCGAACATCGTCTGGCACAAGGTCCGGAAGGACGGCGGCAGCGACGGGCGCGGCGTCGGCTTCTACTTCCGCAACGTGACCGAGATCCTGCTGTTCGGCACCCGCGGCCGCGACGTGCGGACGCTGCCGCCGGGCCGGCGTCAGGTGAATATGATGCAGACCCGCAAGCGCGAACACTCCCGCAAGCCGGATGAGCAGTACGACCTGATCGAGGCCTGCTCCTGGGGTCCTTATCTGGAGCTGTTCGGCCGCGGCCGGCGCCTCGGCTGGACGGTATGGGGCAATCAGGCCGACGCGGACTGGAAGCCTGACTGGACCACCTACGGCTACAATTCCGGCGTGGCGGCCGAATAGAGGTCAGCCGTCCGGACGGTCGAACAGATCCGGCCAGGGCGCATCGACGGGGGGGAGCGCCCTCGCCTCTCCGTCATGCAGCAACCCGGCCGGCAGCCCGATGAGCAGCAGCGGGCACGGATTGCCGACCCCGCGCGCGACCCGCGCCTCCAGCTTGGCCCAGTGGGTTGTGGCTTGGCCGAACTTGTCGGCGACGAACATGCGCGCGAAGGCCTGCGGGAACGCCACACCGCGCGCCGTCTGCGCGGCGACCTGCGCCATTTGCCGGGACGACCGGGCGGTGATGCCCAGCCGGTCCAGATCACCCTCGGACTCGGCGCCACGCGCGTCCAGCCAGCCGGCGATGCGCAGCACGAACGCATCCTGCATCGACCGGCCCCGCGTCACGACGATGCCGACGCTGATCGCGGACTGCGCATGCAGTCGCTGGAAACTGTCGAGATCGCGGTCGAAAAAGGGATCCTTATTGTTCCACTCGATCTCCAGCGCCAGGACGCCGGCGGCAGCGTGACGGACATGATCGATCTCGTGGCCCACCGCCTCGCGCACGGCGCCGTCGACGATGGTCTGCACGGAAAAATTGTGCTTCGGCCAGCCTTCCGCGGTCAACGTCTGACGCAGACGCTGGGTCTGGCCCGACTCGCCCCCGCCGCCGCCGATCAACTCGGACAGCGCGATGTCGAAGGCACCGAGGACGCGCGCCAACGCGGCAAGATCCTCAGGGAAATCCTGCGTCAGGATCGCCTCGGCATGGTTACGCACCATGACGTCGAAGCCACGGTCGCGCAGCCCCGCCAGCATCAGCCGTCCTTCGGCAGCACCCGCAGCCCGAGGTCGCGCAGCTGCGCGTTCGTGGCGGCCGAGGGGGCGCCCATCATCGTGTCCTCGGCGCGCTGGTTCATCGGGAACATGATCACCTCGCGGATGTTCGCCTCGTCCGCCAGCAGCATCGCGATGCGGTCGATTCCGGCGGCGCAGCCGCCATGCGGCGGGGCACCGTAACGGAAGGCGTCGACCATGCCGCCGAAGCGGGCGCGCACCTCGGCCTCGCCGTAGCCCGCTAGCTCGAACGCGCGGAACATGATCTCGGGGCGATGGTTGCGGATCGCGCCCGAGATCAACTCGTATCCGTTGCAGGCCAGGTCGTACTGGTAGCCCAGCACGTCCAGCGGATCCCCCTCCAGCGCCTCGAGCCCGCCTTGCGGCATCGAGAAGGGGTTGTGGCTGAAGTCGATCTTTCCCTCATCGTCCCGCTCGTACATCGGGAAGTCGACGATCCAGGCGAAGGCGAAACGGTTGGCGTCGGTCAGCCCCAGTTCGGTCCCGATCGTGGTCCGCGCACGGCCGGCGACCGGCTCGAAATCGGCGGGATCGCCGCCGAGGAAGAACGCCGCGTCGCCAACGCCGAGGCAGAGCTGCTGCCGGATCGCCTCTGTCCGTTCGGAGCCGATGTTCTTTGCCAGCGGCCCGGCCGCCTCCATCCCGTCCGCCCCGTCCCGCCACAGGATATACCCCATCCCCGGCAGCCCCTGTTCCTGCGCGAACTTGTTCATCCGGTCGCAGAATTTGCGTGATCCGCCGGTCGGCGCGGGGATGGCGCGGATCTGGGTGCCGTCCTTCTCCAGCAGATCCGCGAAGATGGCGAAGCCCGACCCGCGGAAGTGCTCGGACACGTCCTGCATCTCGATCGGGCAGCGCAGGTCGGGCTTGTCGGTACCGTAGCGCAGCAGCGCGTCGCGATAGCTGATCTGCGGCCAGTCGGCATCCACAGGGCGGTCGCCGAACCGCTCGAAACAGCCCCGGATCACCGGCTGGATGGTGGCGAACACGTCCGCCTGGGTGACGAAGGACATCTCCATGTCGAGCTGGTAGAAATCGGTGGGTGACCGGTCGGCGCGCGGATCCTCGTCGCGGAAACAGGGCGCGATCTGAAAATACCTGTCGAAGCCGGACACCATGATCAGCTGCTTGAATTGCTGCGGCGCCTGCGGCAGGGCGTAGAACTTGCCCGGATGCAGCCGCGAGGGCACCAGGAAATCGCGCGCACCCTCGGGGCTGCTGGCCGTCAGGATCGGCGTCTGGAACTCGTTGAACCCGGCGTCCCACATGCGCTGCCGCAGGTCGCGCACCACGTCCGCCCGCAGGATCATGTTGTCGTGCAGCGCCTGCCGCCGCAGGTCGAGGAAGCGGTAGCGCAAGCGCGTGTCCTCGGGATAGACCTGATCGCCGAACACCTGAAGCGGCAGCTCGTCCGCGGTGCCCAGAACCTCGACCGCGCGCACGAAGACCTCGATCTCGCCCGTCGCAATCCGAGCGTTCACCAGCGCGGGGTCGCGCGCCTTCACCGTGCCGTCGACGCGAACGCACCATTCGGCGCGCAGCCGCTCGACCGCGGCGAAGGCCGGGCTGTCGCCGTCGCAGATCAGCTGGGTGATGCCGTAGTGGTCGCGCAGGTCCACGAACAGCACGCCGCCGTGGTCACGGATCCGGTGGACCCATCCGGCCAGCCGCACGTAGGCCCCGACATCGGCGGCGGTCAGGTCGTTGCAGGTATGGCTGCGATAGGGGTGCATGGCGGGGTCCTCGACTGCGTGCGCGTCCGCGGCGCGGGGCTGCGCCGCGGACGCGGTGCGGGTGGGTCGCGCGCAGGACAGCCCGTGTCAAGCCGGGGACGCCCTCGCCCGCGGAACCGCCGCCCCCGGATCCTCTTTCGCCCGACTGGA
>PPFU01012694.1_pt1 | contig 16095 bp, 13 predicted proteins | sample 1535991 | NCBI WGS metagenome assembly PPFU01 (sample SAMN04901290, study PRJNA319586) | Hypolithon metagenome, whole genome shotgun sequencing project. | isolation source: Antarctic Hypolithon | place: Antarctica: Miers Valley | collected 2014
AAACTCGGGTCAACCTCAAGATCGCCGCCTTCAATTTGATCCACTCAGGTGTGCTCTTTAGATAGCAAACGACGTAATTCTTTGACCTGCTCGTGGAACATCCCCTACTTCAGCAGACCTGCCCTACTTTTGCAATAAATACAATCATCGTATCGTTGACAACAGTGCTACATAATTATACAATTGCTGGAGAATTTTTTCCATGCTGCATGCAGCATGGAAAAATCAATAGTAGATTTCTCCACGTAGCACGTTTCCAGGGGGTACCCCAGATGAAGGTCATTGAGAAAGGACCGACATTAGGCGAGCAAGTCTACAACTTTATTCGCGAAGGTATTATCAATGATCGTTATAAACCCGGCCAAGTGATCGTTGAGTCCGAGCTAGCTCAAGAACTCAAGGTGAGCCGGACGCCCGTTAGTAACGCGGTAATTATGCTCAAGGAACGTGGTCTTATCGAGGACCGCAGCGGCAAGTTCTTTGTTTTAAACCTTTCGATCCGCGACGTCATCGATCTCTATGAATGTCGCCTTGCCTTCGATGGAATGGCTGCACGCTTAGCGGCAGAACGCATTACCAGCCAAGAGCTGCAGGGACTGGCCTCGGAGCTAGGCGTATGGAAGCAGGTCGTCGAGGCTCCGGACACAAAGACACTTTGGGTAGCGGATCTCAATTTTCATGCAGCTGTATACGCTGCATCTCGCAATATACACCTGCGTCGCTTCTCTGAGATTGCGACCGACCTGCTTTCCACCTATCGTCGAGTTATCCTTGACAACCTTTCGTCCCGGCCCGATCAGCAGAGGACACCCGAGGATGTACGGCGTGAGCATGAGGCTATCTACGAAGCCCTCTCCGCGCGCGACGGTGATCGTGCAGAGGCAGCAGCCCGCAACCACATCGGCAAGGTAATCGAGTTCCTACAACGGGTTCAGCTTAACTTTGACACGATTTCGTTCGGTGTCGATCCTGCTCCAGGTGGATCAGAGGCCTCCGATGCCCAAACGTAACGGCATGCCGAGTTGTGCTGCGCAGCTGAATGCGCGGGCTCGAGATCCATGCGGCCCGAAGTTCCCTTTAGGAGGCCTGAACTTTTTGATTGACCACAGTTGAAACCTTTAAGCACACCCTCGAGATCGTACCGCCATTTGTCATCAACGAAGGGAACATTATGACAATGCTTCATCGTGCGCGCCTGAACGCAATTATTCTATCGCTTGGCGCTTTGTGGTTCGGGTCCGCTTCGGGCCAAGACGAACCGGTGACGTTCACGTTTGCCCACCCCGGCCCCATTCGCACTATGGACGCACCGGTTACTTGGTTCGGCTCGACACACTGGCTCACGAATACTCTGTACGATTGTCTCATCTGGCGAGCCGCAGACGGCGACGGGTACGTCGGGCAAGCTGCGGAGAGTTGGTCGGCCATCGACGACGTTACGTGGCGCTTCGTGTTGCGCGAGGGTCTTACTTTTCATAATGGCGAGCCGCTCGATGCTGAGGCCGTGAAGTGGAACATCGACCGAACCCGCACTCGCGAGGACTTCCTCGTCCAACCCCAATGGGAATTCGTGAGGGATGTTGTAGTGATAGACGAGCGAACGGTCGACGTGATCACTCACGAGCCGTGGGCTTATTTCGAGTACGACATCAGCTACAACGGTTGCCAGATTTTACCGCCTGAGTACATAGAGGAGGTCGGTGAGGAAGAATTCGCTCGGAACCCGGTCGGTTCGGGACCGTATAGACTAGTCGAGTTCGTTGAGAGCGACCGCTATGTGTTCGAGGCGTGGGATGACTACTGGGAGGGCCGCCCGGAAGTTGACCGTATCATTTACCAGGTGATTCCTGAGCAGTCAAGTCAGATCGCAGCCCTGCTTTCCGGCCAGATAGACTTCGTTCGTGGAATTCCTCCTATCGAAAGCCAACGCCTTCAGTCCGCTACCGGCATCGAGCTTCTCACGGGACCTGCCTCAGTTCAACAAATCCTTTATCTCCGCTACCAGACTGAGACGGGGATCATAGCTGAGAACTACCCAGGGTATGAGCCGATCACGGCTGACGTTCGGATCCGCCAAGCGATCAGTCACGCGATCGACCGTGAACTTCTTGCCGAGGTTCAGGGCTCTGCTCGACCCTCACTGTTACGCGCCGACGAGTTCAGCCCCGAGCACCGCGGTCAGTACGCTGGCGTCGAAGCGGCCATTGCGTACTATGACCCTGAGATGGCGAAGCAGCTGATCATCGAAGCGGGTTTCGACCCAGACAACGGCGATCGCCCTGTTCTGTACCTCGATGCGCCCGACTTTCAGCAGGGTGGCGAGAAGGAAGTTGCTGAGGTCATGGCGGCCATGCTCGACGACGCCGGCTTCGATGTACAACTCAATATTCTCGCGCTCTCGGCCTTTCAAGAGCAAATCTTCAATCCGGGCAACTTCCGCGGCGTCGCCTTGACTTCGGTCGGGGGCGCACCGTCGCTTATTCCGACATTCTACAGCGCTGACTGGGAGAACCCGAACGCCCTGCCCCGCGTGCTAGATGACAGCGGCGAATGGAACACATTGAGCCTCCGCATTCGAGAGACAGTCGATGCCGATGATCGCCTCGAACTGTGGGAGCCATTCTGGGACTACTACGTCGAGCAGGCTGGGGAGATTACCCTATTTCATCTCGATTCTACGATGGCGATCAATGACCGCTTTGAGTGGACGCCTCGTGCCGACGGCTGGATGACCTTCCGTGATCTCCAGTTGCGACGCTGAGATTTGTTTCGGCGCGGGAGCGTAGCGGCTCTGATCCGGGGACTCCGTCTACCCACCTAAAATCTAGATTCGAACTCGAGGGCTTGAGAGGAGGGTAACGGCATGCTGGCCTACATTGCGCGGCGACTCGTACATCTTGTCTTCACCGTTTTCATCGTCTCCTTGATCGTCTTCTTCCTAGTGCGCCTGAAGGGCGACCCCATTTCTGTGCTCGTCCCGCCGACGTTCACCCAAGAACAGATTGAAACCGTCCGTCAGGCGTGGGGGCTCGATCGACCGCTTCTCGAGCAATACTTTGTGTTCGCACGCCGCGCCCTAACAGGTGACTTTGGTCGCTCAATCGTCACCGGCACGCCCGCGATGGAACTCGTGCTTCAACGCTTGGGGGAGACGCTGCGCCTAGCGGGACTCGCCGCGATCATCGGGTTGGCAATCGCAATCCCCGCCGGCGTGCTGGCCGCAGTGCGCCGCAACACACCGTGGGATTTTTTCATGACCGCGTTCGCAACGCTCGGTACCGCCATGCCCAACTTCTGGTTGGGCCTGATCCTGATCCTGATCTTCTCAGTCCACCTACGCATCTTGCCGTCATTTGGGTCCGAGCATCCACTCGCCATCTTGATGCCGGCTTTTACGCTCGGAACTGGGCTAGCGGCACAGATCGCACGCCTCACCCGTTCTTCGATGCTGGAGGTTTTGGGACACGACTATGTGCGCACGGCGCGCAGTAAAGGGCTCGCTGAGCGCAGTATCATCTGGCGTCACGCATTCCGCAACTCGCTCATTCCAGTCGTCACCGCGTTTGGTCTCCAGTTCGGCTGGCTGCTCGGCGGGTCAGTCGTCGTCGAAGCCGTGTTCGCTTGGCCCGGTCTGGGCCGATTGCTTATAGAAGCCATAAACGTCCGCGATATCACCGTGGTCCAGGCCGGAGTGCTCTGGTTTGCGATTGCGTTCGTCGGCATCAACCTGATCATTGACCTAACCTACTCTTTCATCGATCCTCGCATCGATGTGAGGCGGAGCGGATGAGCGGGTCTACTGACACGACCGGTTCTCTCATGGGCAGGCGTTGGCGCCGATCGTTACGTCACAGTATCACCGGCATGGTGGGTATGTTCATCGTCGTCGCGATCCTGTTTGTGACTGTTTTCGGCTTCTGGATTGCACCACACGACCCCACCCAACACAACCTTGGCAGCCGCTTCGCCCCTCCAGGGCACACGGATGCGCGTGGGGTCTATCTGCTTGGGACCGACCAGCTCGGCCGCGACGTTCTAAGCCGCATCGTCGCTGGCACCCGCATCTCGGTCATCATCGGGATCGCGTCGGTGGTGATCGCTGGTGCGATTGGGGTCGCTTATGGCCTCGTCGCCGGGTTTTTCGGTGGGTGGGTCGATGACTTGCTCATGCGCTTCGCAGACGCATTCTTGGCCATCCCGTTCATCGTTCTCGTCGTTGCGGCAGCAGGGGTGCTAGGTGCAGGTCTAAGCACTCTGATCTTGATCCTCGGCTTCACGCGTTGGGTGACCTACGCACGCGTCACCCGCAGCGAGACGTTGGCAGCGCGCGAGCTCGAATATGTAACGGCCGCGCGCGCTCTGGGACAGTCAAACCTGCTAATAATGTTTCGGCATATCCTGCCGAATGTCACGGCATCGATTCTTGTCATTGCAACGCTTATGATCGCAACGACCATCCTGGCTGAATCCGCTCTCAGCTTCCTTGGACTCGGAGTACAACCACCGACGGTGACATGGGGTCTAATGCTCGCCGACGGCCGTCAGTATATCGGTAGTGCCTGGTGGATGACCACCTTTCCAGGCATTGCAATCACGATCACTGTGCTTGGTGTCGTCTTCCTTGGCGACTGGCTCCGAGATGTCCTAGATCCCCGGCTGCAAGGTAGGTGAGCGTAATGCCCTACCTCAAAACGGTCTCTAATGCTGCATGCAGCATGTTCCATGCTTTATCCAGCAATAACATGACATTTGCTTACTTTTGGAGAGAGGAAACCATTTTGACGGACCACATTCTTGAGATTCAACGGCGCACTGCTGCGAACCAAGACCTTACGGTACCGGCCCCAATGCTCGTAGGTCGCTTCGCGTACGATTTAAGTACCGATCAGCCGACCGCAGCGCTGCCGCACGATGTGCTCGACAGCGTTGAAGCAGAGTTGCGAAGCGGCCAGACCCACTATGTCGACGTGTCTGGCTTAGGAACGCTGCGCGAGCTTTTGGCAGATCAGCTACGGGCAAAGCAGTGGGCTAACGTCGCCGCCGATGGAGTGATCGTTACGGCCGGTGTCCAGGAGGCGCGCTTTTTGGCGATCCAAGTGCTCTCCGAGACATATACCAGCGTCGCCGTGCCCAACGTCGTCCATCCTGGAGTTCGTAATGCGCTTGGCGTCCGAGCACCGCGAGAGGTGATGCAAATGGAAACCTCTCGCGAGCTCGGTCACTTAGTTCCAGTGTCGGAAATAGAACGGGCGCTTGTAGCTGGTGGGCAGCTACTCGTGCTTGAGTCGCCCGTACGTTTGACAGGGGCAGTCTATGGCGATGCCGACGTGCGCCGCATCGCCGAGCTTGTTTCCGATCACGACGCTCATGTGGTTTGGGATGCCGGATTCGCGCCCTGGGCAAATCCGCCTCCATCATCGCTTGCTATGGAGTCCACCGCACAGGGACGAGCGACCTTGATCGGCGAACCGGTGGCAGGAGCAGGTCTCGAGGCATGGTCCCTTGGATTCGCCGCGAGCCAACCTGAGCACGTTGCTGGATTTACAAAGCTCAAGCAAGTTATGTCTATCTGTACAAGTACCCCCACGCAACTCGCGGCAATCGAACTGCTCAAGCGCGGGAGTGATCAGTTCGAAGCGATGCGAGAGCGTTTGGCGGCAGTACGCCGACACCTCGTTGAAGCGATCACTGCAGCTGGAGCCTCGGTTCTACCTGGAGCATGTGCCCACGTCCTAACTTTCGAGCACCAGGACTCCGAGGTCTTTGTCGGCGCTGCTGACGGCGCAATGTTTGGTGCACCTGGGGTTGTCCGTCTCAGGGTTGATGGCGACGCCGCAGCTGCTGTCGTTTTAGCTTCGGGTTTGCAAGCTACGGGAAGGGGTTGACCATGAGCACAAAGCCCGCGCGAGGAACGGATGTGCTCTACAGCTTGATCGCCGAGGCGCGCGCCTTTGACGACGCCATTATTTTGGGCCGAGGAGACCCGGATTTCGACACGCCCGCGCACATAATTGATGCTGCACGGCACGCGATGGAGGCGCACAGTGGTGAGGCGTCGCCGCCCCAGGGCATCCTATCGCTCCGCACAGCGATCGCAAGCCGCGTTGCACGGGTCAATGGGATCGTTTATGACCCTGAAACTGAGGTGGTGTTCACCAATGGTGGCCAAGAGGCGCTGATGCTCATGGTCGCAGCTGTTCTTGGTCCGGGCGACGAGATTATCATCCCGGAACCTAACTACAACACCTATAAGGACGCGGTTAGCTTCGTCGGCGGTCGGGTCGTAACGGTGACAACATCACCGACCGAGGCCTTTCGCACGGATCCCGAAAAGGTGCGCGCGGCATTGACGCCGCGCACGAAGGCCATTCTCCTGGTGTCGCCCAACAATCCCGCTGCCAGCGTCATCTCGCGTGCTGATCAGGAGGCTTTTGCCTCCCTCGCACAGGAACATGGTCTCGTCCTCATTGCCGACGATATCTACGACTTGCTCACGTACGACGGCATCGAACACGTCAGCACAGCCTCTGTTCCAGGAGCTCGAGAGAGGACGCTCACGCTGAACGCGCTCTCTAAAACCTACGCGATGACAGGTTGGCGCACCGGCTGGGTGGTTGGTCCGGCTAAACTCATGGTTACCGTTAAGGCGTTGAAGGCTGCAGTCTCTGGGCCTGCCTCAATCGTTGCACAATACGCCGCCCTAGCGGCGCTAACGGGACCGCAGGACGAGATGGAGCGAATGCGCGACGCGTATACCGAACGTCGGCGCGTGGTGCTCGACGCCGTCGAGGAGATGGGTCTTCCGTATAGCGAGCCCCAAGGAGGCCAGTTCGTGTTCGTCGATGTCTCCGTAACCGGCATGGACTCCGTTGGTTTGGCGCAGCGCGTCCTGCGCGAGGAGCACGTCCTAGCATATCCCGGAGGCGCCTTTTCACCCGATATGAACGACTTCGTGCGTGTGACCTTTTTGCAATCCGAAGCGAAATTACGCGACGGCATGGCGAAGTTCAAACGTGTCGTTGAGGCTATCAGCAGCGAGGCAACGCAATGAGCCGTGATCGCTCGCCGGAGATGGGGTTGTGACCCAGACCGCCACCGTCTTGGTTGTGGATGAGGAGTTCGCAAGTACGCTCGCATCTGTAGAGACAGGCCTGCGCTTGATCAGTTCGACTGACCTGAGCAGCGAAGAGGTCGCTGCTCAGGTGCAGGCGGTGATCTGTCAATCTGAGGCCGTAGACCGGGAACTACTGGATCGCTTGCCCAACCTACGCACCGTCGTCAAGATGGGCCAAAGCTACCACAACGTCGATATAAACGCGCTGCGCGAGCGTGACTTGCCGCTGGTTATCGCGCCGCGCAAAGGTCCGAACTGTGTTGCGGAATTGGCCATGACGTTGATACTCGCGCTGAGCAAGGACCTTTTAACCTCGCACCGCAGTGTCGCGGAAGGCGCGTACCGCTTGCGCGGCCTCAGGCCTGAGCGCAGTGAGCAGTGGAAGATGGCTTTCCACTGGATGCGCCATACCACACTGCACGAAGTGCGCGGAAAGACGCTTGGCATCGTCGGCATGGGTGAGATTGGTTGTGAAGTGGCGCTTCGTGCGGTCGCGATGGGGATGCGAGTGATTTACCACAAGCGCACCCGGTTAAGCGCCGAGCTCGAGGCGCGCTTCCACGCGTCTAACTGCTCACTCGAGGAACTGCTTTCGACCAGCGATTACGTCGTTCTCACAGTGCCGCATACGGCGGAAACCGAGAGGATGATTGCCACTAACGAATTGGCGCGCATGAAGCCGAGCGCTTTTGTTGTGAACGTCTGCCGCGGTGGGGTCGTAGACGAAGAGGCTCTGATCGTAGCGCTTAACGAGCAGCGGATCGCGGGGGCCGGCCTTGATGTGTTCACCTTTGAACCCCTGCCGGCTGACAGCCCGCTCTGTTCGATGGACAACGTGATCCTCACGCCTCACGTCGGTGGCGGCTCAGGGACGAACCGGACACTAGAGCTTGGCGAGGCAGTTGCGGTCGCGACGGCGTCACTCACCAGCCCTGATGGAGGTGTGGCGTGACCTATCACGTCAACGAGGCCGATCCAGTCGTTCGGTTTCCCGAAACAGTTGTACGCGGCTTTGCGACGAATGTCCTGAAGGCGCTCGGCGCGTCGGACGAAGAGGCGGTGATCGTCACCGAAGGCGTGATGACAGCCTCGCTCTGGTACCACCCCGGACAGGGTCAAGGGCTTGAAAAACTCTTTCGTTATGAGCGACGCGTCCGCGAGGGCGGCATTCTTCCTCGTGCGACGATGTCGTGGGTGCGGGAGGCGCCGGCTGCAGCGCTCTTGGACGCCGGAAACGGGTTTGGTTACGTTGCTGGGCACCGGGCGATGCGGCGCGCAGTCGAGATGGCCAAAACCACAGGCATCGCCATGGTCGGGGTGCGCTGTAGCAACCACTTCGGCATCGCGGGCTACCATGCCCGCATTGCCGCTGACGCGGGCCTGGTGGGGTGGGCATTCACGAACGCGAAGGCGGAGATGGCACCCTGGGGATCGGCCAAGCCTGTGTTGGGTACGAATCCTTGGGGCATTGCGATTCCACGTCCAAACGATTTTCCGCTGATGCTCGATATGGCGCTCACGATGTCGGGCAAAGGGATGATGCGCTGGTACGAGCGAACCGGTCGCTCCATGCCAGCGAGTTGGGCTCTGACTCCCGACGGCCAAGAGACGACGGATCCCGCGACAGCGATGGACGGTCCGCTGCTACCGATTGGCGCCTACAAGGGCTATGGGTTGAGCCTGATCACGGATGTCCTCGCTGGGGTGATGACCGGTGCCCTGTTCGGCCTTGACGTCTTTCAGGACGACCTTAACTATGACGTGGGGCACGTCATGGTGGCGATCGATCCTCACCTATTCCTGGGCCGCGAAACGTTTGAGGAGCGGCTGCAAGTTTTCATCGACCAAGTTCGTACCGCACCCCCCATAGACGCGGCGGAACCTGTTCGCTTACCCGGTGAACTCGAACATCTGAGGTCGGTCGAGCGCCGCCGTGAGGGTATTCCATTCGACACCGAGACTATCGCGGGCCTACGCGCCCTCGCCGCCCGCATCGACGTGGAATGCCCACTGTAGCTGCACCTGTGCACATTTTGCAGTGACCAGCGGCTGTTTGTAGGGTGTTTCTCCACCCAAGGAGGTAACTTTGATGGAACGAACGTCCATTACTATCGGTAACATTACGGCGCAGCCAGGCACTTACACTCGCGGCGGCATCCCTGTGGGTGCCGATATGTATGTTCGCGAGCGCGAAATGCCCATCATTGTCGTCCACGGCGCGCATGACGGGCCGGTGCTGTGGCTGAATGGCGCAACCCACGGAGATGAGCCCGAGGGACCATTTTCATTCTTTCTTGCGCTTGAACAAATTGATCCCACCAAACTCTCTGGAACGGTCGTCGTGGTGCCGGTCATGAACGTCGAGGCTTTCAGCGCTGGGCAGCGTGGCGATCCGCTAGACACCTTCGCCTACGATATGAACCGCATCTACCCGGGCAAAGTCGATGGGTATCCAACCGAGCGCGTCGCGGCTGCGCACTGGGCGGCGATGAAAGATACGTGTGACCTGCAGATCGCCGTGCATTCGGGAGGCGAGCACTCCTACCTCGCGCACATGATTTTTGCCTCAGACAATTCACCTTCGATGGAGCTTGCGGCCGCAATGGGGCCTGGCTGGGACTTGGTATTCCGCAGTGGTACGGGCGGTGGTAATCCCAGTTCGATGATAGGTTCACTCGACAAAAGTGGCATCACCGTTGAGCTCGGGGGCAACTGTAGGACGCTGACAGGTGACTTCCACGCAATCGCTCGAGACCTCGCTGCAGGCTATCTCAACGTCATGCGGCACTATGGGATGATCGAGGGTCGGGCAGCATATGAGGCTACGTGGCGTCAGGGGTTCCAGATCGCGCTCTTAGCCCCCAAAACAGGTATGTTCGTCGGCACCGAAAGGCTCCCCTTTGAGCAGCCGCTAGCAGAGGGAACTGTCCTAGGCGTCATCTACAACCTGTACGGCGATGTCGTAGCTGAGGTGAAAGCACCACGAGAGGGAGTGGTGTTCGGACTCCGCTCACGCCCGTCGGTGCTCAAGGGCCAGTGGTGCTGCTTCTTCGGAGTGGTCGAGTCAGTCGTTGACGACTTGATCCCGCGCACGTGAGCGCCGACAGGGCCGACGCGGTGGCAGTCTCCTCGACTCGGGGCCGCCGCCGCGGGCTGGTTGCCGAGGACCTACTGCGCTTCCGGTGGCTGGACGAGCTTGTGCTCTGTCCCAAGGGCCTGCGGGTGGCGTACTCCGTCCGCCGCCCCGATGTGCCGTCGAACGGATATGCGGTTGATGTGTTCGTGGCAGAGATCGAGTCGGGTACTGTCACTCAGGTATCGCATGGAAAAGGCACGGCCTCCTCGCTTGCGTGGGACCGCTCGGGTTCCCGCCTCGCATTCAGTTGGACTGCAGCTAGTGTCTCCTCGGTGCAGATCTGGGACGAGGCAGGGGTGCGCGCTTGGCCGACCCCTGGTGCCCCATTCTCGGGTGTGACGTGGAATAGCAAGGGAACGTGTTTGGCTGGAACTCGTTGGACGCCCGAGGTACTTTCCGATGACCCCGTTACCCGTGCTGGGCTCCCACGACCGACAGCGCGCGTCGTGCGCCGGCTGCGTTACAAGCAGGATGGTGCCGGTTGGGTCCACGACCGTTTCGCTCAGGTGTGGGCTTTGCGTGTCGAAACCGGCGACCTCGAGCAAGTAACCTCAAGTCAGGCCGACCATGCCGAACCAGCGTGGTCGGCGCGTTCTGACATGTTGGCCTACGTAGTCGTGGCGCGGGAGCAGGAGGCTGCTGAAGGATGGGGCCAGATCTTCATCATCAATGAACTCGGCGCCACCCCGCGACCTCTGCTTCCCGGCTGGCAGGGTGCAGCCCGGAGCCCCCAGTGGGGGGAAGATGACAATCACGTCGCCTTTGCCGGCCATGATAAGCCCGGCCCCGTCAATCGACGCATGTTCATGCAGCCTTGGATAGCCGATGTGGCTTCCGGAACTGCGCGCCCCCTGGCTCACGAGGTTGATCAGGAGGTCGGTAATTATGCGGTTTCGGACTCACGGAAGGGCTTGAGCAACATCACGGTGAAGTGGCCGCTCGGTGGACGCTGGATCTACTATCTGATCACTGAACAGGGCGCAACACACCTTTACCGAGTCGACGTCGAGGGTCGTTACGAGCGCGTGGATAATGGCTCTCACGTGACCTTTGAGTACGCACCTGCGGCAACTGGGCGCGTGGCGACTGGACGAGCCGATCCAACTTCGCCTGGCGACCTTTTTGTCCGCGATGAAGACGGCAGTGAGCGGCGCCTCACACACCTCAATCCATGGCTCGCCGATCATGAGCTGGCGATCCCGGAAGAGGTTTGGGTGGAAGGGCTCGACAGCGACCAGGTGCAGGGCTGGGTGTTGCGACCGCCCGCGTTCGACCCCTCAAAACGCTATCCCACAATCGAATACGTTCACTGTTCCATGTTCTCGTGGGACTTCAGTCACGAATTCCAGTGCTTGGCAGCAGCGGGGTATGTGGTTCATTACGTCAACCAGCGTGGCACGAGCGCCGGATTCGGTCAGGCGTGGACGCGGGCGAGTGAAGGCAATCAGGGTGGCCGGGATTTCGAGGAGACCATGAAGATGGTCGACTGGTTGGTCACACAGTCGTATGTCGACGCTGACCGCCTTGGGGTGACGGGAGGTTCGTGTGGTGGGTTTATGACGAATTGGATCGTCGGTCACACCGATCGTTTTAAAGCCGCCGTGACGCAGCGCTCAATTACGAACCAGATCAGCTTCTTCGGCTGCTCGGATATCGGTCCCGAAGGGACTCTCGCGGAGACTGGCGGCGACCCGTGGAGCGACCTCGACAGGCTATGGCTACAGTCGCCATTAGCGTACGTAAAGCACGTCACCACCCCGCTGCTCATCATCCATAGCGACGAGGATTACCGCTGCCCGTTAGAGCAGGCCGAGCAGCTTTTCGCGGCGCTGCGGTGGATGGGCAAGGAGGTGGAGTTAGTGGTGTTTGAAGGGGAGAATCATAGCCTGTCCCGCGGTGGACGGCTGTCAAACCGCATCGAGCGCCTGCGTCGAATCCAGGGTTGGTTCGACGACCGGTTGTGAGGAGGGATGTCGTGCGTATAGGGTCCATTGAGGCTGCCCCTGGGAGCCATGCATTCGGTTACCTACCCGTTGCCGCTTCGCGCTCCGGGCTAGCCCCAGACATACCAGTTCACGTGTTTGCGGGCACCGAGCCTGGACCTACTCTTCTAGTTCAAGGTGCCATCCACGGTGCCGAGGTTATAGGTACGATTGCAATCCTTGACTTCGTTCAAGAGCTCGATCCGAAACGGCTGCGCGGGACCGTTATTGCAGTCCCCGTCGTGAACCGTATCGGCTTCGAGTTTGGCGAGCGGGGATCGCGGGTTGATGGTAAAGACATCAGTCGCCTTTTTCCCGGCAATCCCAAAGGAAGTGTCTCAGACCAAGTCGCCCATACCTACTTCGACCAAGTGGTTCAGCACGCCGATGTTATGCTGGATTTCCACGCGGGTGCGCGGACGGCTTACGAGCGTTATGTGCTGTTCGGCGCTGAGGAAAATCCTGACGCGCCGACCGAAATCGAGCTCCTTCGCCGGAAGCTGGTCGTGGCATTTGGCCTTGACCAAGCAGCCTTTTTCCCACCGGGCACGTTTGGGCAGAATCAGGCAAAGGCAGCGATCGAAGGGGCGGGCGTTGTGCAGCTAACCCTCGAGTTCGGTGGCGGAACCGGCTGGTACGCCAATGGTAAGGCTAACGTTCGCGACGCGCAACGCGGCATCTGGAACGTTATGAAATCGATGCGTATGGTTAGCGGTGAGTTCGAGGCCGACGGGCCAACATGCACGGTCTACAACGCCAACGTGGTGATTTGGAAACCCGATGTGGACGGTCTATTCGTGCGCCTGAAGCGCTTTGGCGACCATCTTGAAGTTGGCGATGTGTATGCCCGCCTCATCGACCCAATCACCGGCGTCACAAAGGCGGAAATCCGTACACCTGAAGCGGGCATTGTTATTCCTAGCGGGCAAGAGTGGCCGACGATTGGCGCAACCTCAGTTGGCATCCTGGGCGTGATTGACCGCGTTGAGCATCGCGACCAGATGGACCTTTACGTCGACATCGTGCCCAAGAAGGCCGCGTGACGGGCATGTTCTCATCTCAAACGTTGTTTGGCGTGCCAGTCCAGCCAGGACAACACCTCATCTACCGGCTCTCGGTTGGATCTACCCACGGTGGCTTCGCCGTCGAAGTGCCCCTGCACCTGATTTTCGGCGCGCGTCCTGGACCAACGCTGGTGGTCCAGGCTGGTTTGAGTGGGCTCGAGATCGAACCTGCGTTGACCCTACCGGCGTGGGTTGCTGGCATCGATCCAAGCGCACTGCGCGGCAACCTCCTCGTCGCACCACTGTTCAACCTCTCCGGCTTCGAGTTCGAGCAGATTCAATCCGCTTGGGATGGAGCCGATCTCACGTGTTCGGGTGCAGGGCGGTCAGGCGGCACTGTGAGCGAGCAGCTCCTCGACGCCTACGCGACGGCGGTCCTCGAGTGCGCTGATGCCGTGATCGACATCAGAACTGGGGCGCAGTGGGGTTACTACCGCTACGTCGGAGTACACGACGTTGGCGGTGCCGAACGAGTCGCTGCGTCGATGGCCCTCGCCTCTGTCCTCGGCTTACCTCACGCGGCCATTGGCGAGCCTGTAGGGGCGACTCTGGCTGGCACCCTCGCCGAGCGAGGCCTACCTGTCGTGACTGTGTGGCTTGGTGGCGGACCCGGCCTTCGCGAATACCGGGAGCAGGACGCAGAGTCGCTCGTCGATCTGCTGTCGGCAGCGCTCAAGCACTTCGGCATGGTCGAAGGGACGGCGCCAACCGCCGGTCCTGCGGTGCGGATCCATACAATCGTGCGTCCTACGGGCCCGCGGGGCCTAGTGTTCATGGACGCGACACTTCGCGGTCAGACGGTGGCAGCTGGTGACGAGCTCGGTGTGGTCCGCCATCCGTTCGAGGGCTCGGTGGTAGCACGCGTTGTTGCGCCGCGCGCCGGGGTCTTGCTTCACGCTGGTGCGTCATGGCCTGTCGTGCTTGAAGGGACTACCCTGGCCGTGCTCGGTGACCCCCTATAAAGTCTCCTGCGCGGGTTCTTCCAACTCGCGACTCTACCGATCGGATGTGATGTAGATGTTAACGCATGAAGGCCTGAAGCACGATGTCGCACGTCGGATGGTGAACGTCCAGCGCATGATGACGGATCACGATGTGCAAGTACTCGTTATCGTCGGCAATGGTGCGCCTGGCGCGATAGGCGCAATACGCTACCTCACGAACGCCCACCTTTGGGGCGGCGCCGCGTACGCAGTGGTGGGTCGTGACGACCCTGATCCCTGGCTACTCGCCTGGAGCTCGTACCAAGCAGTGTGGAGCCGGAATGAGACGACGACCCTGCCGGAGCGAGTCATCTCACCCAACGACGTTCTTGCCCGCACCGCCGAGATTGCCCGCGACTACGGAGGTGTCAAAGGCCGCATTGGTATGGTCAACATGGACAAGTTGATGGGAATCAGTGAGCATGGGCGCTTCGTTAGCTTGATGGCGGGCCACGAGCTTGTCGAGCTCACCTCCGAGTACAACGCATTACGGCAGATAAAGTCCACGTGGGAGCTCGAAGCGTTACAAGAGGGTGGCGCGATACTCGATGCTTCCATGGATGTGTTTCGCGACCACGCCCGTGTCGGCGCCTCTTATTGGGAAGTCTGCGCCCAGACCGAGGCGTACGTCAAATCGTTTGGATCTTTTTGGGGACGCACAAAACTCTCTCTCGACCTAAGTCCCTACACCGTTCCTACAGCCAAGGGGAGGCGCATGGCGATCGATGATGTGATCAACTTTGAGATCGTCTACGAGTCGCGGTGGGGCTACTGGCTAGAAATGACAACTATTTATACGTTTGGTGCCCTTCCCGATGAGCCAGCGGCGCTGCTTGAGGGATATCTGGCCGCGGTCGAGGCGTCTTCCCTGGAAGCACGGACAGGGAATACCTTTCGAGCTGTGAGCGAAGCCAACGACGCCACCCTGAAGGGCTTAGGTCATAAGGTTGCGGGTAAGCATACACCTGATTGCCACAGCACCGGCCTTGACGGCAGTGACGGACCGAGCTCGGCGTCTGCACCGGACTTCGTGCTTCGTGACAACATGGTTCTCTCGTTCCACCCGGGTACCATCCTCGAAAACGAACGCGGGTTTCTTGTCTCCGACAACTTTATGGTTACGTCGCTTGGTGCAGTCCGTTTGTCGCCGCACACCGCTCGACGCTACCATCTTGAGCTGGAACCATAAAGCGGGCTGTTTGGGTGTGCTCCGCGACCTCAACCTGATGCGGGGGGCGGAGGTTCACCTACTGGTCGGTGGCGGAGTCCTTACCCGAAGGAGTTCACACAGTACGGATGGCCGGAGTCCGATATGTCTCACCGGATTGCGTCTGTATGACCTGCTGAGGGTATTGCTCGGGTTCTGTTAGCTAAATCGATGTGGCCATAACATTATTTGCACGCTTTCAGCTATGGGGTTGGGCCGATTTAGTGGATGAGTTAGGACTTGGCGGTCAGGCTGCCTGCTGGAAAGCATACACCTCCTCGTATTCGGTTGGGCTGAGATAGCCAAGGGTCGAGTGGAGCCGCTGGCGGTTGAAGAAGACCTCGGTGTAATCAAAGATGGCGGTGGTGAGTTCTTGACGCGTCGCCCAACGCTGCCTGTCCAGCAACTCAACCTGCAAGGTGGCGAAGAAGCTCTCGGCCACAGCGTTGTCCAAAGCATCCCCAACTACGCCCATCGACCCCAGGATGCCCGCTTTCTCGAGCTGCTGGCCGAACGCCAGGGAGGTGTACTGGCTACCGTGGACGCCCTTCTGTTTGTCAAGCAGCTCGTGGTAGGTGGTTGATTTGGGCATTTCGTTGTTTGAGGAGG
>PPFU01008105.1_pt1 | contig 16078 bp, 10 predicted proteins | sample 1535991 | NCBI WGS metagenome assembly PPFU01 (sample SAMN04901290, study PRJNA319586) | Hypolithon metagenome, whole genome shotgun sequencing project. | isolation source: Antarctic Hypolithon | place: Antarctica: Miers Valley | collected 2014
GCCCTCGCCGACTCTATCAACTGGCGCGTAGACTGGAACTGGGCCAGCCCTAATCCACCCCGGGTCGCACTTGGGTGGAAACCGGAAATGGCCTTGCCAAGTGAGCGCGAGGGCTTCCGCATTTGCAACGGAGGCTACTGTGATTGGGGCGGCTACAACGAGGCCATGATCCTCTACATCCTCGCCCTAGGCTCGCCCACGCACTCCGTTCCCGCAAGCGCGTGGAGCGCATGGACCTCGGGCTATGGCAACGACTGGGGCACCTTCTACGGCTACTCTTTTCTCTCTTTCCCGCCCCTTTTCGGCCACCAGTACAGCCACGTCTGGATCGACTTTCGCGGCATCCAGGACGCTTACATGCGCGCGCGCGGCCTCGACTATTTCGAGAACAGCCGCCGCGCCACGCTCGCTCAGCGTGCCTACACCACCGCTAACCCCCGTGGCTTTGTAGGCTATGGCCCGGATGGATGGGGCATTACCGCCAGCGATTACCCCGGCGGCTACCGGGCGCGAGGTGCACCTCCTGTCCAGAATGACGATGGCACGCTCGTGCCCACCGGTCCGGGCGGCTCATTTCCCTTCACCCCCGATGAGTCGCTTGCGGCGCTCCGGAATTTCTACGCCAACTACCCTCGGCTCTGGGGCCCTTATGGTTTCAAAGACGCCTTCAACCCCACCGTGGGCTGGTATGCTACCGACTACATCGGCATCGACCAAGGCCCTATCACGCTCATGATCGAAAACCACCGCAGCGACGCCGTGTGGAAATACGCGATGCAGGCACCCGAAATCCAGACCGGTCTGGCCCGGGCAGGCTTTCTGCCCACGCCTGTTGCCGCCGAGGCGATGCCCGATCTCCCTGAGGCCGGGCTCGACGTGTGGCCCAACCCAGCCCGCAGCGCGGCCACCGTCCGCGTGACGCTGCCGCAGTCCGGCGAGGCCACGCTACGCCTCTACGACGCGCTCGGGCGCGTGGTGTGGCAGATGGAAAACGTGACTGACATCACCACCACACTGCTTCTGGAAAGTCTGGCGCCGGGCGTGTACCTGCTGCGGCTCCAGACGCCGACGGCCACCCTGACCAGAACGCTTCTGCACCTGCCATGACGCATGCCCACCCGCCTTCTGTCCCGACGAGAGGGTTCCTGCTGGCTGCCGCGCTGCTGCTGGCGGCGTGCGCCCCCGCGCGCGTGGCCAGTAGCACGCAGGGCGCGTCCAACCCTGCTGCTAACGCCTCGGCTGCAGACATCGAAGCAGCACCCGCCGACACGTTCAGCCTGCTCACGCTCAACATCTGGCACAACCGGGGTGACTGGGAGGCGCGTCTGCCCCTGCTCACCCGCGAGGTGCGCCGCCTCGATCCGGACGTGATCGTGCTGCAAGAGGTGTTGCAGAACGACACCCTGCCCAACCAGGCCTATACCATCGCCCGGGCGCTAGGCTATGAACACGTGTTCATGACGAGCGCCGACCCGGAGGATGCGCCCAAGCGCTACGGCAACGCCATCCTCGCGCGGGTACCGTTCGACACGACCGCGCAGCGGCTGCTGGAGCCGTTGACGGATTACCGCAACGCGGGCTACGCGCGCCTCACGCTGGGCACGCAGCCTGTGCGCATCTACGTGACGCACCTGCACCACGAGATGACGCCCAGGGGCAGCGGCATCCGCGCCATGCAGATGGTGGACATGCTCAGCTTTATCGAGGCCACCGACGACGGCACGCCGTTTCTCGTCGCGGGCGATTTCAATGCCACCTCGGATGGCCCCGAGTTTCGCCTGCTCACGCCCCTGCGCGATCTCTACGCCCACTTCCACCCGGACGCGCTCGGCGCGCCCACCTTTGGTCACTACGGCGGCACGTTGCGCCGCATCGACTACGTGTTCGACGCGGGCGACGCGCTCCTCGTGCCCGTCTCCACCGACATCGTGCTCGACCAGCCCGGCGCGCCGGGGCTGTGGCCGAGTGACCATTTTGGCGTGTTCACCCGCTTTCTACTCCGATGAGACTTTCTCTACTTGCTGCCGCGCTGCTCTTTGTCGCGGCGTGCGCGCTCTCACGCGAGGTAGCCGTCGTCCCGGACAGGCTGCCTGCCACAGCCACGGCAGGCATCACCCTGACGGCCGAAGAAACCGCGTTTCTTGACACCCTGCAGCGCCGCACCTTCGACTGGTTCTGGGAGACGACCGACCACCAGACCGGCCTCACCCCGGACCGGTGGCCCTCGAAAACGTTTTCGAGTGTTGCCGCCATCGGCTTTGGCATCACCAGCTACCTCGTCGGCGCCGAGCGCGGCTACGTCACCCGCGCGCAGGCGGCCGAGCGCACCCGCAACACGCTGCGCTTTCTCTACAACGCGCCGCAGGGCAAGGCCGTCAACGGCGTCACCGGCCACCGGGGTTTCTACTACCACTTTCTCGACTTCGAGCAGGGACACCGCTTCCGCAACGTCGAACTCTCCACCATCGACACCGCCCTGCTGATGGCGGGGGTGCTCGCCGCGCAGTCGTATTTCGATGGCGACGGTGCCGTCGAGGCCGAGATCCGCGAGCTGGCCGAAAACATGTATCGCCGGGTAGAATGGCGCTGGTTTCAGCGCGAGAACGGCCTGATCGGGATGGGCTGGCGGCCCGAGAACGGCATGATCCCGGCCGCCTACAAAGGCTATGACGAGGCCATGATCCTCTACACCCTCGCCCTCGGCTCGCCCACCCATCCCGTAGACTCGACCGCCTTCCCGGCCTTTGTGAGCACGTACCCGTGGGGCACGTTCATGGGCGAGACGTACGCCAACTTCGAGCCGCTGTTTGGCTACCAGTACAGCCACGTGTGGATCGACTACCGGGGCATCCAGGATGCCTTTATGCGCGAAAAGGGGATCGACTACTTCGAGAACAGCGTCCGCGCCACGCGCGCGCACCGCGCCTACGCCACCGCCAACCCGCGCGGCTTCCTCGGCTACGGGCCCGACGTGTGGGGCCTGACGGCCAGCGACGGCCCCAAAGACACCACGATGGTGTGGAACGGCGAGCCGCAGATTTTCCGCACCTACTCGGCCCGCGGCGCGTCGATGCGCTACATCAACGACGACGGCACGCTGGCGCCGACTGCGGCCGGCGGCAGCCTCCCGTTTCTGCCGCGCGAGACGATCCGCGCGCTCATGAGCATGGCCGATCGCTACGGCGACGACCTCTACACGCGCTACGGCTTTCTCGACGCTTTCAACCCTACCTATGCCACGCTCACCACGCGGGCGAGCGCCGGTCGCGTGATTCCGGGCAAAATGTGGGTAGACGACGATTACCTCGGCATCGACCAGGGGCCGATTCTGCTCATGGCCGAGAACCTGCGGTCGGGCTTTGTCTGGGATCTGCTCAAAAACAACGAGCACATCGTGCGCGGCCTGCGGCGCGGCGGCTTCAGCGGCGGCTGGCTCGACCGCGCGCCGCCCTCCACGTACTTCCCCGTCGCCCCGATGGACGCGGTAGCGCCCGAGGCGTCGTTCACCGTCGTCGTGATGGGATCATCGTCGGCCGAGGGCGCGGGGCCGGAGAATTTCGCCAACGCGTGGGTGAACCGCTACCGGACGGCGCTGCAGGCCATCGACCCGGACGTGGAAGTCATCAACATCGCGCGCGGGGGCTATACGACCTACCACATGCTGCCCGACGCTACGCTCGAGCGCCCACAGCGCCCGCGTCCGGATCGCATCCGCAACATCACGCACGCCCTCAGCCTCAACCCGGACGCCATCATCATCGCGTTCACCTCCAACGACCGGGCCTACGGCTATTCCAACGAGGAGCAACTCGCCAACTTTGAACAGGTGCGGCAGATCGCCGAGCAGGCCGGCGTGCCCGTCTGGTTCACCACCACCACGCCCCGCAACCTCGACGATGCCGCCCGCGCCGGTCAGGCCGCCGTGCGCGACAGCCTGATGGCCCGCTACCCCGGCCGCGTGCTCGACTTCTGGACAGGGCTGGGCCTGCCCGATGGCAACATCGACCCGCGCTACGACAGCGGCGACAACGTGCATTTCAACGACGCCGCGCACCAGATCTTTTTCGATAGGGCAATGGCCGCGCGCATCCTCGAAACCGTGAGGGCAGGGCAATGAAGGCTCAGGCGAGCGACAGAGGCAGTAGGGGCGCAACGCGTTGCGCCATTACGACCGCGATGCGTTGCACCCCTACGACCGCGATGGTGGCGATGGTGATGCTGCTGCTGGCCGCCAACCTCGCCTCGGCCCAGACCGCCCGGGAAGCCTTTGTAGACAGCGTGCTGACCCGGATGACGCTCGAAGAAAAGCTGGGCCAGCTCAACCAGCTGCCGAGCGCGTGGAGCGACACCGGCCCCCGCGCGCAGGCAGGCGGCGAGGACGAGGTGCGGGCAGGACGCGTGGGCTCGTTCCTGTCCATGTGGGGCGCCGACAACACGCTGCGGCTGCAGCGCATCGCCGTCGAGGAGTCGCGGCTGGGCATCCCGCTGCTGTTCGCGCACGACGTGATCCACGGCTTCCGCACCATTTTCCCTGTCCCCATCGGCGAGACCTCCACGTGGGACACCGTGGCCGTGCGCGACGCCGCCCGCATCGCCGCGCGCGAGGCCGCCGCAAGCGGCATCCACCTCACCTACGCGCCAATGGTAGACATCGCCCGCGACGCGCGGTGGGGGCGGATCGTGGAAGGAGCGGGGGAGGACCCGTTTCTGGGGCAGGCCATGGCCGCTGCCCGGGTGCGCGGCTTTCAGGGCCAGCATCTCGCCAGCGATTCCACCGTGGGCGCGTGCGTCAAGCACTTCGTGGGCTACGGCGCGGCCGAGGGCGGGCGCGACTACGACGCCGCCTCTATCCCGGTGCGCGTGCTCAACGACATCTACCTGCCTCCCTTCGAGGCGGCGATACAGGCGGGTGCGGTCTGCGTGATGGCCGCTTTCAACGAAGTAGACGGCGTGCCCATGCACGCGCACGAGATGGCGCTGCGCGGCATCCTCCGCGACGCGTGGGGCTTCGGCGGCATCGTCATCAGCGACTACACCGGCGTGCTCGAACTGATGGCGCACGGCATCGCGGCCACGCGTGCCGAAGCGGGACGCAAAGCGCTCGCCGCCGGCGTGGATGTGGACATGGTGAGCCGCATCTACGTGGACAGCCTCGGCGCCGAGGTGCAGGCGGGGCGGCTGGACGAGGCACTAGTAGACGAAGCCGTCCGGCGCGTGCTGCTGCTCAAGCACGACCTCGGCCTATTCGCCAATCCATACGCGTACAGCGACGCCGCCCGGCAGCAGGCGCGCACGCTGACGCCCGAATACCGGCAGGCCGCCCGCGAAGTCGCCCGGAAATCCCTCGTGCTGCTCAAAAACGACGGCACGCTGCCCCTCTCGAAAACCGCACAGCGCGTGGCCGTGATCGGGCCGCTCGCCACCGACGCCCGCTCGACCATCGGCAACTGGGCCGCCGTGGGACGCGCCGACGAAGCCGTGACCGTGCTCGAAGGGCTGCGCCGCGCCCTCCCCGGTGCCACCGTCGCGCACCTTCCCGGCATCGCCGCGCCCACCTCGATGGACACGACCGGCATCGGCGCGGCCGTGGCGCTGGCACGCGCCTCCGACGCTACCGTGCTGGTGCTGGGCGAGCACCAGGAGATGAGCGCCGAGGCGTTCAACCGCACTACGCTCGACCTGCCAGGCGCGCAGCAGCAACTTGCAGACGCGGTCATCGCGGCAGGCAAGCCCGTCGCCATCGTGCTGATGGCGGGCCGGCCCCTCTCCACCGTTCGCCTCGACTCGACAGCGGGGGCGATCCTGATGGCGTGGTTTCCCGGCACCGAGGGCGGCAGCGCCGTGGCCGATGTGCTGCTGGGCGAAGTGAGCCCGAGCGGGCGGATGCCCCTGAGCGTGCCGTACACCGTGGGGCAGGTGCCCATCTACTACAACCGTCACAACACGGGCCGTCCGTATACGCCTGCGAGCCGCTTCAACCTGCGCTACGTGGACGCGCCCACGAAGCCGCTCTACCCCTTCGGCCACGGCCTCACCTACACAACCTTCCGCTACGACGACCTGCGCGTCAGCGCGCCCACGCTCGCAGCCAACGGCACGCTGGAGGTGACCGTTCGCCTCACCAACACAGGCGCGCGCGAAGGCACCGAAGTCGTGCAGTTGTACGTCCACGACGAGGCGGCGAGCGTGGCCCGGCCGGTGCGCGAGTTGAAAGGTTTCCGCCGCATGACGCTCGCGCCGGGCGCGTCGCAAAACGTGACGTTCGTCCTGACCGCTGATGATCTCGCCTTTACCCGCCTCGATTACAGCGTCGGGGCGGAGCCGGGCCTGTTTACGGTGTACGTGGGTCCGAACGCGGCAGAAGGGCTGCACGCGCGTTTCAGCCTGGAGGCGAGATGAAGGCACAGGCATTACTGGTTCGTGGGGGCTCAGGGCTCGATAGGGGCGCAATTCATTGCGCCCCTACTGCGGTATGGATGCTGCTGGTACTTGTGGCAGGCTGCCGCGCCGACGCGCATCTGCCTGCCGTGCCGGTGTCGCTGGCCGCTGAAACCGCGCCTGAACCGCCCGCCGGCATGGTGTACGTGCCAGGCGGAAACGTGACGATAGGCGATGCGCAGGGCAATCCAGACGAAGCGCCCGTATTCGAGGCACCGGTGGCATCGTTTTTCCTCGACGCCCATCCTGTGACGGTGGCGCAGTTCCGCGCGTTCGTGGAAAGCACCGGCTATGTCACCGAGGCCGAGCGTTTCGGCAACGCGGCTATCCGCGTAGAAGGGCGCGGGTGGGCGATGGTGGAGGGCGCGTCGTGGCACCACCCGCTGGGCCCAGAGGCCACCGCCGCGCCCGGCGATCACCCCGTCACGCAGGTGTCGTGGCACGACGCCATGGCGTACGCCCGGTGGGCGGGCAAGCGCTTGCCGACGGAAGTAGAGTGGGAGCACGCCGCCCGCAACGCCCGCGACGACCGGCAGCCGTACGCGTGGGGATCGGTGCTCGAACAGGGCGGCACGTACCGCGCCAACACGTGGCAGGGATCGTTTCCCGCGCGCAACACCGCCGCCGACGGCTTCCGCCATACCTCGCCCGTCGGCGCGTTCGGCGCCACCGACCTCGGCCTCACCGACATGGGCGGCAACGTGTGGGAATGGACCGCCGACTGGTACCGGCCCTACAGGCAGCACGGTCAGCCTTTTACGCCAGATGCTGCCAGCGAGAAGGCGCAGCGGGGCGGCTCTTTCCTCTGCACGCCCACCTTCTGCCACGGCTACCGCGTCTCCGCACGCGCGCACGCGACGCCTGAGACGGCCCTTTTCCACGTCGGCTTCCGCTGCGCCCGCGACCTCAACACCTGAACCCATGCGCCTCCGATTCCTGTTCTTGCTGCTGCTGGTGCCCGTGCTTGCCTCCGCGCAGCCGCACAACATTGTCGTCATCCTCTCCGACGACCACCGCTACGACTTTTTCAGCGCCCACCCCGATGCGCCGAACTTTCTCCAGACGCCCGGCCTCGATAAGATGGCGCGGGAAGGGGTGCACCTCGCCAACGCTTTCGTCACGACGAGCCTGTGCTCGCCCTCGCGCGCCTCGATCCTGACGGGCCGCTACGCGCACAACCACGGCATCGTAGACAACACGAGCCCCATCCCCGAGGGCACGCGCTTTTTCCCGCAGGATCTCCACCAGAACGGCTACCAGACGGCGTACATCGGCAAGTGGCACATGGGCGAGGTGGACGACGTGCCGCAGCCGGGCTTCGACCACTGGGTGAGTTTCCGGGGGCAGGGCGCGTACCGCAATCCGCTACTCAACATCAACGGCGAGCGCAAGCAGCACGAAGGCTACACGACCGACATTCTCACCGACTACGCGCTCGACTGGCTCCGCACGCGCGACACGGCGAAGCCGTTTTTCCTCGAACTCTCCCACAAGGCTGTCCACGCCGAGTTTGTCCCCGCCGAGCGGCACCAGGGGCGGTACGCGGGTGTCGCCCCGCCGTACCCCGCCTCGATGGCACTCACCGAGGCCAACTACGCGGGCAAGCCCCACTGGGTACGCGCGCAGCGGGGGTCGTGGCACGGCGTGGACTACCTCTACCACGGCACGCTGGGGCCGGGCGGCTTCGACGCCTTCTACCGGCGCTATGCCGAGGCGCTGCTCGCCCTCGACGAGAGCGTGGGCCGCGTGGTCGAATATCTCGAAGCAAATGGGCTGGCCGAGAACACGCTCGTGCTTTACATGGGTGACAACGGCTTTCTGCTCGGCGAGCACGGCCTTATCGACAAGCGCAACGCGTACGAGGCCTCGATCCGCATCCCGATGCTCGCGTGGGCGCCGGGCTGGATCGCGCCGGGCTCGCGTGTGGAAGGGCTGGTGCGCAACATCGACATCGCGCCCACCTTGCTCGAACTGACGGGCACGACGACCGAGATCGACATGGACGGAGAGTCGTTTCTGGGCCTGCTGCGCGGCAGAGCAGCCGACGAGGCCAGCCGCGAGTTTCTGTACGAGTACTACTGGGAGTACGCCTTTCCGCACACGCCGACGACGTTCGCGCTGCGCGGCGACCAGTACAAGTTTATCTACTACCACGGCGTCTGGGATACCGAGGAACTCTACGACCTCCAGTCCGACCCCGGCGAGCAGTTCAACCTGGCGCTCTTGCCCGGCTACCGCGACACCGTCAACACGATGCGCGAAAAGCTTTTCGACCGCCTCGCCGCCGACGATGCCATGCGCGTGCCCATGCGGCGCGGCAACTGGAAAGCAGGCGAACGCCTGCGCTACGACTGAATCCATGCGCAGCCTGCTCTTTCTCCTCGCCCTGCTACTCGTGCCTGCTGCCTCGGCGCAGCGGCTGCGCGTGACCATCAACGACGGCTGGCGTTTTCTGGACGGGACGGTGCCGGGCGCGGAGCAGACCGGTTTTGCCGACGCCGCGTGGCAACGGGTGAACCTGCCGCACACGTGGAATGCCACCGATGCCTTCGAAAAAACCGGCACGTACCGGCGTGGCGAGGGCTGGTACCGCCGCGACCTCGTGCTGGGCGCGGCGCACGCGGGCAAGCGTCTGTTCCTCTTTTTCGAGGGGGCGAACCAGGTGGCAGACGTGTACGTGAACGGACAGCACGCCGGGCAGCACATCGGCGGCTATACCGCCTTCAGCTTCGACATCACGGATCTCGTCGAGGTGCCGGGCCGCAACACGATAGCCGTGCGCGTGGACAACCGTCACGACGACGACATCGCACCGCTCAACGCTGACTTTACGTTCTACGGCGGCATCTACCGCGATGTGTGGCTCGTCGCCACCGACCCCCTCCACATCGACCTGCTGGATTATGCCGGGCCGGGCGTCTATCTCGACACGCCCGAAATCACCGACGATCAGGCGACCGTGCGCGCCCGCGTCCGCGTGACCAACAGCAGCCCGGGTGACGCCTCGGTGCAGGTCGTGCACCGCGTGCTTGACGCGGCCGGCACCGAGGTTGCGCGGTGGGAGGAGCCGGTGGACGTAGCGGTAGGACAAACGAAAATATCCGAGACGACAGGCGTGGTACCGAGTCCGCAGCGCTGGTCGCTCGATACGCCGCATCTGTACCGCGTCGTAACGGAGATCGTAGGTGAAAACGGGCAGGTACGCGACCGCGTCGAGCAGCCGCTGGGCTTCCGCACGATTCGCGTCGACGGGAACGGGTTCTACCTCAACGGTCAGGAAACCATGCTCACGGGCACCAACCGGCACCAGGACGCAGCAGAAAAGGGCAACGCCCTCTCCGACGCCGCGCACCGGCGCGACGTGCAACTCGTCAAAGAAACCGGCTTCAACTTTCTCCGCCTCGCGCACTACCCGCAGGACCCCGCCGTGCTCGAAGCCACCGACGCGGCAGGGCTCGCCGTGTGGGAAGAGATTCCCGTCGTCAACATCATCACGATGTCGGATGCTTTTGCCGACAACGCCGAAAGGATGCTCGTCGAGATGATCAGGCAGCACTACAACCACCCGTCTGTCGTGATGTGGGGCTACATGAACGAGGTGCTGCTGCGCCTGCCCGACCCGATGCCGGAAGGGTACGTGGCAGCGGTGCGCGATCTCGCGCAGCGGCTCGACGACGTGGCAAAGCGCGAAGACCCGTCGCGCCCGACGGCGATGGCCTTCTCGAACGGCGAGATCGAAAACAACTCCGGCCTGCCCGAAATCGCCGATATCTTCGGGATGAACCTTTACTTTGGCTGGTACTACGGCAAATTCGAGGATCTCGGCGCCCTCCTCGACACGCTCCACGCCCGCTACCCCGACCGTCCGCTGATGGTGAGCGAGTACGGCGCGGGCACCGACGAGCGCGTCCACGCCGCGAAGCCGGTCGCCTTCAACTTTTCCGTCGAGCACGGCGAGGCGTTCCACCGCGCCAGCCTCGAACAACTGCTGGCGCGCCCGTACATGGTCGGCAGCGCCGTCTGGAACCAGTTCGACTTCGGCTCCTCGCACCGGCAGGACACGAAGAACGCCCTCAACCAGAAAGGCCTCTACTATCTCGACCGCACGCCGAAAGACGTGGCGTTCTATTACCAAGCCCTGCTGCGCGACGAGCCGGTTTTGCACCTTGAGCGCGAGCATCGACATCGTACAGTTGCCACCTGCCCGCGCAACGCAATATGCGGGCGCAGCGGCCCTCAGAAAATTCAGGTCTACACCAATGCCGACAGCGTGGTGCTGCGCGTGAACGGAGTCGTTGTCGATGAGAAAGTACCCGAGCGCGGACGCGCTGTGCTTGACGCGCATCTCTTTGAGGGCGCGCATCACGTCGAGGCCGAAGGGTACTGGGGTAACGAGCGCCGCGTGGACGCGGCCACCTTCTACGTGACGTTGCGCGGTGATCTATCCCGACCGGGCAGTAGCATTGCTACCAACTACGGCGCGGCGTACAGCTACACCGATGCCACCGGCATCGTCTACGAGGCTGCCATCGAGACCAGCACGCGCACCCACCACCGCATCTACGGCACTGACGACGATCCGCTGTTTCAGGCGTACGCCGAAGGTATCGAGGGGGCAAACGCCGAGGTGCCGGACGGATCGTACGACGTGACGCTCAGCTTCATGGAGCCGCACGACGTGCAGCCCGGCGACCGCGTGTTTGACGTGACCATCAACGGGCAGACAGCCATCGAAGTGCTCGACCTCGCCGCCACAGCCGGGCGCTGGACGGCCCTCACCCGAAAAATCCGCGTGGACGTGACCGGCGGTCGCCTTGACATCGGGTTCGTGCCGCGTGCGGGCAAGCCGATCCTTAGCAGCCTCCTCATCGTCCGCCGCTGACCCTATGCGCTTTTTCATGCTCCTGCTCGTCCTGCTCACCGCCGGCTGCACCTCGCAGGGGCGCGAGGGCGAGGTGGTGCTGCGCTTCTGGGCGATGGGGCGCGAGGGCGAGGTCGTCCGCGAGCTGGTGCCCGCCTTCGAGGCCGAAAACCCCGGCATCCGCGTGCGCGTGCAGCAGATCCCGTGGACGGCGGCGCACGAGAAGCTGCTCACATCGTTCGTCGGCGAGGCCACCCCGGACGTGGTGCAGATGGGCAACACGTGGATCCCCGAGTTCGTCGCCCTCGACGCGCTCGAACCGCTCGGCCCGTACCTCGGCACCGAAGGCGTCGAGCAGGCCGACTATTTCCCCGGCATATGGGCCACGAATGAGATCGACGGCGTGCCGTATGGCATCCCCTGGTACGTGGACACGCGCCTCGTTTTCTACCGCAAAGACCTGTTCGCCAAAGCTGGATACGACACGTTTCCGACGACGTGGGCCGCGTGGCAACAGGCGATGGAAGACGTGAAAGCGGTGATGGGGCCGGGCAACTATCCAATCTTCTTGCCGCTCAACGAGTGGAACGTGCCCATCATCCTCGGCATGCAGAACGATTCTGACCTGCTGCGTGAGAATGGGCGCTACGGCGACTTTTCGGGCGAGGCGTTCCGGGAGGCGTTCCGTTTCTACATCGGGCTGTTCCGCAGCGGCTACGCGCCCCCCGCCGCCGGCACGCAGGTGTCGAACGTGTACCAGGAGATGGCGCGCGGCTACATCGCCCAGTTTATCACCGGCCCGTGGAATCTGGGCGAGTTTGCCCGCCGGATGCCGGACAGCCTGCAGAGCGCGTGGGCGACGGCCCCCATCCCCGGCCCCGATGGCCCCGGTGCGTCTACGGCAGGCGGGTCGAGCCTCGCCATTTTCCGCGCCTCCGAGCACAAAGAGGCCGCGTGGAAGCTTGTCGCGTACCTGTCGCGCCCCGACGTGCAACTCGAGTTCTACCGCCTTACGGGCAGCCTGCCCGCGCGCCGCGCCGCCTGGCGCGACAGCGTGTTCACGTCCGACCCGCGGGTGCAGGCGTTCGAGCAGCAGCTGGAGCGCGCCACGCCCACGCCGAAGGTGCCCGAGTGGGAGCGCATCGCCACCAAAATGCAGGAGTACGCCGAAGCCGCCGCACGCGGCGCGCTCTCGGAAGAAGAAGCCCTCCGCCGCTTCGACGCCGACGTGGATGAGATGCTCGAAAAACGGCGGTATCTGTTGGATCGGGAGGCGGCGTTGCAATCGGAGGCAGGTTCAGCCAACGAGGGGGCACGGTCGGGATTGCATCTGCGCGGTGGCCACCCAGCCGTAGGGGCGCAATGCATTGCGCCCCTACGGCCCCCACCGGCCCCAATGTCAGATGGGATATGTGCGCCCCCCGCGCCCCCACAACCATCGAAGGAGGCCGTATGAGCACCGTCTCCGACCCTATCCAGGAAACGCAGGCGCCCCCCGTTCGCCCCGACGTGGCGCTGCGCCCGGCGCGCTCGTGGCGCGAAAAGGTGCTGGGCGAGCGCGGTGTCTGGGCCGCGTGGGGCTTTCTCGCCCCCGCCATCCTGTCGCTGTTCTTCTTTTTCCTGCTGCCCGTGCTGGCAGCCTTCATGCTCTCCTTCACCGACTTCGACATCTACGGCATCGGCGACGCGGGCACGGCGCGCTTTGTGGGCTGGCGCAACTACACCCGCATCTTCGACGACGCCACGTTCTGGCAGGCGCTCCGCAACACCGCCTACTTCGTGGTCGTCGGCGGGCCGCTGACGGTGGGCGTATCGCTGGGGGCGGCGCTGCTGCTGTCGAACAAGCTCGTTCGTTTCAAGGGGCTGTTCCGCACCATCTTTTTCGCGCCCGTGGTGACGACGCTCGTGGCCGTGGCGGTCGTTTTTCGCTACCTCTACCACCCGCGTGCGGGCCTGCTCAACTATACACTCGGCACCGAGATAGACTGGCTGGGCGACCCCACGTGGGCCATGCCGGCGCTCATCCTGCTGGCCGTCTGGAAAAACTTCGGCTACAACATGATCATCTTTATCGCGGGCCTCCAGAACGTGTCTGCCGAACTCTACGAGGCCGCCCGGATCGATGGTGCCGGCACCTGGCAGCAGTTCCGCTTTATCACGCTGCCTGCCCTCGCGCCGACGTTTCTGTTCGTGGGCATCCTGACGATGATCGGTTACTTCCAGTTTTTCGCCGAGCCGTACGTCATGACCGACGGCGGCCCGCTCGGCTCGACGCTCAGCCTCGTGCTGCTGATGTACCGCGAAGGCTTCAAGTGGTGGAACATGGGCTATGCCGCCGCGCTCGCGTTCGTCTTTTTCGCCCTCGTGCTCGTCATCACGCTCGTGCAACTGCGCGTACAGAACCGCAATGAATCGTAAGGTGCAACGCCATCTTGTGCGGGCGCAGCGCGCTGCGCCCGCACTACCGTCACAACCGCATGAATCGTAACTCTACCCGCGTGCTGCTTTACACCCTGCTCGGCGTGGGCAGCGTGCTCACGCTCATCCCGCTGGGGTGGATGGTGTCGGCGTCGTTTATGCCGCCGGGCGAGGCGAGCGTGTTTCCGCCGCGCTTTCTGCCGTCCGATCCCACGCTCGAACACTACCGGGCGCTGTTCGTGCGGATGAACCTGGGCCGCTACCTGTTCAACAGCGCCGTGCTGTCGGTGAGCGTGACGCTCATCTCGCTGCTCGTCAACGGGATGGCGGGCTACGCCTTTGCCAAGCTGCGCTTCCGGGGGCGCGACAAGCTGTTCAGGTTCCTGCTGGCCGCGCTCGTCGTGCCCGCGCAGATCACGATGCTACCGCTTTTTCTGCTGCTCAAAGAGCTGGGCTTTATCAACACCTACTGGGGCATCATCGTACCCGGCCTGGCGAGCGTGTTCGGCATCTTCCTCATCCGCCAGTACGCGCTCTCCGTCCCGGACGACCTGCTCGACGCGGCGCGCATCGACGGGGCGGGCGAGGCGCGCATTTTCGCGACGGTCGTGCTGCCGCTGCTCAAGCCCATCCTCGTCACGCTCGCCGTGTTCACCTTTATGGGCGTCTGGAACGACTTTCTGTGGCCGCTCATCGTGCTCACGGACGATTCGATGTACACGCTGCCCGTTGCGCTGGCGAACCTGGTGGGCGAGCGGGTGCAGGACACCGAACTCATGATGGCAGGCTCGGTGCTGACCGTCCTGCCGGTGCTGCTCGTGTTTCTCTCGCTGCAGCGGTTCTACATAGAAGGCATCATGCTGGGAAGTGTTAAAGGATGACGACGATGCTATTTCCATTTGTCTGCCCACCGCGCCGGGTTGTCGGCGATATACCGCCGGATGTTGCCGAGGCCGCGTGTGTCGCGGACGACGTGTTCGTAGAACCCGCGCTGCCAGAGGGCATGGCCCGGCGTGCTGCGATGCGCGTTGAGGAGGCACGTGACGGCGGATTTGAACGCCCGCATGATGGCGGACAACGACGCCGCTTCGACCCGGCGGTGGCTGTTTGGTGTGGGGGCGCAGCGCGCTGCGCCCCCACTACCGGCACCATGGCTGCCGTCCTCCATGATCCACACGATGCCGTGGAAATGGTCCGGCATGACCACGAACGCGTCCAACCGGACGTGCGGGCGCGACGCTGCTGTCTGGTGCCATTTCATCTCCACGATGCGCCCGGCCTCTGTCAGGTGCATCACGCCGTCCCGGATTTCCCCGAACAGCGGCAGCCGATCCCGCGTGCAGACGGTCACGAAATACGCGCCGGGCGTGCGGTAATCGAAAAAGGGCAGGCGAACAGAGCGACGGTGGTGCGGCATGGTGGCATCTTTCGACACAAGACACAGGCGCTGCTCGGGTATATCCTGCTGCTGGTCGCCGCCTGCACCGCGCAGGCGCAGACGCGCGTGCTCGACGATTTTGCTGATATCTCGGCCTGGCAAACCGCCACCGCCGAGGGCGTGAGCCTCACGATCTCCAAAGACGACGGGGCGCTCCGGATGGACTACGACTTCGGCAGCGGCGGCGGCTACGCCATCGCCCGGCGCGACCTGCCGCTGGCGCTGCCCGACCACTACCGCTTTACCTACCGCCTCCGCGCCGACTCTGCCCATATCAACGACCTCGAGTTCAAACTCGTCGATCCTTCCGGCGAGAGCGTGTGGTGGCACAACCGCCGCCGCTTCCGCTACCCGGCGCAGTGGCAGACGCTCGTCACCCGCCCGCGCCACCTCGAATTCGCGTGGGGGCCAGCCGGCGGCGGCGCGATGCAAGAAGTCGGCGCGGCCGAGTTCGTGGTGACGGCGGTAGAGGGCGGCAAGGGGACGGTCTGGCTGGACGATTTTACGTTCGAGGTGCTGCCGCCGCCTGGTCCGCCTCAGCGGCCTCGCGTGACGGCCTCGGCGGGTCGCCCCATCGCCACCCGCGATGGTCTTTCGGGGTGGTCGGTAGAGGCAGGCGCGCACGCGATCACGCTCGACTTCGGCGCGGCACGCGAGTTCGGCGGCATCGTGCTGGAGTGGGATCTGCCGCCCCGTCCGCCCGACGTAGACTGCCGGGCGCAGCCCTGTTTTACCCTCCCCAACCCTGATCCGCAGGCGGCGATGGCGACGACGAGTCCGCTGCGCGCGCGCGCCCACTACCGGCTGCTGCGCTCCGACGACGGGCAGCGGTGGGACGTGCTCGTGGATACGCGCTTCCCTGCTACCCGGCAGACGTTCTACCTGCCCGAGCGCGAGGCACGTTACCTGCGCCTCGACGTGGC
>PPFU01006973.1_pt1 | contig 16064 bp, 10 predicted proteins | sample 1535991 | NCBI WGS metagenome assembly PPFU01 (sample SAMN04901290, study PRJNA319586) | Hypolithon metagenome, whole genome shotgun sequencing project. | isolation source: Antarctic Hypolithon | place: Antarctica: Miers Valley | collected 2014
GCAGGTGAGCGGCGACCGGGGCATCGCGCCGGTCGCCGCCAGCACCGACATCGAGGTGGAAGGGATTCGCGTCAACGTCACCGGGGACAACCCCGAGGATGCGCGCGAGAAGGGCTGGATGGAGGCTGCGCGGCTCGCCTGGGAGGAAATCGGCGGGCCGGCGATCAGCGATGACCAGCTCGATTCGCTGATTTCGGCGATCGTGGTCGAGCGCGAGCAGCTGGGCCCGCGGCGCTACATCGCCAGACTGGGCGTGATCTTCGACCGCCAGCGCGCCGGCGGGCTGCTGGGCGGCGAGGGCGAGCGTGCGCGTTCGGCGCCGCTGCTGACGCTGCCGGTGCTGATCTCGGGCGGCACCGCGACGATGTTCGAGACGCGCAATCCCTGGCAGCGCGCCTGGGCCGAATACCAGTCGGGAGCGAGCGCGGTCGACTATGTCCGGCCGACCGGGGCGGGCGGCGAATCGCTCGTGCTGACTTACGGCCAGGCGGGGCGGCGCTCGCGGCTGTGGTGGAACACGATCCTCGACCAGTACAGCGCGGCCGACGTGATCGTGCCGATCGCCGATCTGAGATGGGAATGGCCGGGCGGCCCGGTGGAGGGGCGCTTCACCGCGCGCTACGGGCCCGATTACCGCTATCTCGGCTCGTTCCGCATGCGCGCCCCCAGCCCCGAGCAGCTGCCGCGGATGATGGCGCTGGCGGTCCGGCGGATGAACGGGTTGTACACGGCGGCCCTGGCGCGCGGCGTGCTGCGGCCCGATCCGACGCTGGCGATCGGCGAGTTCGAGCTGAGCCCGCAGGTCCAGGCGATCATCGAGGCGGGTCGGCAGCGGGAGGCCGATGAGCGCGCGCGGGCCGCGGCGGAAGCGGCGGATCGCCGGGCCCAGGAGGCGCCTGCACCGGGCGCGGCTCCACCGCCGCAGCCCGAAACGGAGGCGCCGGCGGCAACCTCGACCTTCAGCGTGCAGGTAGCGACGCCCGATGCCGCCGCCTTCGATGCCGCGCTCGCGGGTGTGCGCTCGGCGGCCGGAGTGCGCTCGGTTGCGACCTCGAGCCTGGCGGTCGGCGGGACTTCGGTGCTGCGGGTGAGCTATGCGGGTGATCTTGGCGGTCTCGCGGCGGCGTTGCGCGCGGCGGGCTGGCAGGTGAGCGAGGGCGGGGGAGCGCTGGCCATCTCGCGGTAAGGGTTGCGGGAGGTCGGGTGCCAGCTTGCGATCGTCCGGCGTTCACCACTTGGGTCAAACAGGCCTGGAGGGCGCGGCGCTGGGGGCCATGGCGCAGCGCAGGCTGTCTCCGATTGGCCCTCGACAAGCGCGGTCCCGCGCTCGACACCAGCGGCATGGAACGACCGCCGCTCTTGGCGAAGGATCAGGGCCGAAGATGAGCCAGATCGCCCTGCCTCTCGCGCCCGGCGCTGACCGAACGCCGCGGATCGTGCTCGGGGCCGCCAATCAGAAGGCTGCCGATGCGTTGCAGGCGCCTCAAGGCTGGCCGTTCGGCACTGCGATCCTTACCGGGCCGCCGCGCTCGGGCAAGTCGCTGCTGGCCGGGTGGTTCGCGGAATCGGGCGATGGGAACGCGCGCGTGGTGATCGACGGGGCGCAGCTCATCGGCGAGAGTGACCTGTTTCACCGCTGGAACCGCGCGCAGGAGGACGGGACGCGGCTGTTGATCGTTGCCGGAACGCCGCCCTGGCGAATCGCGCTGCCAGATCTCGCCTCGCGGCTCGGCGCGGCGTTGCAGCTCGAGATCGGTCCGCTCGACGATACGCTCGCCGGGGAATTGCTGCTCGCCCATGCCGAGGCGCGCGGGCTGGCGCTGGGCGAGGGAGCGGCGGCGTACCTGGTGCCGCGCGCCGAGCGCTCGTGGGCCGGGATCGAGGCGCTGGTGGCGATGATCGACCGGCTCGCGCTCGAGCGGCAGACGGCGCCGACGCTCGGCATCTGGCGGGCGGCGCTTGACGCCCTATATGGGCCCGGCGAACCCAGCCTGTTCTAGGCCGTGCTTGCCATGCGGGCGCTTTGATGGGAGATTGCTTGGCGGATGTTCGAGCGGCTCGTTGCTTATCTTGATGCGGTCAAGGCACGCGACCCGGCGCCGCGTTCGCGCTGGGAGGTGCTGCTTTATCCCGGCGTCATGGCGCTCGCGTTCCATCGCGTGGCGCACTGGCTGTTCGTGGGCGAGATGTTCTTCCTCGCCCGGCTGGTCAATCACTTGAGCCGCTGGCTGACCGCGATCGATATTCATCCCGGGGCGGTGATCGGGCGCAACTTCTTCCTCGATCACGGTTTCACGGTGATCGGCGAGACGGCCCATATCGGCGACGATGTGACGATTTATCAATGCGTTACATTGGGCGGGACCAATCCGGCCAATGGCGTGCGCGGCAAGCGCCACCCGACCGTGGGGAACAACGTCATCATCGGCTCGGGCGCGCAGATCATCGGCCCGATCACGATCGGCGAGCGGGCGCGGGTGGGGGCCAATGCGGTCGTCACCGATGACGTGCCCGAGGGGGCGACGATGATCGGCCTGAAGGCACGCTCGACGCTGGTGCCAGCCGAGACCTGGCTCAAGGAATTTCTTCCCTACGGCACGCCCTGTGCCGACCAGCCTTGCGAGCCTTCGGGCCTCGACCGGGTCGAGGCGCTCGAGGCGGAGCTGGCTTCGCTCAGGTCCGAGCTGGCGGCGATGAAGGCCGCGATGGGCCCTGCCGAGCGGCGTCAGAGCGGCACGAAGCGCTGATGCGGCCTGCGTCCGGCGCGCCGATGAGCGGGGACGTGCTTGCCTTTCCCGGCGCGCGCGCGGCGCGGCAGGTCGGCTTCGAGCGCGGCGAGCTGATGCGCATCCTCGACCTCTACGGGCGGATGGTGGCGGCCGGCAAATGGCGCGATTACGCGATGGAATTCACCCGGGACCACGCCACCTTTGCCGCCTTCCGCCGCGCCGCGGAGGTGCCGCAGATGCGGCTCGAGAAGCGGCCTGCGCTGCGCGGACGGCAAGGGATGTGGGCGCTGTTCGGCGCGCAGGGGCAGGTCTTGAAGCGCGGGCACGAGCTCGCGGGCGTGCTCTCGGTGCTCGAGCGGCGGTTGCTGAAGGTGGTCGAAGGATAGAGCGTCAGGTGCGCCTGGACGAGGGTGGACGGCGGTCGAGTGGCGGCGAGCGTGATATGTACGTGCGCGCGTAGGGCAATCCCGGCCGATCGATCGACCAAGGAGGCGACTTCGTGCAACCGCGCGATGATTTCGCGTGATTCAGGCGGTCGGAACCCGGCCGACATAGACGATCTGGCGAACAGAAAGGTGCTGCCAGCGCTGGCGGGTCAGTTTGTCGAACAGCCGCGCGGAGCCGGATTTCGGCACCAGAGGGTGCACATCGAGCGTCTCGAAGCCCGCCTCTTCGAACAGCGCCCGGTAGGTGCGCGGCGTGAACCAGCGCAAGTGCGTGCGATCCATGACCCCCGAGGGCGTATAGTCGAAATTGCCCCTGAGAAGCTCGGTAATGATCCGCCGGCTGGCGATATTGGGCGAACTGGCGAACACGCGCGCGCCCGGCTTGAGCAACGGCTTGAGCTTGTGAAGGACCGCTGACGGATCCTTCAGGTGTTCGAGGACCTCGCTCGCGACGAGATAATCGAACGGCCCCTCGAGGTTCGCCAGATCAAGCTGCTCGATATTGCCTTCGACAACCCGATCGAGCACTTCGCGCGCCTCCTGCGCGCATGCCGGGTCGATTTCGACGCCGACATAGGTGCCGCATTTCCCTTCTTTCTTGGCGAGCCATCCGGTCGCCCCCTTCGCGCAGCCGATCTCCAGCACGCGCGCCTCGGGGTCCGGCGCCATCAAGCCGACGAAATCGGCCCGCATCCCGTCGTAATAATCGGCCGGCTTTTGCAATGGTCGCGCTTCCAAAAGTGGCCGGCACAGGTCGGGCGCGTCTTATTGGCCGCCGCCCCGCGGTCAAGGCGAAAAGCCGGATTTTGGACGACGCAAAGAAACCGCTCCCCGCCCTGGCGGCCAAGCCCGGTCCTTCGTTCGTGTCTGGCAGCTCATCGCGCGAGCGCCTCCAATGCGGGAACGAGCTCGTCGAAATGGTCGATCAGCGCGTCGCCGCCCAGTTCCTCGACGGGCACGTCGTGATAACCGAAGCTGACGCAGACGACCGGCACGCCGGCGTTGCGAGCGGCGCCGACGTCGTAGGTCGAATCGCCGACCATGGCGAAATGCCCGGCCGCCGCGCCGCCGCAGCGAGCGATGGTCTCCTCGATCATGTCGGGCGCGGGCTTGGCGCGGCCGGGGCCGAGCGAATCGCCGCCCAGGATCGAGGCGAACCGGTGGCTCATCCCGAGCTCGCCGAGCAGCTTGCGCGTCGGGTGCTCGGCCTTGTTGGTGATGACCGCCAGGGTCACGCCCTTCGCCGTCAGCGAGTCGAGCGCTTCGAGGCAGCCGTCGTAAGGCACGGTATTATCGGCGATATGCTCCTCGTAATGCGCCAGGAGAACGCGGTAGAGCGCCTCGAACTCGGCGTGTGGGAGCGGACCGCCGGTGCGCTCGAGCGCGCGTTCGAGCATCAGCACCGAGCCGCCGCCGATCAGCGCGCGCGCCGCATCGTCGCTGACCGCCGCCCGGCCGATGCTGGCGAGGGCGTGATTGACCGCGGGCGCGATGTCGCGGTTGCTATCGACCAGCGTCCCGTCGAGATCGAAACCGACGATGGTGAAGGGAAAATCGGCCATCCGCGCGGCGCCCTGCCCGAGCCGTATGGAAACGGCAATCGAATGATGGCAAGGCCGCCCCCTATGGACGCTGCCTCCTCCCCGTTCGCCGCCGTGGTTCTCGCTGCAGGCAAGGGCACGCGCATGAACAGCGAGGCTCCCAAGGTGCTGCACGAGATCGCCGGGCGGGCGATGATCGAGCACGTGCTCGCCGCGCTGGAGGAGCTGAGCCCCGCGCAGGTGGTGATGGTGGTCGGGGAGGGGCGCGAGGCGCTGGAGAGCCGGCTGGGCGCGCGGGTCGCCTTCGCGGTGCAGGCCGAGCAGCACGGTACCGGCCATGCGGTGCGCCAGGCGGAAGGGCTGCTAGAAGGCTTTTCGGGCGATGTGCTGGTGCTGTTCGGCGATGTGCCCTTCGTCCGCGCCGCGACGATGCGCGCGATGCTGGAGCGGCTGCACGGCGAGGATGCGCCGGCCGCGGTAGTGCTCGGCTTCGAGCCCGACGATCCGCTGCAATATGGCCGGGTGATCGCGGACGAGGCCGGGCGCATTCTGCGGATGGTCGAGTGGAAGGATGCTCGGCCGGAGGAGCGCGCCTGCCGCTTGTGCAATTCGGGCGTGCTGGCAGCGCGCGCCGATAATCTGTTCGCGCTGCTCGCGCGGGTAGGCAACGACAATGCCCAGGGCGAATACTACCTGCCCGAGATCGTCAACATCGCGCTCGCCGACGGGCGGCCGTGTGTGGCGATCCGGGCGGAGGATCCGAGCGAGGTGGCAGGGGTCAACAGCCGCGCCGAGCTCGCCGCGGCGGAGGCGCAGTGGCAGGCCCACGCCCGCGAGGCGGCGATGGCGGCGGGGGTCACCTTGCGCGCTCCCGAGACGGTGTTCTTCAGCTGGGACACCGAGCTGGGCCGCGACGTCATGATCGAGCCGCAAGTGGTGTTCGGCCCCGGGGTGCAGGTAGCCGACGGCTGCACGATCCGCGCCTTCTCGCATCTAGAGGGAGCGAGGCTGGGCGAGGGGGTCGAGATCGGGCCCTATGCGCGGCTGCGGCCCGGCACGGTGCTTGAGAAGGGGGTCAAGATCGGCAATTTCGTCGAGGTCAAGAACGCGGTGCTGGGGGAGGGAGCGAAGGCCAGCCACCTATCCTATATCGGCGATGCGGACGTGGGCGCGGCGGCCAATATCGGTGCCGGGACGATCACCTGCAATTACGACGGCTACTTCAAGTACCGCACCACGATTGGCGAGCGGGCCTTCATCGGCTCGAACAGCGCGCTGATCGCGCCGGTCAGGATCGGCGCCGACGCGATCGTCGCGGCGGGCAGCGCGGTCAGCCGGGATGTCGCGGACGGCGAATTGCGGATGGTCCGGGCCGAGCAGATGGTGAAGCCGGGCTGGGCCGACCGCTTCCACGACGCGATGAAGCGGCGCAAGGCAGGGGACAAGGGGTGAGGCATTGCTGGTGATCTACAGGGCCAATATATCGCCGGGACCATGCCTAGATGCTTGCCGATCTGCCCGGAGGTGATGTCCGCAAGCTCGACCCAATCGCCGCAAAGGGTTGCGGATCAAATCCGGAGCGACATTTGTGAAGTTGGAAAGGCGATTGAAACTGTCGGTGGTGTAGGTGAAAAAGCTTCACTTGCTGCGGTAGCCGGAGGACTGGTCACCGCAAAATTCGGTGGGTTGGCTGTAGCAGGTGCTGGAGGCTTGGGCTTGACTTTAAGTGGCGCAGCATCAGGTACCGGTCAGTTCATTCAAGATATTTCTACTGGCGACGTAATCGGCGGATTTGGTCGAGCGGGAGTTGCGATCCTTGGAGGAAGAGCAGTCCGAGCCGGCACCCGCGCTTTGGGAGACGTCGGCTCCTACTTAGGTGTTGAGGAACTAGAGGCGGTAGGAAACTTAACGGAAGGCTACTTGGACGCCATAGCAGGCGGCGTTTTCGATCCGGATACGCAATGTCGATAGATTGGAAACACACAACCAAGAACTTCGTTCTGGCAGCTGGAACTTGGCTCGCCATTACGGTTGCTTCCGTGATGCTTCATCAAAGCTTCCCGGAAGGCATCTCACTGGCTTTGGCTTCGGTCGCCGTAGGCGTGCTGCTGACTTTAGTGGGTCTTAAGATTAGTGTGTTGAACAGGCGAATTATCCTACCAGTCTCGGGAATTGGGTTGTCGGCTGCGCTATCGGCAATCCCATCGGAGGCGGGCTTAGGGCATATTGACGGTCCCGCAGTGATTATTCCCGTCGTTGGCATTATCGGATGCGTGTGCACGCTCTTATACTTCGCTCTGACCGATTAACGCCGCAAAGTGAATGGCATCGTCCCAATCACGCGCAACGCCCTGCGAACGTGCCGGGAATGTGCTTACGCAATATCCTCTAGAACGGGTTTTTCAGCATGTGCGGCATCATCGGGATCGTGGGACGGGGCGATGTCGCGGGGCGGCTCGTCGCCGGGCTCAAGCGGATGGAATATCGCGGTTACGACAGCGCGGGGATCTGCACGCTGGATGACGGCAAGCTCGTGCGGCGCAGGGCGGAGGGCAAGCTCGCCAATCTCGTCGCCGAGCTCGAGCGCAACCCCGCGCCCGGCGCAACCGGCATCGCCCACACGCGCTGGGCGACCCACGGCGCGCCGACCGAGCGCAACGCGCATCCCCATGCGACCGGCGAGCTGGCGCTGGTGCATAACGGCATCATCGAGAACTTCCGTTCGCTGCGCGCCGAGGTGCTCGAGCGCGGCGGGCGCGAGTTCGAGAGCGAGACCGACAGCGAAGTGGTCGCGCACCTCGTCTCGGAGCGGATCGAGGCGGGGGCAAGCCCGCGCGAAGCGGTGGCGGACGTACTGCCGCGGCTGAGGGGAGCCTTTGCGCTCGCCATCGCCTTCCGCGCGCATCCGGACATGCTGATCGGCGCCCGGCTCGGCTCGCCGCTGGTCGTGGGTTACGGCCCGGCAGACGAGGATGGCGGCGAGATGTATCTCGGTTCCGACGCGCTCGCACTCGCTCCGCTGACCCAGCGCATCGCCTATCTCGAGGAGGGCGACACCGTCGTCATCACCCGCGAGGGCGCGACGATCTACGATGTTGAGGGCGCGCAGGTAGAGCGTGCGATCCAGCTTTCGGGCGCCTCGGCGGCGGCGATCGAGAAGGGCAATTACCGGCATTTCATGCAGAAGGAGATCTTCGAGCAGCCGACCGTCGTCGCGCAGACGCTGCGCTCCTACCTGCGGCCGGTCGAAAGCCAGGTTGCGCTGCCGCAATTCGATTTCGATGTCTCGGCGGTCGAGCGGGTGACGATCGTCGCTTGCGGCACCTCCTACTATGCCGGCCTTGTGGCGAAATACTGGTTCGAGCGCTTCGCCCGGGTGCCGGTCGACATCGATTTCGCGAGCGAGTTTCGTTATCGGGATCCGGTGCTGCCCGAGGGCGGGCTGGCGCTGTTCATCTCGCAGAGCGGCGAGACCGCGGATACGCTGGCGGCGCTTCGGCATTGCCGGGAGCGGGGTCAGATCATCGCGGCGGTCGTCAATGTGCCGACGAGTTCGATGGCGCGCGAGGCGGATTTACTGCTTCCCACTCACGCGGGCCCCGAAATCGGCGTCGCCTCGACCAAGGCGTTCACCTGCCAACTCGCCGTGCTGGCCGCGCTGGCCGCCCATTTCGCGGTCAAGAAGGGGCGGATGAGCCGGGAGGAGGAGGCCGAGATCGTCCACCACCTGCTCGAAGCGCCCGCCGCACTCAACGCTGCGCTCGATCACGACGAGGACATCGCCGCGATGGCGCACCTCATCGCCCCGGCGCGCGACGTGCTCTATCTCGGGCGCGGGCCGGAATTCCCGCTGGCGCTGGAGGGCGCGCTGAAACTCAAGGAAATCAGCTACATCCATGCCGAGGGTTATGCCAGCGGCGAGATGAAGCACGGGCCGATCGCACTGATCGACGAGGACGTGCCGGTGATCGTGCTCGCGCCCTCGGGGCCGCTGTTCGAGAAGACGGTCTCGAATATGCAGGAAGTGCAGGCGCGCGGCGGGCGGATCGTGCTCGTTTCGGACGCCGCAGGGCTCGAAGAGGCGGGCGAGGGATGCCTGGCCACGATCGAGATGCCCCGCGTCCATGAGCTGATCGCGCCGCTGGTCTATGCGGTGCCGGTGCAGCTCATCGCCTATCACGTGGCCTGCGTGAAAGGCACCGATGTCGACCAGCCGCGCAATCTCGCCAAGAGCGTGACGGTGGAGTGAGGGTTGGCGGGGTCACTCACGTTGTTGTGAGACAGTAAAGTCAAGCCAAGGTCGAAAATGGGGCACCTAATGGGCCTCTTCGAACGAAGCTGAGAAGCCGCAAACCTTAATCGAATGGCCAATCTTGGGTCATGCCGAACAGGCCTCCCCTTTCCGCAGGGATGAGCAAAAACAAGAAGCGACCAGGATAACCGGCGCGCGGTGATCCTATCGGAACACAGTATATCGGTTCTGGCCTCGATATCTGCTCGAAGGCAAGGGAGAGGGCGGATTGGGGGGAGTCCACGGGTGTAGAGCGTTTTGCGAACGACATATACCATTTTGGCATATCGTTATCTGAACCCGTCATGATATTGCATGGCGCGAAGCCTGCTCTAAGCCGCAGGGCAATCGGGAAGGCCCGGGGGGGGATAGAGCATGGACCAGACGATGACGCGGCTTGGCTATAAAGTTTTCGCGATATTGTTGATGGCCGGCTCCTCGCCCGCGGCTCTGGCGCAAAGCCTGCCCGAGACCGATCTGACGGTCGAAGAGACGACCGACGCGGCGACCGAGGGTGGCGAGGAGATCCTCGTCACCGGCTCGCGTATCCAGCGGCGCGACGCGCAGAGCGTCGGGCCGATCACCACGCTGACTGCGGAGGACATCGCCTTTACCGCACCGACGTCGGTCGGCGACCTCGTCCAGCAGCTCCCGAGCGTGGGCGTGTCGCTCAATTCGAACGGCACGCAGGGCACCTCTTTCGGCGTCTCCTCGATCAACCTGCGCTATCTCGGCTCGGGGGAGGGCACCGGCAACCGCACGCTGGTGCTGGTCGACGGCCACCGCTGGGTCAATGCGGTCGGCGGGCGTGGCTTTCGCGATTTCGTCGACCTGAACACCATCCCGATCGGCATCGTAGAGCGGATCGAGGTCCTGAAGGACGGCGCCTCGGCGATCTACGGCGCCGATGCGATCGCCGGCGTCGTCAACATCCAGACCAAGCGCAATATCGACGGCTTCGAGGCGATGGCGCGCTCGGGCATTTCTGAGGAGGGCGACAACCGCAACTTCAACGGATATCTCAACTGGGGCGGCCAGTTCGGCGCCTTGAGCGTGCTGGCCTCGATCAATTACAACGACACGCGCCCGCTGCTGACCTCGGCGCGCCCGCTGACCGATCGCGCGCTGACCCCGCTGACCGCTCCGCCGACCTCGCCGTTCGGCCTCTACGTGCTGCCGGGCCTCGCCAACAACGCCTTCTTCGGCACCCCTGCAGCCTTTGCCAACAATGCGGCAAACGCGATCACCCGCAACCGCGACGTCACGGTGATCGCGCCCGGTGCCATGGCCGACGGCAGCTTTAATGTCGCCCGCCTGCCCGGCGATGACTTCAATACCAGGGCCGCGGGCATTTACGCGATCGGGCCGAGCGAGCGGGCAGGGGTCTTCGGCCGGCTCGAATATGATTTCGCGGGCGGGACCGTCGCCCGGCTCGAGGGGCTCTACGTCTGGCGCGAATCGAGCCAGCTGTTCGCCCCCTTCCCGCTCGATCTGCGCGGCTCGAACGGCTATGCGATCAGCCGCGACCAGGCGTTCAACCCCTTCGGCACCGCCAATGGCGTGCCGCTCGCCAATGCGCTCGCCTTCTCGGGCAACAGCTTGCGGATCCAGCGGGTTGCGACCGAAGTGGGCAATCGCAACAACGTCCAGGAGGTCGAGACTTACCGGATAGCCGCCGGCCTGCAGGGCGATTTCGCGCTGCTGGCGCGCGAATGGCGGTGGGACGCGCACTTCTCCTATTCGCGCAACGAGGCGGTGTTCGACGCCTTCAACCAGATCAACTTCGAGAACGTCTACCGTGCGCTGGTATCGCCCGCTGCCTGCGCCGCCGCGCCGGGTTGCGCGCCGCTCAACATCTACGGTGTCATCTCCCCCGAGCAGGCCGATTACATCCGCTTCAACGGCCGCGATGAGCAGACCGCCCAGCAATACGACTTCACCGCCAATGTCGCGGGCGAACTCTTCGAGCTGCCCGGCGGGCCGGCGGGAATTGCCACGGGCTATGAATACCGCCGCGAGGAAGCCGAGGACCTGCCCGACAGCTTCGCCAACACGCTCTCGACCGTCCTCCCGCTCGTCGGCGGCAACCGCCAGGCGCCGACCACCGCACAGTCGCGCGAGCCGACCAGCGGCTCCTACGACCTCCACGAGGTATATGGCGAGCTGAACCTGCCGCTTCTTGCCGACCTGCCATTTGTCTACCGCTTGGCTGTCGATGCGGCGGTGCGCTATTCGCATTATTCGACTGTCGGCGGGCGGGCGACCAGCAAGGTCGGCCTCGCCTGGCGCCCGGTCGAGGACCTGCTCTTGCGCGGGACCTTTGCGGAAGGTTTCCGTGCTCCCTCGATCCTCGAATTGTTCCAAGGTGCGCGCAACACCAATTTTCAGGCGGTCGATCCGTGCAATAATGGCGGCGGGAGCCTGCCGGGCTGCGCGGGCGTGCCGGCAAGCTACAATCAGAGCCAGTTCGCTTCGGGGCTGATCCCGGGGGTGACGATCGGCAACGAGGATCTGGAGGCTGAAACATCGCAATCCTGGTCCGCCGGCGTCGCCTTCACGCCGACGTTCCTCCCCGGCCTGTCGATCACCGCCGACTGGTTCAAGATCACCGTCAAGGACGCGATCGCCGCGCAGACCGCCGCGCAGATCCTCCAGAACTGCGCGGTCCGCCAAGCGTTCTGCGACCTCATCCAACGCGCGCCGACGGGCGAGGTGCTCGAAGTGCGGCAGGCGGTGGTCAACCTGGCGAGCATCGAGGTCATGGGCGTGGACGCCTCGATCCGCTACCTCGCGCGCACCGGGATCGGCAATTTAGAAGGTTCGGTCGACGTCTCCTATCTCGATGATTTCAAGACGGCGATCCCACGGCCTGACGGGACGGTGATCATCGACGAGCGCGCCGGCAAGTCGGACCGGCCGCGCTCGACGTTCCCGCACTGGAAGGGGCAAGCGGCCTTGCGCTATATCGGCGACGACTTCAGCGCCGGCTGGAAAGCGCGCTATATCGGGCCGAGCGACGATATTCCGAACAACGCGGTCAATGGCGGGCGCGTCTCGGCGATCACCTATCACGATCTGCAGGTGACGATTTCTCACCCGGACGATCTGTTCAGCTACAGCCTGGGCGTCGACAACGTTACCGACGAGCAGCCGCCCGCCTCGGCCGCCAACAATCCCGTTAACTTCGATATCTACACCTATGATATTCGCGGCCGCTATTACTACGTGCGTATCGGCGTAAGGTACTAGAAGCGTCGGCAGGCGCCGGCGCCCGATGGGTTAAGCATGGGCGGGGGGCAGCAGGCGATGGCGAAGGACGGGCGGCGGGCGCGCTCCTGGCTCGACCGGCTGGAACGCTGGGGCAATGCGCTGCCCGATCCGGTGTTTCTGTTCCTCGGCCTGATCGCCTTCCTGATCCTGTGCTCGGCGCTGGCCGCGGCTTCGGAATGGAGCGCCAGGCTGCCGGGATCGGGCGAGGAGGTGGCGGTCCAAAGCCTGCTTTCGGCCGATAATCTCGGATTGCTCTTCGCCGGAATGCCGCAGACGGTGACTGCATTCCCGCCCCTTGGTCTGATCCTGGTGGTCATGCTCGGCGCTGCGGTGGCCGAGCGTTCGGGCCTGTTCGCCACGCTCATCGGCAACGCGGTGCGCCGCATCCCGCCACGGGCGCTGAGCCCGGCGATGTTCGCCATCGCGCTCGCCTCGCACCATGCTTCGGATGCCGCCTATGTCGTGCTGATCCCGCTGGCGGCGATCGTCTATGCCGAGGCGGGGCGTCATCCGCTCGCCGGGATCGCGGTTGCCTATGCCGGCATTTCGGGCGCTTTTGCCGGCAATGTGATCCCCGGCCAGTTTGACGTGCTGATGCTCGGCATCACCGATGCGGCCGCGCGGCTGGTCGCGCCTGGCCATGTGCTGAACCCGCTGGGGAATTGGTGGTATACCGCCGCGCTCGGCCTCGCTGCTCTGCCGATCGCCTGGTGGCTGACCGATTGCATCGTCGAGCCGCGCCTCGCTCGCTGGCGGCCCGATGGCGAGGCCGCCGCGCTCGCCGAACCGCTGCCGCTCCCCGGCGCCGCCGAACGCCGCGGCCTGATGCGCGCCGCGTTTGCAGCGCTTGCAGTGATCGGGCTTTTCGCCGCGCTCGTCCTATGGCCGAGCAACGCGCCGCTCGTCGATGAGGCAGCCACCGGCCCGGCCCGGCTCACCCCGTTCTACCAGGCCTTGGTCGCCGGCTTCGCGCTGCTCTTCTTCGCCACCGGCTGGGCTTACGGCGCCGCGGCAGGCACGGTCCGCTCTCACCGCGACGTCGTCAGGATGATGACCGAGGGGGTGCGCGACCTGGCTCCCTATTTCGTAATCGCCTTCTTCGCTGCGCATTTCATCGCCATGTTCGGGTGGTCGAATTTGGGACCGGTCATCGCCATCCACGGCGCCGATGCCTTGCGCGAGCTCGCCTTGCCGATCCCCATCCTGCTGCTCGTGCTCATCGCGATGACGTCGGTGTTCGATCTCGCGATCGGCTCGGCATCCGCTAAATGGAGCGCGATGGCGCCGATCGTGGTGCCGATGCTGCTGCTGCTCGGCGTTTCGCCCGAGATGACGACCGCCGCCTTTCGTACGGGAGACTCGATTTTCAACATCGTCACGCCGGTCGCTTCGAATTTCGTGCTGGTGCTGATCTTCTGCCAGCGCTGGGTAAAAGGCTTCGGCATCGGCTCGCTGATCGCGATGATGCTGCCTTATAGCCTTGCGATGGCGTGCTTAGGCGCGGGGCTGATCACGCTATGGAGCGGCCTTGCGCTCCCGGTCGGCCCCGGCGCGCCGGCGTTCGTAAACGCGCCGCTATGATCGCCTCAGGAAAGGCACCACCGGATGCGCCAGAGCCGGGCGCAACGATCGCCTTCGCCGCCGGTATAATCCGCCTCGAGGCGATGGTGCCGATGCGCGACGGCGTTCACCTTGCCACCGATATCTACCTTCCGGCGGATCGCGAGGGCCCGCTTCCTGTGCTGCTGGAGCGCACGCCTTACGGAAAGCGCGGCAGCAACCGAGCCGATCGCACCGCCGCCGATCCCGAGCCGCGCGCCAGGCCCGGAATCGCGGCGGACTTCGCCCGTGCAGGTTACGGCTACGTCCTTCAGGATTGCCGCGGCCGCTTCGCCTCTGAAGGCTGCTTCACCAAATATCTCAGCGAGGACACAGACGGGTTCGACACGCTCGCCTGGCTCGTCAAGCAGGATTGGTGCAACGGGTCGATCGGCACGTTGGGCCTTTCCTACGGGGCGCATGTCCAAACCGCCTTGGCGGCGCACGATCCACCTGGCCTGGCGGCAATGTTCCTCGATTCGGGAGGCTTTTCGAACGCCTATACGAGCGGGATCCGACAGGGCGGCGCGTTCGAGCTGAAGCAGGTGACCTGGGCGATGCGCCATGCGCTGATCGATGCAGAGGCGCGCGGTGACGAGGCACGGCTCGCCCGCTTACGTGCCGAGGACATCGGCGAGTGGATCACCCACGGAGCTCGGCAGGAAGGTGCCACGCCGCTGGCTTCCGCCCCGCGATACGAAGCCTTCGTGCTCGAGCAATGGCGTCGCGAACTGCTCGACGAGTACTGGCTTTCCCCCGCGCTCGGCACTCTCGCGCACATCTGTTCCTTCGCCGACGTCCCGATCGTCCTCATGGCGAGCTGGTATGACCCCTATGTCCGCTCGGCCGTCGAAAATTTCATCGCGTTCACCAGCGCCAAGCGCTCGCCGGTTCGCCTGCTGCTCGGCCCCTGGACGCATGGCCAGCGCTCGGTGACCTATAGCGGCGAGGTTGATTTCGGCGAGGCGGCGACGCTCGATAGCAACATAGCGCCTGATTATACCGCGCTGCGGCTCGCCTGGTTTGATCGGCATATGAAACATCTCGACGCACCCGATTATCTCGCCGCGCCGGTGACCTTTTTTGTCATGGGTGGCGGCTCCGGCAAGCGGCTGGCGACGGGGCGCCTCGATCATGGCGGCTTCTGGGCGCATGCCGCGGCCTGGCCGATCCCCGATGCTCTCGAGACGGCTTTCTATCTCGGCGAACAGGGCCTTTCCACCGCGCCGGGGCCAGCCGGCGCGCATCGCTTCCGCTACGATCCGGCCGATCCGGTACCCACCATCGGCGGGGCGATCGCTTCGGGCGCGCCGCTCATGGAGGCGGGAGCCTTCGACCAGCGCGAACGCCCGTCGGGCCGGGAAACGGCGAGCCGCCCCGACGTGCTGGTGTTCGAAACCGCCCCGCTCGAACGCGCGGTCACACTCGTGGGCACGCCGCGCCTGTGTCTGTGGATCTCTTCCGATCGGCCCGATAGCGACATCACCATCAAGCTGGTGGACGTCTATCCGTCGGGGGATGACTACCCGCGCGGCTTTGCCATGAACCTGACGCACGGCATCTTGCGGCTGCGTTTCCGCAATTCCTTCCAACGCGCCGAGATGTTGCAGCCTGGAATGCGCTACCCCGTCAAGGTGGAGGCTTTTCCGACCGCCAACCTGTTCGCCGCCGGCCATCGGATCCGCCTTGAGATCTCGAGCAGCAATTTCCCGCATTTTGATATCAATCCTAATACCGGTGCAGCTCCTGCAGGGCCGGGCGCGACAGGCGAACCTCAGGTGGCGATTAACCATGTGTATTTCGGCGGCGACACACCCTCGCGCCTCTTGCTGCCGCTGCTCCCCGGGGTTGCCTAGGCGATGAGCCGCTCGCCGAGCCTGCGCACGCTTGCCGGTTTCCAGGCGGTGGTGCGCACCGGCTCGGTCACCGGCGCGGCGCGGGAACTGGGCCTCACCCAGCCAGCCATGAGCCGCCTCCTTGCCCAGTTCGAGCGGAGCATCGGCTTCCAGTTGTTCTATCGCGACCGCGGTCGGTTGCTCCCGACCCGGGACGCGCTGGTGCTGCTCGAGGAGGTCGATCTCGCGCTCGCGGGCGTAGGTCGGGTAGAAAAGCTGATCGATGACATCGCGCATTACCGGGTCGGGCAGCTGCGCCTGGTGGCGCCGCCGAGCCTTTCCGAAGGCGTGAT
>PPFU01000194.1_pt1 | contig 16060 bp, 15 predicted proteins | sample 1535991 | NCBI WGS metagenome assembly PPFU01 (sample SAMN04901290, study PRJNA319586) | Hypolithon metagenome, whole genome shotgun sequencing project. | isolation source: Antarctic Hypolithon | place: Antarctica: Miers Valley | collected 2014
TTGTCAAGCGACCTTGTCACCCTTGACCGCGCTTATTTGCTGCTCACGTACTTCTCGCGACGGACCTGGGGCACCGGCAAACCGTGTCCCTTCAACACCTCGAAACACGCATCGACCATGTTCGGGTTGCCGCACAGATAGGCGATGTCGGTGTCCGCCTTCGGCGCGAACTCGTCGAGGAACTGCTGCACATAGCCGTGCCGCACATCGGGATGCGGATCGTCCGGCAACTCGCGAGAAAAGCAAGGCACGAAGCGAAAGTTGTCGGAATGCGCATCGGCAAACGCGCGGAACTCGTCGCCATACAGCAGTTCGATCGGCGTGCGCGCGCCGAACAGCAACACGACCTGGATGCCACGCTCGCGAATCTGCTGCGCGATCAGCGGCAGCATCGCGCGATACGGCGTGACGCCGGTGCCAGTGCCGATCAGCAGATAACGCTGGTTCGCATCGGCCGGCATCAGGCAGAAGCGGCCATACGGCCCGCTGGCCGTGATCTGTCCGCCTTCCGGCAGGCTCTCGAACAACGCGGTCGCCGCGCCGCCGGCGACATAACTCACCGCGATCTCCACCGCTTCGCCCGGGCCCAGCGCGTGATCGTGGATCGTCGCTAGCGAATAACTGCGCCTGGTCGCGGTGCCATCGGCGTACTCGAAATGCACCTGCACGAACTGGCCTGGAATGAAATCCAGCGGCAGCCCGTCGTCGCGGACGAAGCTCAGGTGGGCGACCGATGGCGCCAGCATGCGGCGGTCGACGAGTTTCAACGGGAAGTGTTTTATGGCCACGAAGGTTTGATCGCCACGATGGTCGGTTTTGTTGTGGGATGGAGCGTTGCCGGGACGCGCTCCGAAGGCCGCCTATACTACCGGCCCCGCCGCGCCAGCCGCGGTCCAAGGTGCCGAATGAGCCTAGATTCAAGCGTTTCCGCTACCGTGCCCGCACTGTCCGTCCGCGATCTGCGCAAGACCTACGACACCGGCGTGCAGGCGCTCAAGGGCGTGTCGCTGGATGTGATGCCGGGCGATTTCTATGCGCTGCTCGGACCGAACGGCGCGGGCAAATCGACATTGATCGGCATCGTCAGTTCGCTGGTCAACAAGACCTCGGGCGACGTGGACGTGTTCGGCGTCGACCTCCACACGCAGCGCCAGGCCGCGATGCGGCTGATCGGGCTGGTGCCGCAGGAAATGAATTTCAACTTCTTCGAGAAACCCTTCGACATCCTGGTCAACTACGCCGGCTACTACGGCGTGCCGCGCGCCGAAGCGATGCTGCGCGCGGAAGAAGAACTCAAGCGCGCACAGTTGTGGGACAAGAAAAGCGTCATGAGCCGCACGCTGTCCGGTGGCATGAAGCGCCGGCTGATGATCGCCCGGGCGATGATGACGCGGCCGCGCCTGCTGATCCTCGACGAGCCCACCGCCGGCGTCGACATCGAAATCCGACGGGGTATGTGGAAGACGCTGAAGGAGATCAACGCCGCCGGCACCACGATCATCCTGACCACGCATTACCTGGAAGAAGCCGAGAGCCTGTGTCGCAACCTTGCGATCATCGATCGCGGGCACATCGTCGAGCAGGGCCCGATGCGTGCGCTGCTGGCGAAACTCGACGTGGAAGGATTCCTGTTCGACATCGACGGCTCGTTGCCGGCGGTGTTGCCGGAAATCGAAGGCGTGGCGATGCGCGCGACCGACGACCACACGCTCGATCTCGACATGCCACGCGCAATGGATCTCAACCGCGTGTTCGCGGCGTTGAACGATGCCGGCATCCGCGTGCGCTCGATGCGAACCAAGTCGAACCGGCTGGAGGAGTTGTTCGTGCGATTGACGGGTGATGAAGCGGCGGCGAAGCGGGAGTTGGCGGCGTGATCCAACAGATCCGTCATTCCCGCGAAGTCGGGAAGCCATCGACATGGCGGCTGATTCTTCGTCGGAATGGAGGTTGCTGGATTGCTCTCGATGCTCGCCCTTCGGGCCATTGCTTCGCAATGTTCGCTTCGGCCTTCGGTCTGCGCAGTCCCGCCTTCGCGGGAATGACGATTATGAGAACTGCGAGGGCGCGGGCATGAATCAAACGATGCACGTCTCTCCCGAACGCACGTCCCTGCAGTTGAACCTCATCGCCCTCGGCACGCTGGTCCGCCGCGAAGTCATGCGCATCCTGCGCATCTGGGGTCAGACCCTGGTGCCGCCGGCGATCACGATGACGCTGTATTTCCTGATCTTCGGCGGCCTCATCGGCTCGCGCATCGGCACCATGGACGGCATCAGCTACATGGATTTCATCGTGCCCGGGCTGGTGATGATGGCGGTCATCCAGAACAGCTACGGCAACATCAGTTCGTCGTTTTTCGGCGCGAAATTCGGCCGTCATGTCGAGGAACTGCTGGTCAGCCCGATGCCCAACTGGGTGATCCTGTGGGGCTATGTCGCCGGCGCGGTGCTGCGCGGGTTGCTGGTCGGCATCATCGTCCTGGTCATCGCGATGTTCTTCACCGAAGTGCGCATCCCGCACCCGTTCGTCACGCTGACCACCGTGTTGCTCGGCGCGACGATCTTTTCGCTGGCCGGTTTCGTCAACGCGGTGTATGCGAAGAAGTTCGACGATGTCGCCATCGTCCCGACCTTCATCCTGACGCCGCTGACCTACCTCGGCGGCGTGTTCTATTCGGTCAAGCTGCTACCGGCCTGGGCCGAAGCCGCCACGCATGCCAACCCGATCTTCTACATGGTCAACGCCTTCCGCTACGGCCTGCTCGGCGTCAGCGACGTGCCGCTCTGGATCGCGTATGCGTTGATGCTTGGCTTTGTCGGCGCGCTGACGGCGTTGTCGCTGTGGCTGTTGCAGCGGGGCGTGGGTTTGCGCAGTTGACGTGATTGCTCGTAACGCGGGCACAAGACACGGTTGGTTAGAGTGATCGCCTACGTCAGACGACAGGAGATCGGCATGCATGCCCTCAAAACCTGCAGTGCACTCGCCATCGCATTTGCAATCGGTGGTTGCGCGCCCGCCGCAAAGACGACGGACGCGGGCGCGCAGCCTGCACCCGACACGGCCACGCCTTCAACGCCCCCGCAGACAGCCGCCGCGCAATCGCCGCCACCCATGGGGAAGCGCGCCGCGCCGCCGCCGGGCGAAGTGCTCAGCCCGTTCATGGGCTTCAAGGGAGGTGGCGAGGGGTGGCGCATCGAGTCGTTCAATACCGAACGCTACAACCATCGCACGACGCTGACCTGGGGCAACGTCGCGCAAGGCGCCGAAGGCATGCTCGTCTATCAGCCCACGCCCGACGGGTCGCTTGAACGCAAAGTGCTCGTCGGCCGGCTCAACGTGGCGGGCACCGGCAAGGACACCACCGTGGAACTCGTCGAAGACGACTGCACGGGCGGCGACGGCATCACCCACGACCACACCGTCATCGTGACCGTCAGCGGCATGGACCCGATGCGCGGTTGTGGCGATCTTGCGATCTGACGGAAGAAGGTTCCGCCGGAACAACCTCACGCGCAGGCGACGACACCGGAGCGCGGTTTGCAATGTGGCGGATAGCCGTGGTTTTTCCAGTAGTCGGCAATGCCGCTGCGACGCAGGTACTGCTGGAAGGCCGGGTCGCGGCGGATATAGGGCAGGTCCCGGGTCCACAGCAGGAGATCCCAGGTGGAATAGTCGCGTTTGCGCACGCGTTCGAACCCCTGGATGATCGCCGCCGCATCCGGATCCGGATGGAACACGCGCAGGAAGTCCATCAATCCGGTCTCCGCTTCGAAGGCACGGCCTGCGGCCTTGGCCTCGGGCCAACGCGTGGGATCGGCCAGCGCAATGGAAGCCGCCAGGTGCGACCGTTCCAGCCGCACACCATTGTCGCGATCCAGTGGGTTCTCGCCCATGGTTTCGGCAATGCGTTTCGCATCGACGTAATCGTGGCGCCAGATGGCATTGAACCAGGCGCCATAGGGGTGGGCGCCGACCGCCCGGGCGAACGCCTCGCGGGCCAACGCATGCTCCCCGATCGTATCCAGCAGGCGTCCATGTCCGTAGTGCAGCCCGGTGTTCAGTGGATCCCGGGCGATGCCGCTTTCCAGCACCTCCCGCGCCCGGTCGAGATAGCCCAGCCCCGCCAGCGACATCGCATACTGGAAGTACGAGGTGGTATCGCTGGCGAGCGACATTGCCTTGCGATTCAACCCAAGGCAGCGCTCCCACTGATTGTTCCTGCAGGCCGCGCCCGCAAGCACCACGTGGGGTTCGGGCAGGCTGGGATCCAGGGATCGCGCCAGCGCGGCTTCCTGCAGCGCTTCCTCACGCAGGGTGTCTGCCAGAAGCGGCCGGCGGAACGCGCGCGCGTTGAGGGCAATGGCGAGGCCGGCATGTGCGCGGGCATCCTGCGGGCGGAGCTTGACTAAGGCGCGAAACTCGCCTTCGGCCTGCTCGACGTCGCTGCGCAGCAGCGCACGCGCCTTCTGGTAGCGGCGATGGAACTCCGCGTCGCCACCTCTTGATGCCAGCGCTGAAGATAGGCCGAGCTTGAGCCGCAGCGACGCGGCCACCGCGTCAGCGATTTCGCGTTCGACCGCGAGTACATCGGCCACGTCACGGTCGTAATCCTGGGTCCATAACAAGCGGCCGCTGGCGGCGTCGATCAGGCGCACATGGATACGCAATTGTTCGCCAGACTGGCGCAAGCTGCCTTCCAGCGCATGACTGATGCCCAGCCGGGGTACCAGCGCGCCGATGCCCCCCGCCTGCGCCGCGGCAATGCCAGTCGATTCGCGTGCGATGACGCGCAAGCCGTCGATGCGTGCCAGCGTCCCGATCAATTCCTCGCTGAGGCCGGCGGCCACATCGTCATCGTGCGGTGCGTTGCCGATGGATTTCAGCGGAATCACGATCAACGTGGGGACGGCGCGGGTTGCGACCACCGCGGGGCTGCGCACCGGGGTTGCGGGAGCGCGCTGCAAGAACCACATCGCGACGCCCGCGAGTGCCGCCAGTGCGATCAGTCCCAGCCAGCCGCGACGCCCGCTGATGGCCAGTGTGGGAGAAGAGTGATCCTCAGTGCGTCGGCGCAGAGGTTCGGATGTCACGTCGAGCACAGCGGGCACCGTCTCGTTGTCTGGCTGCGCGGGCGTCACCGCGACACCGGCTGGCAGGTCGAAGCGATAGCCGATGCCGTGCAAGGTATGCAGGTAACGCGGCGTGTGCGCGTCTTCGCCCAATGCATGCCGCAGCAGCGTCATCACCCGGTTCAGCACGCCGGGGGTGACATGCCGGTGGCCCCAGACCGCATCGAGGATGGCGTCGCGGGCGAAGGCCTGGCCCGGCGCACCGGCCAGCAGCGCCAGCACACCGAACGCCTTGGGCTCAAGCGACTGCGGTTCGCCGCCGCGCAGCAGGCGCCGGCCGATGAAGTCGATGACGACATCGTCGAACGCCAGCGTGGTCGGGTGCGATGTGGACATGGCGCTCCGGTCAGTGAAAGGACTCATTCAAGCTTACGCAGCACGGCAAATGCGGCGGCCTAAGCATTCCCTAATACAACCAATCCACCCCTAACGCATTCCCCGCGCCAGCCGAACGCCGCCCTCAAGCTCCGGCAGCGCTGCAGGCGGAGGCTGTGGACACCGGAATCTACCGGCCTTGTCCAACAGGAATCGCGCCATGAAAACCCTTTTCCACATCGCCCTCGTCCTGGCCGTCTGCTCCTCCCCAGCCCTGGCCGAAACGCCCCAGCCCAACAGCATCGTCATCGATTGCGCGAATGTCGGCTTGCCCCCGCTCCGTCAGGTCGGCGCACTGCTCGACCAGCACAACGCCGGCCAGATCTACGCGTCGCGCAGCCGGTTGCTGGCCGGCGCCCGGCGGGATTGCAAGAAGGGGGTGGACCGGGTGGTGCTGCTGGTCGAACCTGCGCGGGATGCACGCCGCGAACGTCTGGCCCAGCAGGCAGCCCAGCGCTAAGGCGCTGGCAACCGGAAAAACGCGCGGGCGGTGGCCGCCGTCGCGGTCGCCGTGGCCTCAACCGGTTCGCCGCGATCGCGCGCAAGCTCCTCGACGATGTGCGCGAGATGCATCGGTTCGTTGCGGCGGTGCGAGGGTTGCGGTTTGACGGTACGCGGCAGCAGGTAGGGCGCGTCGGTTTCGATCATCAGCCGATGCGCGGGGATGTGCTTCACCAGTTCGCGCAGGTGCAGGCCGCGGCGTTCGTCGCAAAGCCAACCGGTGATGCCGATGTGCCAGTCGCGGTCGAGGTAGTCGAACAGCTCTTTCCGGGTGCCGGTGAAGCAGTGCACGACCGCAGGGCCCAGCTTGCCGTCGAAGTTGTGCATCATCGTGATGAAATCGTCATGCGCGTCGCGCTGGTGCAGGAACAGGGGTTTGCCGGTATCGACGCCGATCTGCAGTTGTCGCTCGAAGGCCTTGCGCTGCGAGGGGCGCGGCGAAAGGTCGCGGAAATAATCCAGGCCGCATTCGCCGACCGCCACGACCTCCGGATGTCGATGCAATGCGCGCATTTCGGCGTCGCACTCGTCGGTGTACTCGACCGCATGGTGCGGATGCACGCCGGCGGTTGCGTGGAGGAAATCCGGGTGCGCCTGCGCGAGCGCCAGCGCCTTGGGCGAATGTTCGCGGCTGGCGCCGGTCACGACGATCCGCGCGACACCGGCATCGCGCGCGCGTTGCAACACGGCGTCGCGGTCGTGGTCGAATGTTTCGTGGCTGAGGTTGGCGCCGATGTCAATCAGGTTCATCGGCAAAGTCTAGCAACCGTATTTTCAACTTTGTTTTCCGGCGCAATGCCGAGGACTGTCAACCGGCACATGGCAGCGGCGTTCTTCTTGATCAACGCACCGGGAGAACCACCATGTTCCGTCATTGGTTACTGCCACTCATGCTGCTGCTTGGCGTGTCGCCGGCCATGGCCGAGACACCGTACGACATGATGCCGGTCACGCAGGCGGTGGAGGACCTGGTGGCCAGGCACGGGTTGCCCGGTGCGGCCGCCTACGCAAGCAAGGCTGGCCAACCCGTCCTGCGCCACTATGCCGGCAGCTACGATGCCGGCACGCGCATTCCGCTGGCGTCGGCGAGCAAATGGATCTCGGCACTGGCCATTGCCCGCGTGGTCGACAAGGGACAGCTCGCGTGGAGCGATACCGTCGGCGAATTTTTTCCGTCGGCGCCCGTCGCCACGCATGCGATCTCGCTGGCGCAGCTGTATTCGCATACCAGCGGCCTGCCCTACGACGACGACTTCTGCCTGTCCAACCAGAGCTACACGCTGGCGACGTGCGCCGTGCGCATTCTGGAACGCCCGTTGATCGGCACGCCGGGCCGCGTGTTCGCCTACGGCGGCAACGCGATGCAGGTTGCCGGACGCATGGCGGAAATCGCAACCGGCAAGGCATGGGACGATCTTTTCATCGACGAGATGGTGTTGCCGCTCGGATTGACGGCAACCGACTGGGCGGGTCAGTCGCAGCAACCCGGATATGTCCGCAGGGGCAATCCACGCGTGGCCGGCGGCGCGCGTTCGTCGCTGGACGACTACGCCATCGTCGTCGACATGGTGCTGGCGCGGGGCTGGCATGGCGGCATCGGATTCCTGACCGAAACGACGCTGCGCGAGATGGAGCGCGACCATGCGGCCGGCACCATGGTGATTCATGCACCGCCGGGTGCCGCGCCGGGCTGGGGCTATGGCATCGGGCAGTGGATCGAGAAAATGTACTCAGGTCGCGTACTCTCGGCCAGACCGACGGTCTCCAGTCCGGGCGCATACGGCTTCACTCCCTGGGTGGACCTGCGCACGGGCGTGGCCGGCATCGTCATGGTGCAAGGGTCGAACTACACGATGCGCGATGACATCCTTGCCATCGAAGCGCTGGTTGCAGCGCAGACCGCAACGCCGCCGGGTGATTTTCCGCGCAAGCCAGGATTGCCGGAGCATCCGCCGGTGACGGTCAACGCGCGATAGCGCGCATCGCCGGCCGCGACGATCCGGCTACGCGCAACGTCATCGTGTCGGTTGTCGCAACGACTGCCGCGCGCGCTCACCATGCGATGCCAGCGGCCTGCGGCCGCGCCTTATGCTGTTGGGATGGCCACTCCAGCGTTTCCCATCGAGGCATTGCTGCCGCAGGTTCGCGGGAGTCTTGACGTGCATCCGCGCCTCGTGCTCGAAGCGCCGCCCGGCGCCGGCAAGACCACGCAGGTGCCGTTGGCCTTGATCGATGCCGAGTGGTTGCAGGGCCGCAAGATCGTAGTGCTGGAGCCGCGCCGCGTCGCCGCGCGCGCAGCAGCGGGTTTCATGGCGAAACAACTTGGCGAAGCCGTCGGCGAGACCGTCGGCTACCGCATCCGCTTCGAGAACAATGTATCGGCGCGCACGCGCGTCGAAGTCGTCACCGAGGGCATCCTGACGCGGATGCTGCAGGACGATCCCACGCTGGAGGGCGTGGGTGCGGTTCTGTTCGACGAGTTCCACGAGCGGCACCTGGCCGGCGACCTTGGTCTTGCGCTGGCACTGGATCTGCAATCGCAGCTGCGCGCGGATCTGCGCATCGTGCTGATGTCGGCGACGCTGGATGGCGAACGGCTCGCCACCTTTCTCGATGCGCCGCGCTTGTCGAGTGCGGGGCGCAGTTATCCGGTGGACGTTGCGCATTTCGCATCGCGGCGGGATGAGTCGTTGGAGCTGCAAACAAAACGCGCTGTCGAACACGCACTTGCAACGCATCGCGGCGACGTTCTCGTTTTTCTGCCGGGGCAACGTGAGATCGCACGTGTCCAGACGGCCCTGGGTCGTCATTCCCGCGAAGGCGGGACAAGCGCAACGCGCGCAGGATGTCCGAAGGACGGCCCCGGAGGGGCGAGCGACGTGGGTAATCCAGCGACTTTGGCTTTGGGGGGCAACCCGGCTACTCAAGCGACGTCTCTGGATTCCCGCCTTCGCGGGAATGACGATGTCGTAGTGCTGCCACTGCACGGCGAGCTGTCCGTTGAACAACAATCGCTCGCGTTGCAACCCGACCCGCACGGACGCCGAAGAATCATTCTCGCCACCAACGTCGCCGAGTCGAGCGTGACCCTGCCCGGCGTGCGCGTGGTCATCGACAGCGGGTTGGCGCGCGAGCCTCGCTACCATCCGAACTCCGGTTTCTCGCGGCTCGACAGCGTTTCGATTTCGCAGGCCTCCGCCGACCAGCGCGCCGGTCGCGCAGGACGCGTCGCCGAAGGTTGGGCGTACCGGCTTTGGCCGCAGGCGCAGCGGCTGGAACCACAGCGGCGCGCGGAAATCGCGCAGGTCGAACTGGCGTCGCTTGCGCTGGAACTGGCCGCGTGGGGCAGCGCCGACCTGCGCTTCGTCGATGCGCCGCCTGCCGGCGCGATGGCCGCGGCGCGCGATCTCCTGATGCGTCTTGGCGCGCTGGACCTTCGGCAGGCCCAGGATCAGCGCCATGTCGCAATCACAGCGCTTGGCCGCCGCATGCTTGCGCTCGGCACGCATCCGCGACTGGCCGCGATGTTGCTGTCGCCAACGGACGCGGGCGAACGCGCGCTCGCCTGCGATCTCGCCGCGCTGGTCGAAGCGCGTGATCCGATGCAGGGCACGCAGCGCTCGGATGCGTTGATCGATCGTTGGCGGGCCTTGTCCGCATTGCGTAGCGGCCGCGCGCCGCACGACGCCAACCGCAACGCCTTGACGGCCATCGACCAGGCCAGCAGACAGTGGCGACGGCGGCTTCGCATCGACGCCGCGCCGCCAGGCGATGCACCTGCGCATCTGCTCGGCGACGTGCTGGCGCATGCGTTTCCCGACCGCATCGCGCGCCAGCACGACAGCGATCCACGTCGCTACCAGCTGGCCAACGGCCGCATGGCGCGGCTGCTCGACGACTCGGCGCTGTACGGCGAGCGCTGGCTGGTGGTCAGCGAATTGAAATTTGACGAACGCGATTCACTAGTCCTGCGCGCAACACCCGTCGACGAAGCGCGCCTGCAGCGCGACTTCCCGCAGCGTTTCACGACGCAGGACCGCGTGCGCTGGGACAACGACAAGCGCGCGATCGTGGCGCAGCGCGAATCGCGCTTCGACAACATCGTGCTGGAGATCAAACCGCTGGCACGACCCGACCCTTCGCGCCACGCCGAAGCGCTGGTCGATGCGCTGCGGCAACTCGGCCTCGATGCCTTGCCGTGGACGCATGCGCTGTCGCAGTGGCGCGAACGGGCGCGCTGCCTGCGCGAGTGGATGCCGGAACTGCAACTTCCGGAGATGTCGGACGCGGCATTGCTGGCGACGCTCGACGACTGGCTCAAACCCGCGCTCACCGGCAAGACGCGACTGGATGCGTTGAGCGAAAGCGAATTGGCCGAGGCACTCAAGTCCGGCATGGACTGGTCGCTGCGGCAGCGCATCGACGCGCTCGCGCCGCAACGCATGCGCGTGCCGTCTGGCGTGGAGCGTGAGATCGCGTATCGACACGGCGATGCGCCGGTGCTGGCGGTAAAACTGCAGGAACTCTTCGGCCTGGCCGACACGCCGCGCATCGCCGACGGATGCATGCCGTTGACGCTGCACCTGCTGTCGCCCGCGGGTCGGCCGTTGCAGGTCACGCAGGATCTGCGCGGGTTCTGGGAACGCACCTATCCGGACGTGAAAAAGGAAATGAAGGGTCGCTATCCGCGGCATCCGTGGCCTGATGATCCGTGGACGGCGATGGCCACGCATCGCGCCAAGCCGCGCGGGACCTGATATTTGGCTTCAAACAATGCTGCCCAGGGCTGCGGCGCAGAATCCTCTTTGGCGACGACGCATCGTGCCACGCCTCGTGGGGCGTAAGAAGTTGATGTCCTGCGTGTCGAGCAGCAACCGCGGCGGCGCTGCCGACACCACTGCAATGCTGAAGCTTCGCAGCGGGCTTGAAGTTCATCACCCGCGGCGGCGGCGCAAGCAACAGGGCGACGTTGGGTGTGCCGCGGCGCTATTCAGCCGCGAGCGGGCAACGCACTGCAGCGCTCACATCGCTTGAACGCCGCCGCAACGACACTGCGCCCCTATTCGCGAGGAGAAGACCATGAGCATGTTGAATTCGTTACCCGGCCGCGCGCTGGACCTGGTCGGCAGCGTCGGCGACGGCATCCGGCAAGCCGTGCCCGGCAGTGCGATCAAATGGCTGGAGACAGGCGCTGCGATCGGTACGCTGAAGACCGGAACGCGCCTTGCGACAAAATTCGTTCGTCGCAATCCGGCGGTGGCCGTTGCGGCTGCGGCAGGTGCGGGCCTGCTTTGGTACGTCGCCCGTCGCCAGGCAAAAAAAGCGCAGGCCAGTGGCACCATCGAAGGCAGCGCGACGCGTATAGAGGCCAAGCGTGCGAGCACCGCCCGCAAGCCACGTGCGCGCAAGGCGAGCACGCGTTCGACGTAACGCAGAGCAAAAGAGTCAGGCGAATCCCATGACAGGGACTAGCGTGGGTCGTACCCGAAGCGTATCGCGCCGGATGCGTTCCCGAAGATGAAAAAGCCACCTGCAGCGATGCAGGTGGCTTTTTTTCAAGGAAGATCTGGATACGGGACCAATGGGGATATGGACGCGCTTTTACGTTCCTTGCGTTGCGTTTCCATTCCGCGCTTCGGGTAATTCAATGACGAACCGCGCGCCGCCGCCGTCGCGGTCCTCGTACCAGAGATGGCCGCCGGCGTTACCGATGATCTGACGCGCGAGCGACAACCCCAGCCCGCTCGATAGCCCGCCCGCTGGGTCTTCATCGGTCAGCCGCGTGAACGGCTTGAACAGTTCGCGTTGCCGGGCGGCCGGAATTCCGGGGCCGCGATCCTGTGCGATCAGCTGCCAGAACCCCGGCGCCCCGCTACGCACGGTCAGCTCCAGTTCGCCGCCGGCCTGCGCGTATTTGATGGCGTTGGTGACGAGGTTCTCGGCCACCTGCCGCAAAACCATTTCGTCGATGGCGACCTGGCGGTCGACGGGCGGCGGACTGATCTGCAGACGCATGCCGCGCGCCTCAAGCTGGATTTCATAACGGCGCGCGAGCCATTGCAGCGTTTCCGCCAGTCCGGTCGATGCGTGGCCGCCGCCGTGCGCGTTGGCGTCCCCTTCATGCTGCGCGTCGGCCTGGCCTTCGAGGTAACGGCGGATATAACCGACCGCATCGCTGGCGCTCTCGTGGATCATCTGCAGGTAGCGCGGGACGCGGTCCGGCTTGCAGCCGTTCTGGAGCAGGATGTCGCTGGCAAACAGCACGCTGCTCAGCGGATTCTTTAGGTCGTGCGCGACCAGGTTGACCAGTTCCTGGCGTTCGCGCGCGACGCGTTCGAGTCGGTCGCGTGTCAGCTTCAGCCCGACGTGCGTGTTGACACGCGCCAGCAGTTCCTCGGGCATGAAGGGTTTGGTGACGTAGTCCACCGCGCCGGCGTCGAACGCGCGCAGCAGCAGGTCGCGGTCCTGCGCGGCGGTCAGGAATACCACCGGCACGCGCAGCAGTTCCCGCCGCTGCTTGAGTTCGGCCAGCAGCGCGAAGCCGTCCATGCCGGGCATCATCATGTCCAGCAGCAGGAGGTCCGGTACCTGCTGCGCGCACAGTGCCAGCGCCGCGGGACCGTCGGAAGCCGTGGCGACTTCATAGCCATGCCGCGTCAACAACGCCGTCACCACCCGCAGGTTGGCGGGCTGGTCGTCAACGACAACGATGCGTCCCGCAATGGCTGCAGTGTTGGACATCCCGCGTTCCCCCGGCCGCGGGCGGCCCCATTCAGCCGGGCGCGGCGTGGCACAAGTTAACAAATCGCGATGTCATGGCGCGGGTGGAGCGCACATTTTGGTGGAAGCACTGAATCGTTCATTGGGGGAGCGGGTACCGCAGCGACGACACCTTTCTCAATCCTGCCGGGTTCCGGCAGCTTCCCGCCGCCATCGTCCAGGGGTCAGGTCACCAAGCCGGTAAGCGCCGACCGCAACCCGCACCAGCCGCAGCGTCGGCAGGCCGACCGCAGCAGTCATGCGTCGCACCTGCCGGTTGCGGCCTTCGCCGATGGTCAGTTCAAGCCAGGCGTCGGGCACGGTCCTGCGGAACCGCACCGGTGGATCGCGCGGCCACAACGTGGGGGTTTCGATGCGCCGCGCGGCGGCGGGCAAGGTCATGCCGTCCTTCAGCAGCACGCCGTTGCGCAGCGCCTGGACCTGCACGGGTTGGGGCTCGCCCTCGACCTGCACGTGATAGGTCTTGGGCTGCTTCCGGCGGGGATCGGTGAGGCGGTGCGCGAGCGCGCCGTCGTCGGTGAGCAGCAACAGGCCTTCGGAATCGAAATCGAGGCGGCCGGCGGCATAGACGCCGGCGGGTAAACCGAAGTCGGCCAGCGTGGATCGCGCAGGTACGGCGCGGTCGGTGAACTGGCTGAGGACGCCGTAGGGTTTGTTGAAGGCGATGAGCATGGAGTGCGGTCGCTCACGAGCGGGCGCGCACGGTATCCCGGCCGTGCGCGCGGCTTCGATGTCGCGGTACGTCAGCTCATTCGCGGGCGGGCTTTACAAACCGCAGCGTCATCCGGTCGCTCTCGCCGATCGCCATGTACTTCTCGCGATCCTTGTCCTTCAGGCGCAGCACCGGCGGCAGGGTCCACACACCGTCCGTGTAGTCCTTGGTGTCGCGCAGGTTGGCATTGATCTCGGAGGAGTCCGCCAGATTGAAGCCGGCGGCCTGCGCCATCGCGACCACCTGCGCCTGGCCGACATAGCCGGACTTGTCGTCGGCCGGAACGTCGTTCTTCGCACGATGTTCGACCACGCCCAGCGTGCCGCCGGGCTTGAGCACGTCGTAGAAGCCCTTGAACATGCCCTCGGCCTTGCCGTCCATGCGCCAGTTGTGCACGTTGCGGAAGGTCAGCACCACGTCGGCCGAATTGGCGTCGCCGAAGCGCGGCGCGGCGGGATCGTAGGCAACGACCTGCGCACGGTCGTATTGCGCGGGGCCGGACTTGTACTTGGTTTCGAGACCGGTTCGGGTCTTCTGCTGGTAGTCGCGGCCGGCGCCCGCCTTGACCGCCGTGGGATCGACGACGGCCGCGATGTAGCGCCCGTTGTCGCGCAGGTAGGGCGCGAGGATCTCGCTGTACCAGCCGGTGCCTGGCGTGATCTCGATGACGGTGTCGTCGGGCTGGACGGCGAGGAACAGCAGGGTCTCGCGCGGGTGGCGATAGCGGTCGCGCACCGTGTTCTTCGCGTCGCGCCAGTTGCCGTTGATGGCGGCATCGAGTGCCACCACGTGGCTGGCCGAGGGCATGGCGGCGTCGTTACGAACGGTGGGGGTGCAGGCAGAGGCGGCGACAAGCAGGGCGGCCGCGAGCGTGGCGATACGGAGCATGGTGATCACCGGTGGGACCAGGGGGATTCGATTCTGGGCGTCCCGGGCGACGAGCGCCAGCAGGGTTTGCACTCCGCCCGCCTCGTCATCCGCCTCGACGACGCGTTTCAAGGGTTTCTTGTCCCGCGACCCTTGTTCGCCGTTGCCGCGGACGTGCTTATCTGCGGCTGCTGCGCCGCATACGCGCGTGCTTCCTCCAGCAGCCACGCACGAAACGTCTGCAATCCGAGGTGGTCGGCCGAACGCGGTGGGTAGACCAGGTAGTGGGCGTAGTCGGTGCGCAGCCGTTGCCCGGTCAGCGGCACCAGCAACGCGTTGTCCACCAGCGGCTGCGCGCGCGTCATGCGCGCGAGGGCGACGCCGAAGCCTTCGACGGCGGCGCGGTGCAGCGCCTCGGCATCGTCGAAGTGGGCCACATAGCGCGCCGGCCGCGGCGTGTCGAAATGGGTGAACCAGCGCTCCCAGTGCCCGCCCGGATCGCCGAGCAGCGGCCAGTCATGCAGGTGCTGCAGGGCGGGCATGCCCAGCCGCGCAACCAGCGATGGGCTTGCGACCGGCGCCAGCGTTTCGTCGAACAGATATTCCGCAATCAGTCCCGGCCAATGCCCGGCACCGCTGCGCAGCGCGGCGTCGACGCCGCTGTCGCGCGCGAAATCGACCAGGCCCACGCCCGACTGCAGGTTGATTTCAAGCTGCGGATGCTGCGCCAGGAATCCGCCGAGCCGCGGCACCAGGAACGCCGATGCCATCGACGGCAGCACGCTCAGCGTCAGCACGTCGTCGCGGCGCGCGGCGAACGGACGCAGCGCCTGTTCGATCGCATCCAAGTGCGGCGCGATGCGGTCGAGCAGCCGCTGGCCGTCCTCGGTGAGCGCGATGCCGCGCGAACCGCGCACGAACAGGCGGCTGCCGAGGCGCTCTTCCAGCGCCTTGATCTGATGGCTGAGCGCGCTGACCGTGAGGTGCATTGATTCGGCCGCGCGAGACAGGTTGCCGGCGCGCGCGGCGGCCAGGAAACCATGCAGCGCGTGCAGGGGTGGGCGGTTCATGCTGTGTGTCTGTGTTGAATTCTGTTCAATACTGACTTGCGAAACAGTCGCTTTTCAGGGCGCGAGCTTGCGCCTAACTTGTCCCTCGTTCAACAGGCAGACGCATCCCGCATCTGTCCGAAGCGCCGGGAGGCAACGCATGAACATGTTCAAGGGCCTGTTATTCCTGCACGGCCATTTCACCCGTCCCGAAGACATCGAAGACGCGCCAGCGGCCGGACGCGCCGAGTACGGCGCGCGTACCGCCGCCAACGACTTCGTCCACCCGCTCGGCAATCGCGCCGCGTCGGCGGCATGGTTCGGACGCGACCCCGGCACATCGCCGCAGGCGGCATCGCAGATCGCATCGAACACGCCCGACGTCCCGACGGCACGCACCGCACACACGATGTCATCGCGTAAGCGCGGAGGTGTCCTCGCGCACCTGCTGTACCTGGGCGGACGCCCGATGCATGCCGGCCACAACCTGGACATCGAGGAACCGTTCGAGCAGCTCGGGGACGACGACGACATCGCCCCACCTGCACCTCGTCGCACGGGCGCGGCAGTGCGACGCGTTGCCTCCACGCAGACCTGCACGGGTTAAGCGGCGTGATCGCGCGGATCTGGCACGGCACCACGCA
>PPFU01001115.1_pt1 | contig 16053 bp, 12 predicted proteins | sample 1535991 | NCBI WGS metagenome assembly PPFU01 (sample SAMN04901290, study PRJNA319586) | Hypolithon metagenome, whole genome shotgun sequencing project. | isolation source: Antarctic Hypolithon | place: Antarctica: Miers Valley | collected 2014
GTCGGCCCCAGCCGGAGTTGCGGCTGGGGCGGCGGGTGCGGTCGCTGCTGCGTGGGCGGGGCTGGTCCGGGCGGAGGCCCAGCCACATTGATGCGTTGGCGGGGGTGGAGCACCGTGTGCTGCGGGATGCGGGCGAGCTTGCCCCGCTCTCGCCCGGGGACGTGCCCGATGCGGAGGTGATCCTCGCGACATGGTGGACCACCGCCCGCTGGATCGAGCCGCTGCCTCGGAGCAAGGGGGTGAAGGTGAACTTTTTGCAGCACTTCGAGCGGCTGCTCGAGCCGCATCAGAAGGATGAGGCGGAGGCGGTTTGGCGTTTGCCCTATGCGAAGCTGACGATCTCGCAGTGGCTGGTGGACAAGGCGGCGGAGATGGGCGATGACGCGGTGGAGCTGGTGACCAATAGCGTGGACACGCGGCTGTTCCACGCCCCGCCGCGGGGCAGGGCGGCGACGCCGACGGTGGGGCTGCTCTTCTCGAATCACCAAGCCAAGGGCTGCGACGTCAGCTTTGCGGCGTTGCGTCGGCTGCGGGCGTCGATGCCGGACCTGCGGGTGCTCGCGTTTGGGAGCCGCGAGCCCAAGGGTGAGTTCGAGATGGTGGAGCGAATGGAGCTTCAGGTTTCGCCGCCGCAGGGGGCGCTGCGGGCGTTGTATGGCTCGTGCGACGTATGGCTGTGCGGCAGCCGCGCGGAGGGGTTCCATTTGCCCCCGCTCGAGGCGATGGCGTGCCGATGCCCGGTGGTCAGCACGCGGGTGGGCGGGTCGATGGACGTGATCGAGCCGGGCGTCAACGGCTACATTGCCGACGTGGAGGACGTGGACGGGCTGGTCGAGGGATTGCAGCGGGTGTTTGCCCTGGACGCCCGGGGCTGGCGGGCGATGTCCGATGCCGCCTACGCCACCGCGCACGGCTACACATGGGACGACGCCACTGATCGGTTCGAGGCGGCCCTTGAGCGGATCGTCCGACGCGGCGGCGGGAAATTTACGGCACCGAGCTGCTGCCACGCTGTCGATACGGTCGCCCAACCGTGTCCCAACGCCGCCCCGGCGGCAGGAGCGGCCGCGGCATGATGACCATCTACATCGCGCTGCTGGGGATCGTTCCGGTGATCCTCACGCTCTTCGTGCTGCTCCCGCCCCGCAAGGCGGCGCTGTACGGGCTGGTGATCGGCTACCTGTTCATGCCCGTGGTGGCGATCAACGTGGTGGGCCTGCCCAGCTACGACAAGGTCACCGCCGTCGCCTGGGCCGTGCTGCTGGGGATGTTGCTGCTCGATGACACGGGGGCGATCTACCGCCTGCGGCCCAGGTGGATCGACCTGCCGATGGCGGCGCTGTGCATCGTGCCGTTCTTCTCAGCGGTGCTCAACGGCGACACGGTGTACGACGGGGCGACGGCCGTCTTCGACATGACCAGTCACTGGGGACTGCCGTACCTGATCGGGCGGGCGTATGTGCGTGATGCCCGGGGGATGCGGGACCTGACGACGGTGATGATCGTCGGTGCGCTGCTCTACGTGCCCCTGGCGTGGTACGAGATGCGGATGAGCCCGCAGCTGCACCGGATGCTCTACTCGTTCACGCCCGGCGCGTTTGACATGACCAAGCGGTGGGGCGGGTGGAGGCCCCTGATCTTCATGAGGCACGGCATCGCGGTCGCCACCTGGCTCACCGCCGGCGCGCTGGCTGCGTACTGGCTATGGCTGACCGGGTCGAAGCAGCGGGTGATGGGCCTGCCGATGGCGGCGGCGGCGGCGATCCTCACGCTCACCACCCTCGCCTGCCGCTCCACGCAGGCGTGGGGTCTGCTCGCCCTGGGGATGCTCTCGCTCACGCTGGTCAAAACCACCCGATGGTCCGGATGGGCGGTGCTGCTCGTGCTCATACCGATCCTTTATATGTCCACCCGCGGCCTGGGAATTGTCAGCAACGACAGCATCGTCGCACCCACCGCCGCCCTCGTCGGCGAGACGCGGGCGTCCTCGCTCGAGTTTCGACTCTCCTACGAAAAGCAGTTGGTCGACCGCGCGTGGGAGCGGCCAATCTACGGCTGGGGCGGGTTCGGCCGATCGCTGCTCAAGACCGACAGCAGCGGGACCGCAGACGGCCTCAACATCGTCGACGGGCTCTGGGTGCTCTTCTTTGGCAAGTACGGAATGGTCGGCCTGTTTGGACTCATGGGGGCGCTCATCATGCCGCTGGTCGCGCTGTGGTGGCGGGTGCCAGCAAGATTCTGGACGCACGCGACGGTGGCCCCCGCGGTGGTGGTGGGGGTGATCGTGGCCCTCTGGGCGGTCGACAACCTGCTCAACGCGATGCACAACCCGGTGTTCCTACTGGCGGCGGGGGCGCTCGCGTCTTGCTACGACCGCCTCGTCGTCCGCCAACGTCGGCTCGCCGCCTCCGCCCACCGCCGACGCGTGCGAGTGCAGTCGGTGGCGAGGAAGGGCTTGGCGGCTCCGCCCGGGCAGGGCGCGCTCCCCCCGCCCGGACCCAGGCAGACCCGCCGCCGGGCCCTGCCCCGGGCGGCCCGGGCGAGCCTGTGACCCGGGACGCCGCGCCCGAGTCCGCGGGGCCCCCATGCCCGCCACCCTCGCCGACCCCTACACCCGATCTGACCGATATCCCCTGAAGTGAAGTCCTCACCGAGTCAAGCCGACCCGCCCCCCGTCGCCGCCGGGCCTCCGTCGGTGCATGTGGTCATCGTGAACTACCGCACCGCGGGCCTCACGCTCGACTGCCTCCACTCGCTCGCCGCCGAGCGGGATCAGCTCGCGGGGCGGGTGAGCTTAACTTGCGTCGCCGTGGACAACCGCTCCGACGACGGCTCGGCTGAGGCGATCCAAGCCGCAATCCACGAGCACGGCTGGGGCGATTGGTGCCTCGCCATGCCGCTGGGGGTCAACGGCGGGTTCGCCGCGGGCAACAACGCGGGCATCCAGCCAGCGGTCGCCCGTGTGCCGCCGCCGGATTATGTGCTGCTGCTCAACCCCGACACGGTCGTGCGTCCCAGTGGGGTCGAGGCTCTGGTGGCGTTCATGCAGGAGCATCGGGAGGTGGGCATCGCGGGCAGCCGACTGGAATACCCCGATGGCGAGCCCCAGGCGTCGGCGTTCCGGTTCCACGGCATCCTCTCCGAGCTCGAGCACGGCGCGCGGCTTGGGCCGGTGTCGAGGCTGCTGTCACGGTGGACCGTCGCCCCGCCGCCCCGCGACCAGCCCCACGAGACCGGCTGGGTCGCCGGGGCGAGCATGATGGTCCGGCGGGGGGTGTTCGACGACATCGGGGGGATGGATGAACGCTACTTTTTGTATTATGAAGAGGTGGATTTCTGCCTGCGGGCGAGGCGGGCTGGGTGGGGCTGTTGGTATGTGCCCCAAAGCCGTGTGGTGCATCTGGTGGGGCAGGCGTCGGGCGTGACGGACAAGAAGGCCCCGGCCAGGCGGAGGCCCGGGTACTGGTTCGACTCCCGCCGAAGGTACTTCACGCGGAACCACGGCCGCCTCTACGCCGTCGCCGCCGACGCCGCGTGGCTGCTGGGCTTCGCGTCATGGCGGCTTCGCAGGGGGCTTCAACGCCGCCCCGACACCGACCCGCCCGGGATGTTGTGCGACTTCGCGAGACAGTCGGCGCTGGTGAAAACCTGACGAATCTTTTCAAGATGGAACATACACTTGACACTCCCATCACCGCCACCCCACCCACGCCGCCGCCGGCGACGTGGCGGGAGATGCGGGCGGCGCAGCGGGAGGATCTGGCCGCCCATGGGGGGGACCGGTCGAGGCCGGGGTATCAGGCGGTGTGGTGGCACCGCTTTGGCAACTGGCGGATGGGGGTGCGGCCGAAGTTACTCCGTGCGCCCTTGTCCGTGCTCTATCAGGACAAATTCCGCTTTCTTCGAAACTTTTTTGGCGTCGAGCTCCCCTACACCGTGCAGTTGGGCCGCCGCGTCGTGTTCGAGCACCAGCACGGCATCGTGATCCACGGCAACTCGATCATCGGCGACGGCTGCACCATCCGCCAAGGCGTCACGCTCGGCAACCGCACCATGGAGGCTCCCTACGATGCACCGGTGCTGGGTAAAAACGTGAACATCGGTGCGGGCGCGAAAGTATTGGGAAAAGTAGTCATCGGTGACGGCGCAAACATAGGTGCCAATGCGGTGGTGCTTTGCGATGTCCCCGCGGGTACCACCGCGGTCGGCGTCCCCGCCAAAATACTAAACCCCAAAACATAGCCCCCGGGCTGAGGCCGCTTTAGCGGCCGGTCTGCAACCCCATCACCACGCCCCACCTGCTCCGTATATAATAGACCAGCGTCTGACCTCAAAACAGCCGTTCGTGCGTGTGGATGCAACCAGCGGTCGCGGCTTTTTGTGGTTTCGTAGACACCAACCCCCACCCTTCAAGTGCCAAACACCCGTCCCCCGCATCCTGTGTCTCGGATCGGCATCGTCGTCATCGGCCGCAACGAGGGCGAGAGGCTGGTGGCGTGCCTGCGGTCGCTTCGCGATGGGGGGCGGGTCGTCTACGTAGACAGCGGATCGACCGATGGCAGCGTCACGGCCGCCCGCGGTGTGGGCGTGGAGGTGGTCGAGCTGGACACAAGCATCCCCTTCACCGCTGCCCGCGGGCGGAACACGGGGTGGCGTCGGCTGATCGAGAGACATCCTGATGTGGCGTATGTTCAGTTTGTCGATGGGGACACCGTGGTGGAACCGGACTGGCTGGAGGCGGCGGCGGCGGCGCTGGACGCGGACGCGGGGCTGGCGGCGGTGTGCGGGCGGCGGCGGGAGGTCCACCCGGATGCGAGCATCTACAATCGATTGGCCGACATGGAGTGGGACACGCCCGTCGGCGAGGCCAAGGCGTGCGGCGGGGATGCGATGGTTCGCCTGGCCGCCCTCGAAGCGGTGGGGGGGTTCGACGAGGCGTTGATCTGCGGTGAGGAGCCCGAGATGTGCGTCCGCCTCCGCAGCCCGGCCGGAGGGGGGTGGCGGGTGCTTCGGCTGGATCGCGAGATGACGCTGCACGACGCGGCGATGCACCGTTTTTCGCAGTGGTGGAAACGCTCCGTCCGCGGCGGCTGGGCCTACGCCCAGGGGGCGGCCATGCACGGCAAAGCCCCCGAGCGGCACAACGTCAAGCGGGCCCGAAGCGTCTGGTTCTGGGGATTGATCTTCCCGTTGCTGTGCCTCGCGGCCGCGTGGTTCACGTACGCCGCGAGCCTGATCCTGATGCTGGCGGGTTACGGCGTGCTGTTCTGGCGTGTCCATCGCTACCGTCGCGGCCGCGGCGACCCGCCCCGACACGCCCGCCTCTACGCCCTGTTCACCGTGCTCGCTAAATTCCCCGAAATGATCGGCCAAGTCCGATACACGTTGAACCGATGGAGCGGACGGCGGGCGGAGCTGATCGAGTACAAGGGGGCGGCGGCCGCGACGCCTCCCCGCTAAGTCGCAAGCGGCTTCCCCCCGAGCCGTTTGTGGCTTGGGGAACTCTTCATCCCACACCCCGATTCCCGAAAAACCCTTGCGTACCGCACTCATCGGCACCGGCGTCATCTGTGAGCAGCACGCGGTGGGGCTCCGCGGCGTGGCGGAGCCGCGGCTGGTGGGGGTGTGTGACCTCTCGCCCGCGGCGGCGTCGTATGCCGCGGATCGATTTGGGGCCGACGCCGCCTACACCGATCATCGCGAGTTGCTCGATCAGGCCCGGCCGACGGTGGTGCACGTGCTCACCCCACCGCACACCCATGCCGCAATCGTCGCGGACTGCCTGGACGCCGGGGCGCACGTGCTGGTGGAGAAGCCCGCCGCCCCCAGCCGCGAAACTTTCATCCAGATGATCGAGCATGGTCGGCGGGTGGATCGGCGGGTGGTCGAGGACCACAACTACCGCTTCAACCAGACCGTGCAGGACCTGGTCGCGGCCGTGGACGCGGGCGACCTGGGCGAGGTCCGCGAGGTCGAGGCCAGGATGACGCTCAACGTCCGCGGCGGCGGGCGGTACGCGGACGCCAACATGCCCCACCCGTCGCACCGCCTGCCCGCTGGGGTGATCGGCGAGTTCCTCAGCCACCTGTGCTACCTCACGCTGCTGTTCGTCCGCAATGAGTTCACCGAGCGGGAGGATGCCTTCCATCGCGTCGCGGCCGCCTGGAGCAACCACGGCCCACGCCCCGACGCCGATCCCCCACCCTCAGCCCCCCCCCATCCCGGCGACGAGGACCCGTTTAAATACGACGACCTCGACGCCACCGTCATCCTTGGCCCGGTCCACCTCAAGCTCCGCTTCACCGCCCACCAAGGCCCCGATGCCTTCACCCTCACCGTCCGCGGCACCCGCGGCCACGCCACCACCGACCTCTTCCAGCCCCACGTCTCGCTCCACACCCCCCGCGGCGGCAAGCTGCTCTCCCCCATGGTCAACCAAGCCATCGGCGGCCTCGCCCTCGCCAGCGCGGGCCCCCGCAACTTTAGGAGAAAAGTCCTCCAATGGACCCCCTACGAGGGCCTGCACCGATGGGTGGCGTTGTGCTATGACTCGATCCGGGAGGGTGCCGAGCCCCCGGTGACGCTGCTGGACATGGATCGCGTGAGCAGGATGACCGATGCGGTGGTGGGGAGCCGATACTGACAAACCTCACGCGGAGGCGGGCAGCCGCGGAGAAAGCCGGGCGGAGCGGCGGTGCGACGGCGAATCGTGTGCTCGAACAGAGGTGGGGTCTCGAGCATCTCTATGTAAGTTATGTTCGGGTAGGTGCTCTATCCTTCCGCTGCACATTCAGATGAGACGGTAAAGATTTTCATGCTGCCCATGTCTTCTCTTCTCAACCACCGCTTCTCTTCCTCCGCGTCTCCGCGTCTCCGCGTGAGGCTCTCCCCTTCGTTAGGGGAGGCGGCTTGAACTTACTCATCACCGGTGCCACAGGTTTTCTAGGCAAACACACCGTCGCCGAGGCGGTGCGGCGGGGGCATCGTGTCCGGGCGATGCTCCGCCCCTCCAGCGACCCCGGCCGACTGGGTTGGGTGGATCATCCCGCGATCGAGGTGGTCCTGGGCGACCTGCGGCAGCGGAAGGGGCTGGAGGAGATGGTTCGCGGCGTCGATGCGGTGCTGCACCTCGCGGCCGCCAAGGAGGGCGGGTTTTACGACCAGTTCACCGGCACCGTGCTCGCCACGGAGCACCTGCTGGACGCGATGCTCCGGGAGGGGGTGGACCGCATGGTGCTCACGAGCACGTTCAGCGTCTACGACTACGCCGCGATGCGGACCCGCTCGACGCTGACCGAAGAGAGCCCGCTCGAGGACGAGCCCGACGGCCGGGACGACTACTGCAAGACGAAGCTGCTGCAGGAGGGGCTGGTGCGAAAGGCGATCCAGCAGGCTTGGCTAGGGGCGACGATCCTCAGGCCGGGCGTGGTGTATGGCGACCGGGACAACCTCTGGACCGCGCGGCTGGGGTTCCGGGCCGGGGGGAAGGTGGTGCGGACGGGTGCGAACGCGAGGCTGCCGCTGGTGTATGTCGAGAACGCCGCCGAGGCGGTGGTGCTCGCCGCCCAGACGCCGCGGTCGGTGGGGCAGACGCTGAACGTGATCGACGATGACCGCCCGACGCAGCGGCGGTACCTCAAGCGGCTGATCGGTGCGGAGGGGTCGCCGGTGCAGGGGGCACGGGTGATTCCGGTGGCGTGGAGCGTGATGCGGGGGATCGCGGGGTGTGCGGGGCTGACCAACCGCATCGCGTTCGGCGGGCATGCGAAGATACCATCGGTGTTCCGCTCCGCGGCGTTGCAGGCGCGGTGCAAGCCGCTGAAGTATGACAACAGCCGCGTGAAAGAGGTGCTGAATTGGGAGCCGCGGTATTCGCTGGATGAGGCGATCGGGCGGAGCCTCATGGAGACGCCTGCGTGGCGGGACCTTGAGCCGCGGGGGGATGTTTAATGGATGCTATCACCCCGCCGACGCAGCGGATGCGGATTGCCTACCTCACCGGCGAGTACCCCCGCGTGACCGACACGTTCATCCAGCGGGAGGTCGCGGCGATGCGGGAGCGGGGGCACGACGTGATCACGATGTCGATCCGCCGACCGGCGAAAAGCCACAGCGTCGGCCCGGAGCAGGAGGCGGAGCGGGAGCGGACGGTGTATGTGCTCCCGCCGTCGTTGCTAGGGTTGATGAAAGACCATGCCGCGGCGTTGTGGCGTTCGCCGGGAACGTATGTTCGTGCTCTGGCGCTGGCTTGGAGAACAAAGCCCGCGGGGTTGAAGAATATGTTGCGGAACATGTTCTACTTCGGCGAGGCGGCGGTCGTCGCGGGGCGGATGAGGCGGGAGGGGCGGACGCACCTGCATAACCACTTCGCCAACTCGAGTTGCTCGGTCGCGATGCTCGCCGCGGAGATGGGTGGGTTCACGTACAGCTTCACGATCCACGGCCCCGCGATCTTTTTCGAGCCGGTTCATTGGAGGGTGGGCGAGAAGGTGAAACGCGCCCTCTTCGTGAGCTGCATCAGCCACTTCTGTCGCAGCCAGACGATGGTATTCGCAGACCCCCAATATTGGGACAAGCTGCACATCGTGCATTGTGGGGTGGACCCGGCGGCGTTTGAGCCGCGGGTACACGCGGGGCGGGGCACGCGGCTGCTGTACGTCGGGCGACTCGCGGCGGTGAAGGGGCTGCCGGTGCTGCTCGACGCGGTGGCGGGGCTGGCTAAAACTTCCCAGGGAGAGAGCTCCCTGGGCGTGAATGTAGAAGTCGCCCGGGGAAATCTTGCCCCGGGCTCGGCGGGCGTGACGCTCACGGTGGTGGGCGACGGCCCGGACCGGGCGTGGCTGGAGGGGCGGGCGGTGGAGTTGGGCATTGCCGACCGGGTGGAGTTCGTCGGGTTTCAGTCGCAGGCCCAGGTGCGGGGGCGGCTGGCGGAGACGGATGTGTTCGTGATGTCCAGCTTTGCCGAGGGTGTGCCGGTGGTGCTGATGGAGGCGATGGCGGCGGGGGTGCCCCCGGTGGCGACGCGGATCGCGGGGGTGGCGGAGCTGGTGGAGCATGAACACAGCGGGCTGCTCGTGCCCCCGGGCGATGTGGACGCGTTGAGTGATGCCATGACCCGGCTCATCGACGACGCCGACCTGCGGAACCGTTTCGCCCTTGCGGGCCGGGCGAAGGTCGAGGCCGAGTTTGACATTCACAAGGAGGCGGGGTGGCTGGCGGAGGTGATGACCACGCGGATTGCTGGAGAACGATTGCGTGTTCGAGCTTTGACCGGATGACCGGATCAGCCGGATTGAGGGGAGAAGAGACTTGAGTCGGACCCGTATCATGCCGAAGCGTGACGGGGGGCGGCAGTCTTGCGGCGGGCTGCCTACGCTCTGCACCCCGCTTTCGATCCGGCCGATCCCGTTATCTGGTCAAAAAGTGCAAGAGGCGATGGACTCAACGCGACGCTACTGCCTGATCAGCCCCTGCCGCGACGAGGCGGCGTACGCGAGGCGGTCGCTGGACAGCGTGCTGAACCAGTCCCAGCCCCCGGCTCTTTGGGTGATTGTGGACGATGGGTCGACAGATGGGACGGCGGCGATCCTCGGGGAGTATGAGCGGCGGTACCCGGGGGTGGTGCGGGTGGTGACGCGGGCGGACCGGGGCGAGCGGAAGGTTGGGCCGGGGGTGATCGATGCGTTTTATGCGGGGGTGGAGACTGTTGATCTTCAAGGCTTCGACTACATCTGCAAGATCGACCTGGACCTGGACCTGCCCCCGCGGTACTTCGAGCTGTTGATGCAAGAGATGGAGGCGGAGCCGCGGCTGGGGACCGCGAGTGGGAAGCCCTACTTCCCGCCCCAAGCGCTGAAGGGCGAGCCGCTGCCTAGCCGGGAGGAGCTGCTGCGGGGCGACGCGTTTGAGACGGGTGGGCTGGTGAGCGAGGCGTGTGGCGATGAGATGTCGGTGGGGATGATCAAGTTTTATCGGGTGGCGTGTTTCGAGCAGGTGGGGGGTTTCGTGCGGGAGGTGATGTGGGATGGGATCGACTGCCACCGGTGCAGGATGCTGGGGTGGATTGCGCGGAGCTGGGATCGGCCGGAGCTGCGGTTCGTCCACCTGCGGCCGATGGGTTCGAGCCAAAAGGGCGTGTACACCGGGCGGATGCGTCACGGGTTCGGGCAGTACTTCATGGGCACGGCTCCGAGTTACATGGCGGCGAGTGTGCTGTTCCGGGCGACGAGGCCGCCGTACGTGCTGGGCGGGTTGGCGATGGGGTGGGGGTATGTCAAGTCGGCGTTGGGCGGGGCGTTGCGATATGATGATGCCGCCTTCCGCGACTTTCTGAGGAAGTATCAGCGAAGCTGCCTGCGTTACGGCAAGGCGGAGGCGACCCGGCGGCTGGATGAGGCGGGGGCGGCTCGTTGGAACCCGCCGCCGCAACCTGACGTAGGGGCGGGGGGTAATTCATGACTACCAGCACGATGGGCCAGCCTGACCTCCAACCTCGCCTCCGCGCCCCGTCTGCGACTGCCTCCTCCAAGGTATCGCTTGGTGTGCACCATCCGCCGGGGGTTGTACGCCCCAAGCGGGTGTCGCTGATGGGGGTGAAGTTGGACGCTTGGACGGAGCGGGAAGTCGTCGAGCACATCCTGGCGGAGCTGGATGCGGGGCGGGGCGGCACGGTGGTGACGGCCAACCTGGACCACATCCGCCGCGCCAGGCTCGAGCCGGAGTATCGCCAAATCGTCGAAGAGGCAGATGTGGTCACGCCCGATGGCACGCCGCTGGTCTGGGCGTCCAAAGTGCAAAGGACGCCCCTGCCCGAGCGGGTGGCGGGGTCGTCGCTGGTGGGCACGCTGGCGGAGGCGGCGGCGGAGGCGGGGCGGTCGCTGTACCTGCTGGGCGGTGCCCCGGGTGCGGCTGAGGGGGCGGCTGCATCGCTGCGGGAGCGGTTGCCTTCGCTGCGGATCGTGGGGATTGACTGCCCTGCGGTCGGCTTCGAGAAGAGCCCCGAAGCCCTCGCCGCGATACGTGAAAAGCTCGAGGCCGCGGAGCCCGATGTGGTGTATGTCGCCCTGGGCTCGCCCAAACAGGAGAATCTGATTCGGACCCTGCGGGACAACGGCGTGTTGCCCGGGGCCTGGTGGATTGGGGTGGGGATTAGCTTGAGCTTTCTGGCGGGCGAGGTGAAGCGGGCGCCGCCCTGGGTGCAGCGAGCGGGGTTGGAGTGGGTCCACCGCCTGTGCCAGGAGCCGGGGCGACTCTTCAAGCGATACGTGGTCCACGGCATCCCCTTCGGCGTGCGGCTGATGGCCGAGGCGGCGACGAAGCGGGGAGCGGGGAAGCAAGCAAGTGAACAATTGAACAATTGAACAAGTGAACAATTGAACAATTGAACAAGTGAACGAGTGAACGAGTGAATCAGTAAACCAGTGAACCAGTGATCGAGTGACCGCCTCGGCTCAAAGTCTCGGGGCCTCTGAAAAACCCAACTCCACTCTTATGGGTGGGACGCCCAACCCCCCCACCGTTTTCAGAGGCCCCTCTCGTTCACTGGATCACTGAATCACTGAATCACTGGATCACTGGATCGCCGGATCAGTCGATTACTCGATCACCGTTCTTGACGCCCTCCCCCGCCATCGGGTATCTACTCGACATGGCAGACAAGATCACCAGCGACGGCATCACCTTTGACGACGTGCTGCTGCTGCCCGCCAGAAGCGACCTGGTGCCCAGTGAGGCGGACACCGGCTGTCGGCTCACCCGACGCATCCGACTCAACGTGCCGCTGCTCTCGGCACCCATGGACACCGTCACCGAGGCGGCCCTCGCCATCGCCCTGGCCCAGGAGGGCGGACTCGGCGTCATCCACAAAAACCTCTCCATCGACGCCCAGGTCCGAGAGGTCCGCAAGGTCAAACGCTCCGCCAACGGCGTCATCACCGACCCCGTCACCCTCCCCCCCGACGCCCCCGCCAGCCACGCCCGCGAACTCATGCGGGAGCAGAACATCTCCGGCGTGCCCATCCTTCAGGGCGACCGCGTCGTGGGCATCCTCACCCGCCGCGACCTGATGTTCCACACCGATGACGGCAGGGCGATCTCCCAGGTCATGACCGCCGATCGACTCATCACCGCCCCGCCCGGCACGACCCTGCGACAGGCAGAGCAAATCCTCAACGCCAACAAGGTTGAAAAGCTGCTGCTCGTCGACGACGCCATGAGGCTCGCCGGCCTCATCACCATGCGGGATATCGCCAAGCTGTCGCAGTTCCCACTCGCCTGCCGCGACGAGCGGGGCAGGCTCCGCGTCGGTGCCGCCGTCGGCGTCCACCAACTCGACCGCGTCGCGCGGCTCATCGAGGCGGAGGTGGACGTCCTCGTCGTCGACTCCGCCCACGGCCACAGCCGCAACGTCATCGACACCATCAAAGCGGTTAAGGCCAAACACGACATCGAAGTCATCGCCGGCAACGTCGCCACCCGCGACGCCGCTGCCGACCTGATCGCGGCCGGGGCGGACGCGATCAAGGTGGGCATCGGCCCGGGGAGCATCTGCACGACGCGGGTCGTCACCGGCGTGGGTGTGCCCCAGATCACCGCCATCATGAACGCCTGCGAGGCCGCCGACGCTGAGGGCGTCGCCGTGATCGCCGACGGCGGAATCCGCCACTCGGGCGACATCAGCAAGGCCATCGCCGCGGGCGCTACCTGCGTGATGCTCGGCTCGCTCTTCGCGGGGCTGGACGAGAGCCCGGGCGAAACCATCATCCACCACGGCCGACGCTACAAGCAGTACCGCGGCATGGGCAGCGAAGGCGCGATGCTCGCCGGCTCCGCCGACCGCTACAGCCAGGCGGATAAGGTCGCCGCCGGCGGCGGCAGGGGGGGGCGGGACAAGCTCGTGCCCGAGGGGGTGGAGGGCCGCGTCCCCTACCGCGGCCCGCTGAGCGACTTTGTCTATCAAATGGTCGGTGGCCTCCGCGCCGGCATGGGGTACTGCGGCGCTGCCACCATCGACGACCTGCGGATGAACGCCCGCTTCACCCGCGTCAGTTCCGCCAGCCTCGTCGAGTCGCACCCGCACGACATCCACATCACCCGCGAGAGCCCCAACTACACCGCCGAAGTCCGAAGCGAAGATTGATCGGGGATGCATACGAAGCGCCGAGGCTCCGCCGCGTCTTCTCTTCGACCCGCCGCGTCTTCTCTTACCATCGCCCCGCCATGAAGCTGCAAAACCCCAAAGGCACCCGCGATTTCTACCCCGACGACATGGCGGTTCGCAATCACCTGATCGACGCCTGGCGGCGGGTGTCGGTGCGGCATGGGTTCGAGCAGGTGGATGGTCCGATCTTCGAGACGCTGGACCTTTACAAGGTCAAGTCCGGCGACGCCATCGTCAGCGAGCTCTTCAGCTTTCGCCGCGAGGGGGGCGAGACCGACTACGCGCTCCGCCCCGAATTCACGCCGACGCTGGCGCGGATGATCGCCGCCCGCGCCCACGCGCTGCCCAAGCCGATCAAGTGGTTCTCCACGCCCAATTTCTGCCGCGCGGAGAGGCCCCAGCGGGGTCGGCTCCGTGAGTTCTGGCAGTGGAACGTGGACGTGGTGGGCACGTCGCCCGACCAGTCGCCCCTGGCGGATGCGGAGGCGATCCTCGTCGTCGTGGACCTGCTCGAGGAGCTGGGGCTGGGCCCGGAGCAGGTTCGGATCAAGATCAGCCACCGCGACACCGTGCGTCACGTGCTGGAGAAGCTGCAGGTGGACCCGTCGCGGATGGACGCGGCGTTTGCGCTATTGGACAAGCGGGACAAGCTCGACGAGGCCGAGTTTCGTCGTCAGGCGGCCGAGCTGGGCCTCGATGAGCCGCGGGTGGCGCGGTTCGAGCAGACGTGTCGCCTGAAGTACCCCGTGGGCGACGCGGAGCGGGGCCTGCCCCTGATGAGGGAGCAGATCGGGTTGGATGAGGAGCTGGCCGAACTCGATGCGCTGGATCAGCGGCTGGTGGCGTTTGGGCTGGCGGCGTGGTGCGAGTACGACCTGGGCATTGTCCGCGGTCTGGCGTACTACACCGGCATGGTGTTCGAGGCTCACGAGGCCAGCGGCATGGAGCGGGCGCTGGCGGGGGGCGGGCGATACGACGGGCTGATCGAGCTGTTTGGCGGGCCGAGCATGCCCGCGATCGGGTTCGGGATGGGGGATGTGGTGCTGATGAATGTGCTCCGCGACAAGGGGCTGCTGCCGGAGGCCGGGGCGGTCGCCCCCCGGCCGGACCTGTTCCTGATCGCCGCCGATGAGGATGCCGCCACCCGCGTTCCTTCGCTCGTGGCGCGGCTTCGTCGCGCGGGGAGGCACGCCCGGATGAGCTACAAGACCACCCGCAACGTAGGCAAGCTGCTCAAGGAAGCCGCCGGGGCGCGGGCAACGCGGGCGGTGATCCTTAGCGGCAGCGACGCGATGGAGTTGAAGGACCTCGACACCGGCGAGCAGCGGGCGGTGACGCTCGAGGAGCTGCTAGGGCCCGCCGGGTCGCCCGGTACTGCCATGTCATAAACTCTCCGCCATGCTCAAGACCATGCTGCTCCACCCCGGCATCCTCGCTGCGCTCGCCGCCGCGGGGCATGGCTCGAAAGTGCTGATCGCGGATGGGAACTACCCCGCCTCGACAGCGAGGGGGCCGCGGGCGAAGCTGGTGTCGCTGAACCTGTCGCCCGGCGTGGTGGGGTGCGTGCCGGTGCTCGACGCCTTGGCGTCGGCGGTCCCGATCGAGTCGGCGGCGGTGATGGCGACGCTCAAGGATGGGCCCTACGCGATGCGGGAGGAGCCGCCGATCTGGGGGGACTTCCTGCGGGTGCTGCGGGACCACGACGGGCCGGGCGAGCTCCATCAGATCGAGCGGTTCGCCTTCTACGACGCGGCATCGGCCCCGGAGGTGGCGTTGACTATCCAGACCGGTGAGCAGCGGGTCTACGCCAACCTGCTGCTGACGATCGGCGTGCGGCAGACATGATCGTGGGCAACCCGCTGAAAGAGCCGCGCACGAAGCAAGCGGTCTTCTTTTGTCTACAACAATCCGATCTGTTCTCCGCCACATCGGGTGATTTACGGTGGCACAGGCGGGACGCCTGTGCCACCAAAGCTTTAGAACCGTTCAAAATAAACTGCTCATTGTGGGCGAGGCTCGCTGAGGGAAGACCGCTTACTTCGTGCGGGGCTCCTCGGGAACGGACCGCTTACTTCGTGCGGGGCTCCTGGGGAACGGACCGCTTACTTCGTGCGGTGCCCTTTGGATAAAGGTTCTGATCAGTGGTCGGCGTCTTCGAGGGGTGGGGTGACGTTGGCGAGGACGCTGAGGCCTCCGCGGACTTTTTGGCCTTGGGTGACGATGACTTCGGGGGCGAGGGTGTGGGGAAGGTAGAGCTCGGTCGTGGAGCCGAGCTTGATGATGCCGATGCGTTCGCCGCGTTGGTAGGTGCGGCCTTCCTGGGCGGCGCAGTGGATGGTGCGGGCGAGCATGCCGGCGACCTGCCGCACGGCCGAGACGGGGTGCCGCTTGACGGGGTGGACAAACTCAATGAGGACCGATTCGTTGACCTCGGCCGACTTGGGGTTGACGGCGTTGAGGTATTGGCCAGGCGTGCGGGTGATGGCGTGGACCATGCCGTGCATGGGGCAGCGGTTGACGTGGACGTCGAGCACGCTGAGGAAGATGCGGACGCAGGTCGCCGGGCCTTCAAAAGGGGGGAAGTGCTCGACTTCATGGATGCTGCTGACGGTGCCGTCGGCGGGGGCGAGGGCGATGTTTTTCTGGGTGGGCACCGGCCGTTCGGGGTCGCGGAAGAAGAGGACCAGGCCCAGCGTGACCAGCAGGATCAGCCCCGCGACCAGCAGCATCCAAAGCGAAAGGCTCATCCAGAGCACCGCGACCGCGAGCACGCCTCCGACGGCGAGGATGGTGAGCCATTCGGCACGTGCGTATCGGCTGAGCCTGAACATCGGGCGGGGGTCGGGCGTGGGGGTTCGGCGTGGGGTGGGGCGTGGGGTGGGGCGAATGGACGT
>PPFU01018746.1_pt1 | contig 16044 bp, 10 predicted proteins | sample 1535991 | NCBI WGS metagenome assembly PPFU01 (sample SAMN04901290, study PRJNA319586) | Hypolithon metagenome, whole genome shotgun sequencing project. | isolation source: Antarctic Hypolithon | place: Antarctica: Miers Valley | collected 2014
CGAACTTCCACGGGCTTTCGCCCACAACGACCTCAACGTTGCGCGTCTACCAGTTCCGCCACGACCGCACATCATGAAAGGGGGCACGCGGGAAAGGCGCGCCCCGACCGGCAGGAGCGCGCCTGTAGCAACCTTGCCCGGCCCCCGCAAGCGGGCCTTGCCTGCGTCCCGATCAGCCAGGTTTCCAGCCGATATCCGCGAAGTGAGCAGAGCGCGGCACGTCGGTGATCGCCTCGTTCACCGCCACGCTCTCGCCCGGCGCCAGCTTCGTGACCGGCGGCGCGACTTCCCAGGTATAGACGATCCGCTCGCGCGAATCGCGCAGCACGATGAGGATCGGCGGCACCTCGCGCGGGAGCTGGCCCTGATTGGTGATCGTCCCGCTGGCGCCGAAGATTTGCGTCCCGTCCGCTAGTTGGCGCGGGCCCTGCTCGCCGCGCGGAAAATCGAGCACCAGCTCGGCGGGCGCGGCGGCGAAACCGGTCCGCTCGGGCGCCGCCCAGTCGGGGCGACCCCACAGATACACCGCCAGCACCGCGCCGGCCGCGAGCACGATCAGGATCAGCGCCGCCCGCTGCCAAAGGCCCCGCCGCTGTTGGGTTTCACGTGAAACATTGCGCGCGGGTTCCGCGCCAGGAGGATCCTCGCCGATCCGATCAGCCGCCTGTGAGCCTGGATCCGGGTCTTCGGAGCCTGCCTGGTCGCCATCGCCCGGCCGCTCTCCGGCGCGCCCGGCCCGGACGAGGGAACTCGCAGGCCCCTTGTCCCCTTCCGCCATAACGCCCGACACGTGTGGACTCGCTCCGTCCAGAGCCGCGTGCCCGACCTCCACCTCCGCCGAACGAGCGGCGTCCAGTCCCTCGCCAACCTCGATCGCAACCGCTCGCCAGCTGTTGCGGCAGCGCGCGCAGCGGACCTTGCGTCCCTCGCGGCCGACGGCGGTGTCGGGAACCTCGTAGCGCGTGGCGCAAGCGGGGCATTGGATGATCATGATGGCCACGTTTACCCTATTGCAGCGCGGCCACCGCAACAAGCAGCCGGGGCCAAGGACCGCCTCCCAACGGGCGTTTGTCCACATCGACGGCACGCCCCGGCCATTGGCGCGCCCTTTTCGCGACGCGCAAACCCGCCTAGCAGCCGCGCATGGCAAGGGCGCGGGCAAGATCACGCATGGGCAGCAGCGGGTTGATCCGGCGGATCATCGCGCTTCTGGTGCTGGTCTGGGCGCTCGGCTTCATCTGGTTCGCCTCCGCCTTGCCGCAGCCGACCGGGCCGCAGGCGCGCACCGACGCGATCGTCGTTCCCACCGGCAGCGGCGGGCGCATCCCGCGCGGGCTCGCCATGCTCGATGCGGGCGCGGCCGGGCAAATGCTGGTGACCGGCGTCGATCTGGAGGTCGACGATGCCACCTTCGCTGCCGAATACGCGGTCCCCGCCGAAACCATGCGCTGCTGCGTTGCGCTCGGCTTCGCGGCGCTCGATACGCGCGGCAACGCGCGGGAGACCGCGCACTGGATCGAGCGCAAGGATTTTTCCAGCCTGCGCCTCGTCACCTCGGACTGGCACATGCGCCGCGCTGCGCTGGAGCTCGCCCGCCGCCTGCCGCCGGGCGTCACCATGCTGAAGGACGCGGTGCCGACCGAGCCGAGCCTGTGGACGCTGTTCATCGAATACCACAAGCTGATCGCCGCCTGGGCGGTGCAGGCGCTCTAGCGAAGCGATGGCCCGCTTGACTGCGCTGCGCAGCCTCATCTTCGCCGTCGCCTTCTATGGCGGATCGCCGGCCTACGTGCTTGCGGCGATCGGCGCGGTCTTCGTGGCGCCCGGCCGGGTGCCGGGAATCGTGCGGGGATGGTCGGCCTACCACCGGCGCTGCGTGCGCCATATCCTTCGCATCGACGTCCGCGAGACGGGCGAGCGGGCGGCCGGCCCCGTGCTCTACGCGATCAAGCACGAGAGCTTCTTCGAGGCGCTCGACCTGCCGTTCCTGCTCGATGATCCGGCGCCGTACGCCAAGGAGGAGGTGTTCGATATCTTCGGCTGGGGCCGCGCGGCGCGCGCCTACGGGGTGATCCCGGTGGCACGCGAGCAGGGCGCGCGGGCCTTGCGCCAGATGGTGCGCGACGGACTGGCGATGACCGCCCGGGGGCGCCCGCTGGTGATCTTCCCCGAGGGCACGCGCATCGCCCACGGGGTGCGCGCGCCGCTGCGCTCCGGCTTCGCCGCGCTCTACAAGGTGCTCGGCCTCCAGGTGGTGCCGGTCGCGGTCGACAGCGGGCCGCTCTACCAGGGTTTCTGGAAGCAGCGCGGGACGATCACCATCGCCTTCGGCGCGCCGATCCCCCCCGGCCTCCCGCGCGCCGAGGTCGAGGCGCGGGTCGAGGCGGCGATCAACGCGCTCAACCCGCCGGCGTTGGGGGCGCAGGACGCGGCTCCGGGCGAGAGCCTCGGGGAAGGTCTTTAGAACCGGCGTTCGACCGCCTCGACGATCCGCTCCGCCCACGCCAGCGCGTCCTCGCGCCCGCTGGTATCGGCGACGAATTCCTGCCCCGGCGAAGTGGTCCTGAGCCGATCCGCGTCGAGCCAGCGATCGATGCGGGCGTGATAGGAGAGGCCGACCTCGCGCAGCCAGCGCGGAACCTGCCAGATGCTCGCCGAACAGCCCGGCGCGGTCAGCAGCAGATCGTCGCACGCCCGCCACGCCATCCGCCCCGCCCCGCGATAGACCGCATCATTGCGCGACAGCATCGCCAGCGCATGGGGAAAGCGCAGGCTCCGGAGCGCGGCGATCTGCTCGCGTGGCGCCCTCGCCAGATGCACGACCTCCGCCACCCGCAGATAGCCGAAGATCCGGTGATGCGGCCGCTCGCCCGGATGCGCGAACAGGCCGAAGAACACGAACAGGTCACCCGCTCCCACTCCCCGCCGCGCCAGGTGCGTCTGCGCTCCGTCGCACTGGCCAAGGAGCGCGGTTCCATCGGCACGGAACATCGGATCGTGATGGCAGGCATCGCCCGCCCCCAACCGGCCCCGGCTGGCCCGCGCCACGTGGTCGCCGAGCCCGAGATCGCCATAGCTCGTCGCCGACACCCCCCTGCCGAGCGGGATCGGCAGCGTCACCGGCCGCCCGTCGACGATCGGCGAGGGCCCGCCACCGCATGCGCTGTCGAACCCCTTGCGGCTGAACACGATCTTCATCGCCGTAAGCCTCGCACGCCTGCCCGCCCGGGACCAAGCACGGATAACCGGCAAGCCGCTTGAATCCCTGCGAATTCGCGTCCACGGGCCCGGCATGCACCCCCTCGACCGCACCGCGCTCCGCCAAGCCTATCGGATGGAGGAGGGGACCTGCCTCGCCCGCCGCATCGAGGAGGCAGCACCCGCCAGCGCGGTGCATGCCGAGGCCGCCCGCCTCGCCGCCAGGCTGATCGAAGGCGCGAGGCTGAGCAAGGCCGCCGGGCTCGATGCCTTCCTGCAAAGCTACGGCCTCGCCACCGAGGAAGGCATCGCGCTGATGTGCCTGGCCGAGGCGCTGCTGCGCGTGCCGGACACCGAGACGCGCGATGCGCTGATCGCCGACAAGCTCGCCGGGCTCGATTTTGCCGAGCAATGGGGCGCCAGCCGGTCGACCTTCGTCAATGCCGCGACTTTCTCGCTGATGCTGACCGGCGGGGTGCTGCGCGGCGGCCGCTCCACCCAGACCGGCCTCGCCAGTGCGCTGCGCCGCGCCACCGGGCGCCTGGGCGAGCCGGTGATCCGCTCCGCCGTGCTCCAGGCGATGCGGATCCTTGGCGGCCAGTTCGTCTTCGGCCGCACCATCGAGGAGGCGCTGCGCCGCGCCGAACCGCAGGCGCGCGTGGGCCTGTCGCACAGCTTCGACATGCTCGGCGAGGCGGCGATGACCTACGCCGATGCCGAGCGCTATCGGCAGTCCTATGCCGATGCGATCGCAGCGCTCGCCGGGCGCCCGGGCGGGGTGCGCGGCGGGCCGGGCATCTCGGTCAAGCTCTCGGCGCTCCACCCGCGCTACGAGTTCCGCCATGCGGAGACCGCGGTGGCGGCGCTGGTCCCCATCGTCACCGATCTCGCGCGCCAGGCCCGCGATGCCGACATCCACTTCACGCTCGATGCCGAGGAGGCCGAGCGGCTCGAACTCTCGCTCGACATCATCGAACAGGTAGCGGCGGACGATGCGCTGTTCGCGGGGGGGTGGGAAGGCTTCGGCCTTGCCCTCCAGGCGTATCAGAAGCGCGGTGTTCCCGTGGTCGACTGGGTCGCGCAGCTCGCGCGCAAGCACCGCCGCCGGCTGATGGTCCGCCTCGTCAAGGGCGCCTATTGGGACAGCGAGATCAAGCACTCGCAGATGGGCGGCTATCGCGATTATCCGGTATTCACCCGCAAGCTCGGCACCGATGTCAGCTATCTCGCCTGCGCCGCCCGCCTGCTCGACAATGCGGACGTCATCTACCCCGCCTTTGCCACGCACAACGCCTATACGATCGGGGCGATCAAGGCGCTGGGTGATGGCGCCGCCTCAAGCAGCGAAGCGGCAGGCCAGGAAAGGAGCTACGAGTTTCAGCGCCTCCACGGCATGGGCGAGGAGGTCTACGAGGAGCTGGCAAAGGCCGAACGCGAGCGCGGCAACAGGGTGACGCAGGTGCGGATCTACGCCCCCGTCGGCGGCCACCGCGACCTGCTCGCCTATCTCGTGCGCCGCCTGCTCGAGAACGGCGCCAACAGCTCCTTCGTCAACCGCATGGCCGATGCCGACGTGTCGGCTCACGCGCTCACCATCGATCCCGTCGCCGAGCTCGCCGCACTCGAACCCAGGCGCAACCCATCGATCCCGCTTCCCGCCGATATCTATCCGCGCCGCAAGAACAGCACCGGTATCGACCTCGCCGATCCGCTGGTGCGCGCACCGATGCTGGACCGGCTGGGCAAGCTGGCGCAGCGCCAATGGCGGGCGGAGCCCTCCTCCCGGGGAGACGAGGAAGAGGTCCGTTCCCCGCAGGACCATCGCACCGTGGTCGGCACGTTCCGAACCACTACGCCCGCGAAGATCGACGAGGCGATCACCCGCGCCTCCGCCGCGCAGCCCGCCTGGGATGCGCTCGGCGGCGCCGCGCGTGCCGACCTCCTCGAGCGCGCGGCGGACCTGTTCGAGAAGCACGCGTCCCATTTCCTCTCGCTGGCCATCCGCGAAGCCGGCAAGACCTTGCCCGACGCGGTGCTCGAACTGCGCGAGGCGGTCGATTTCCTGCGCTATTACGCGGTCGAGGCGCGGATGCTGTTCGAGACCCCGCAGCCGCTCCCCGGCTATACCGGCGAGGAGAACCGCCTCCGCCTCCACGGCCGCGGCGTCATCGCCACCATCTCCCCCTGGAACTTCCCGCTGGCGATCTTCATCGGCCAGGCCGCCGCCGCGCTCGCCGCCGGCAACGCCGTCATCGCCAAGCCCGCGCCGCAAACTCCGCTCATCGCCCGGCACGCCGTCGAACTGTGCCACGAGGCGGGCATCCCCACCGACATCCTCCAGCTCGCCATCGGCGGCACTGAGGTCGGCGCGGCGCTCACCTCGTACTCCGGCATCGCGGGCGTCGCCTTCACCGGCTCGACCGCCACCGCGCGCGCCATCAACCGCTCGCTCGCCGCGCGGGAAGGCGCCATCGGCATCCTCATCGCCGAGACCGGCGGCCAGAACGCGATGATCGTCGACAGTTCGGCGCTACCCGAACAGGTCACGCGCGATGTCGTCGCCAGCGCCTTCCAGAGCGCCGGCCAGCGCTGCTCGGCGCTGCGCGTGCTCTACCTCCAGGACGATGTTGCCGACCGCATGCTGGCAATGATCCGCGGCGCCTTCGAGGCGCTGGTGATCGGCGATCCGGCCGAGCTCGCGACCGACGTCGGCCCGGTGATCGATCACGCGGCCAGGGACCGGCTCGAGGCGCATGTCGCCGCGATGCAGGCGGCCGAAAAGCGCGTCTGGCGGCGTGAACTTCCCGAAAGCTGCTCTGAAGGCACCTTCGTCGCCCCCACGATCATCGAATTGGGCGCAATCGGAGAGCTGGAGGACGAGCACTTCGGCCCCATCCTCCACATCTGCCGCTATCGCGCGGAAGATCTCGGCAAGGTGGTGGACGCGATCAACGCCACTCAATTCGGCCTCACCCTCGGCCTCCATACGCGGATCGACGCCACGCGCCGCTTCGTCGAGGAGCGCGCCCGCGTCGGCAATCTCTACGTCAACCGCAACCAGATCGGCGCGGTCGTGGGGACCCAGCCCTTCGGCGGCGAGGGCCTGTCGGGCACCGGCCCCAAGGCCGGCGGCCCGCACTACGTCGCCCGCTTCGCCACCGAGCGGGTGACCACCATCGACACCACCGCCAGCGGCGGCAACGCGAGCCTGCTCGCGGGCGGGTAGCGGGTGGCGATCGCCATCGACCCTTTTTCGGTCGATAGCTCACTCGGAGCGCAGACAGAAAGCAGACAGGTTGCACTCGACCCCGTCGCGGACATGAGGCTACGGTCGGACCGTTAGGTCGATGCCGCACTTTCCGCAGGTTTTCGCAGGCCATGGGACGCTTAGAAGGTATCCGCGCATAAATAGGGACCGGCCGCAACGAGGACACACAAGAAGCAAGGTCGAAAGTCCAAAATAGAGCACCCATGCCACCATCAACGGTCCGACGATCCACATCGTATTGTCGAAGTCCAAACCGACCAGATTAGCTACAAGCGGGATGCCCCAGATAGTGCCGATACCGCAAATAATGCTGCTGACAAGGAGCCTTTTGCCTCGATGATAGGGGCTTTTGGATGAAGTGCGGACCACCGCCGAACGCTACAACGGGCCGGTTCCGCTTACCACCCAATCCCAGCCATTACGCTGCACCTGGAGCGTTCCCACAACACCCACACTTGCCTCGCCCGGCGACATCGGGAATGGCGTCCGCATGAGCATCCTTTCCGACCGCTGGATCCGCGAGGAAACCCATCGCAGCTCCATGATCGAGCCCTTCGTCGAGCGCCAGCAGCGCGAGGGCTGCATCTCCTATGGCCTCTCCTCCTACGGCTACGACGCGCGCGTTGCGGACGAGTTCAAGATCTTCACCAATGTCGACAATGCCGTGGTCGACCCCAAGCACTTCACCGCCAACAGCTTCGTCGATCGCAAGACCGATATCTGCGTCGTTCCGCCCAACAGCTTCGTCCTCGCCCGCACGGTCGAATATTTCCGCATTCCGCGCGACGTGCTGGTGATCTGCCTCGGCAAGTCCACCTATGCCCGCTGCGGGATCATCGTCAACGTGACGCCATTGGAGCCCTGCTGGGAGGGCCATGTGACGCTCGAGTTCTCGAACACCACGCCGCTGCCAGCCAAGATCTACGCCAATGAAGGCGCCTGCCAGTTCCTGTTCCTCAAAGGCAACGAGCCGTGCGAGACCAGCTATGCCGACCGCGCGGGCAAATACATGGGGCAGCAGGGCGTGACGCTGCCGCGGCTTTAGGGGCCGCCGCTCCGAAGCGCCCGCAGCTAGTAGCTCACCCTGACGCTCAGCCGGAAATTGCGCCCCGGAAGCGGCACGTAATCCTTGGTGAAGCTCGCATGGCGGCGGCCCGTCTCGTCGAACAGGTTGTTGGCCTGGGCGATCACGGTCAGGTTCTCGGCACCCTCGAACGGATGCCAGGCGGCCGAGAGATTGACGAAGGTGAAGCCGTCGGTCGGCGTCTCGAACTCGGCGACCCGGTCTTGCTCGGCGAAATACTGGACCTCGACGCGCGCATCGACATGGCCGGTCTGCGCCTCGAGCGCGCCGAGCAGGCTGACGGGCGGGATGCGCGGCACCGGCGAGCCGTCATCGAGCGTCGCGCGCACGTAATCGCCGCGCAAATCGGCGAGCAGCGTATAGCCATCGGTGACGACCAGCGGCAACTCGATCGCGCCCTCGATGCCGAACTGGTCCATCTCCTGCTGCAGATACTGGAAAACCGGCAGCCCATCCTCCTCCGCGCCCGTCTCCTGCAGGTAGATGAAACCGTCGAAGGCGTTGCGGTAAATGCTCGCCGAGAGGCTAGCCGGGCCGATCTCGCCGCGCAGATAGGCTTCGACGCCCAGCGAGCTTTCCGGATCAAGGTCGGGTTGGCCGATCTCGAATTGCTGCGTGGCGGCATGTGGCCCGTCGGCATAGAGCTCTGTCGCGGAGGGCGCGCGTTCGGCGCGCGAGAGATTGACGCCTGCGCGGATGTCCGGCGTCGCCTGGTAGCCAAGACCTACCGCACCCGAATAAGTGTCGAAATCGCGCTGGAGGCCGATCGATTCCGATGCATCGACGTCGGTATGCTCGTAGCGCCCGGCGAGCTCGAGCTGAAATGGCTCGAAATCGAATTCCTGCAACGCGAAGACCGCGTAGTTGTCGGTGGTGTTGGCGGGGATGAAGGCCTCCTCGCCGATCGCCACGAAATCGATCGTCGAGAACTGCCCGCCGATCGAGCCGCGCCAGCCGTTCCGCTCGTTCTGGACCAGCTCGATCCGGCCCTCGACGCCCTCGACAGCGAACATTGTGCCGATCTCGTCGCCCTCGAACTCGGTGTGCTCGTACTCGGAATAGCCGACGCGCGCCTGCAATTCGTCGAGAAAGCCGGTGCCAAGGTCGAGCACGCCGCGCGCATCGACGCGGTAGCGCTTGAGGCCGATCGAGATCTCCGCCTCTTCCTCTTCCTCTTCCTCTTCCTCTTCCGCGCCCTCTTCGCCCTCCTCACCATGGCCATGGCCGCCGGGCCCCGTGGGGACGCCGTATTCGGTGTCGTAATAGTCGAACGAGACGCCGACAGTGCTCTCCCCTGAGAAGAAGGCAATGCCGGTGCCGAGGTTGTAGGTCTGGCTATAGGTGTTGGGAATTACGCCGCGCAGGTTCGCATCGGCCTGCAGTTCCTCGGCCTCCTCGAGATTACCCTCCTCCACCTCCTCGGCGGCATCGGCGAGCAGATCGGCGCGCAGATCGTCCGATATCACGAAGCCGGGCACCTCGAGATCGTCCGTGTCACGGTAGGAGCCATCGACATGGAAGGCGATGCTGCGGCTCAGCGGGATGTCAATCGAGACGCCGCCTTCGAGCCGGTCGTAGGCGGAATCGACGATGCCGAGTGCGTCGATATGGATCGGCTCGTCGGGCACCCGGGGCGGGATGCGCTTGGTGATGACGTTGACTGCGCCGCCGATCGCCTGGTTGCCATAAAGCAGGCTCGCCGGGCCGCGCAGCACCTCGACGCGCTCGGAGATCAGCGGATCGACGCTGACCGCGTGGTCGGCCGATGCGGCCGAGGCGTCGATCACCCCGATCCCGTCGGTCAGCACGCGGACCCGCTCGCCGCCCAATCCGCGCAGGATCGGCCGCGAGGCGCCGGGCGTGAAGGAGGAGGCAGAGACGCCGGGGATCTTGGTCAGCACGTCGCCGATCTGCCCCTCGAGATTGCGCTGCAATTCGATATCGTCGAGCACCGAGGTGCCGGCCAGCACGTCGAGCCGATCGAGCCCGGGCGCGGTGACGATGATCCGGTCATGCAGGTCGTCCGCGCCCGGCTGTCCGCGCTCGGCGGGTGGGTCGGCCTGCTGGGCATAGGCCGGAATGGCGAGACTGCCCGCGGACAGCAGGAAAGCGAGACGCTTCATACGCATGGATTTATCGACCTCGAAACATCGCGGGTAAGTGGTGACAGTATATCATACTCACTAACGGCGTTTGCTCGCAGCGCAAGTGCCCAGACGTGTGGACTCGTTCCTAAGCCGCCGCCTTGTCGAGCCGCGCGTAGGCTTCCGCCTCGCCGATCAGCGGCAGCAGAGAGGCCATGTCGGGACCGTGATCTCGCCCCGTCAGCGCCTGGCGGAGCGGCAGGAACAGCGCCTTGCCCTTGCGCCCGGTGGCGCCGGCGAGGCGCTGGGTTAGGTCCTGCCATGGCTCGGTGGACCATTCGAGCGTGTCGCGCGCCTCGGTGAGGAAGGCGCGGGTTTCACCATCGAACGCGGGCTGGTCAATTGGCCCGGTGACGATCCGCCACCAGTCCCCCGCCTCCTCGACCTTCGCGAGGTTGGGCCGGATCGCCTCCCAGCCGCGCGGATCCATTCCCGCAGGGAGCCGCTCGGCGACCTCGGCGAAATCGAGCCCATGCACGATCGCGGCGTTGATCCGTCCGAGTTCCGCCATGTCGAATTTCGCCGGGGCGCGGCCGAAAGTGGCGAGATCGAAGGTTTCGACCAATACCCGCCAATCGGCGATCGGCTCGACCGGGAGCGCGGTGCCGAGCCGCGCCAGCAGCGCGCCAAGCGCCTGCGGCTCGATCCCCTCATCCCGCAGCGTCGCGCAATCCAGCGAGCCCAGCCGCTTCGACAGCTTGCCCTCGGCCCCGGTCAGGAGCGCCGTATGGGCAAAGCGGGGGGGCGGGCTCCCGAGCGCGGTGAACATCTGGATCTGCACGGCGGTGTTGGTCACGTGGTCCTCGCCGCGCAGCACGTCGGTGACGCCCATCGCGATATCGTCGATCACGCTCGGCAGCATGTAGAGCCATGAGCCGTCGGCCCGCCGCACCACCGGATCGGACAGCAACGCGGGGTCGAAATGCTGCGCCCCGCGGATGCCGTCCTCCCACGCGATCGGCTCGTCATGCGCCATTAGGAAGCGCCAATGCGGCTGCTCCCCCGCCTCGTGCTTCGCGCGCTTCTCGATCTCGCTCAGCGCAAGCGCGGCGCGATCATAGACCGGCGGCAGGCCCCGCCCGAGCTGGACCTTGCGCTTCAACTCAAGCTCGCGCGGCGTCTCCCAGCAGGGATACAGGCGCCCGGCCGCGATCAGTCGCTCGGCTCCCGCTTCGTATTGCGCAAGATGCTCGGATTGCCGCTCCTCGCCATCGGCTTCCAGCCCCAGCCAGGCGAGGTCGGCGCGGATCGCCTCCACGTACCGCTCCTGGCTGCGCGCCTCGTCGGTATCGTCGATCCGCAGGAGGAAGCGCCCGCCATGCTTCCTCGCCAGCAGCCAGCTTAAGAGCGCGGTGCGGATGTTGCCGACATGGAGCAGGCCGGTGGGCGAGGGGGCGAAGCGGGTGACGACGGCCATGGCGCCCGTTAGCGCGGCGCGGGCCTGCTGGCGAGGCTTGCCCCGCCCGCTGACTCACGGGTCGATGTCGGCCCCGGCAATCGCGGCGGTGGCCGCGGCGAACAGCGCGTCATGCCGCTCCCGCCGCACGAAGCCATCGAGCAGCGCGTCGAACCCTGTCCGGTCGCCCTCGGCCGCCAGCGCCAACATGCTGCCGATGGTTTGCTCGTCGGGCGTGAGGACCGGCGAGCAGGGTCGATAGACGGTCATGCATTCGGGCCAGCACCGCGCGACCGCTTCGGCAAGGTGCAGCAGCGCCTTGGCCGCAACCAGCGATTCGAACCGAGTGGCGAGCTCGCTCAGCGGATCGCGGCGCAGTTTCGCGCAGAGCGACAGGATGCGAGATCCCATGACGAGGCGCCCTGCGGCGGGCCCCAGCTCGGCGATGAAAACGGGCCTTGCCAGGTGGGCGATCACCCGGGTGGATCGTGTCTTCGGCAGTTCCGCTCTGGCCATTTCCCATCCCTCGAGTCCACACGTGTGAGCACATCGTAACGGGACGGCGACCGATTGCAATGCGAATGATTTGCAATAGCTGTGCGCTGGCAGCGGTCGCATATTTCAACTTAGACCGACGCAACGAAAAGGGGGCGCGAGCAACGGCCCGCGCCCCCGATCAGTGCGCTGAAAAAAATCAGGCGATAGCGTAGCGGACCGCCACCTTGCGCCGATTGCGGATCACGCCGCCGATCGCGCCGAAGCCGAGCAGCAGCATCGCCCAGGTCGAGGGCTCGGGGATCGGACCGGCGCCGCCGGGGACTTCCGAACCGAAGGTAATGTCGTCGAACGCGATTTGATTGGCGACGCCAGCGAAGGAGACTGAACGCGCGACTCCGGCGAAGGAAACACCGATCGGCGAGAACGGGCAAAAGCCGGCGCCATAGCCCGGGCAACTGCCGGCGTTGGGCAGCAGTTCGAGCGTCGCCAACAGCGAGCCCGTTCCGTCGAGTCCGTCAAAGACCGAGACCGATCCGGGCTGCGTTGCAGAGACGTAGTTGAACGAGAACCCGTCTTCAAAGCCTGCGGTCACGTTCATAATTGAATTATCGCCGGTCAGGAAAAACAACCCACCCTGCGCGCTGGCGGGCGCCAAGCCGCCGCGTGATGTGTTCGAACAGAAGGCATCGAGTGAGTTCAGGCAAATGTTCAGCGAGTTACTGGAGAAGGCTACGCCCAAGTCAGGTCCTGAGGTGCCGGCGCTGGACATACCGCCATTGTAGTAGTCTTGAACAAAGACATCGTTTGTGAACGGGTAGATAGGGGAAATATTTTCAAAATCCAGAACGATGACAGCTGCATGAGCCGGGATCACCGCCATTGCGGCTCCGAAAAATCCCACCGATGTGATTAGCTTCTTCATGGCTGCACTCCCTTGCATCACGATTGAAACGAAGTGAAATATCACTTCGACCCGTCGGGCTACATGCGTGTCGCGACCAAAGGTTGCGCCATCTAGCCGTTTCTTACCACGGCATATGACAACTTCTTATCTCCATCTATAGCACGCGCTTTACTGTTCACCAAGCGCTTATGTGCGCAGCTAACTACTAGCGTGGACCGGTGTAATTCGGTTAGTAGTCTTTCGTGATTCCAAGCTCTTACTAGAGCCCGGCTTGTGAAAAAACCCGCCGGAGCATTGCTCCGGCGGGTTTTCTCGCAACTCCACAAGGCAATTGTCAGGTGGCAGGATCGGCCACCTGGCCTTCGTCGCTCTGCTGAAGATACTCGCCCGCATCGGCATCGGTGCCGTGCGTCTCGCCTTCCATCCGGGCGAGCGGATCGTCGCCGATCGCTGCTTCGGGGCCCTGGGCCAGTTCGGCAGCGTGCTGCTGTTCGGCCGTCTGGGCGGCGATCAGCGCCTCCTGAACCTTGCGGTACTGAGCCCGCAAGGCAGCATCGCGGCCCGAGGCGGTGACGCGCAGGCGGTTCATCGAGGCGCCGGTGCCCGCCGGGATCAGCCGGCCGACGATGACGTTCTCCTTCAGCCCGATAAGCGAGTCGGTCTTCCCCTCGACCGCCGCCTGCGTCAGCACGCGGGTGGTCTCCTGGAAGCTCGCCGCCGAGATGAACGAGCGGGTCTGCAAGCTGGCCTTGGTGATGCCGAGCAGCACCGGAGTGCCCACCGCAGGTGTTTTGGACTTGGTCAGCTTGGAGTTGGCCTCGTTCATCTCGTCCAGGTCGACCTGCTCACCCGGCAGCAGCGTGGTATCGCCGCCATCGGTGATCTCGACCTTCTGCAGCATCTGGCGGACGATCACCTCGATGTGCTTGTCGTTGATCTTCACGCCCTGGAGCCGGTAGACCTCCTGGATCTCGTTGACGAGATACTCGGCCAGCGCCTCCACGCCCATCACCTCGAGGATGTCGTGCGGGTTGGGCGAGCCTGAGATGAGCGTATCGCCCTTCTTGACGTGGTCGCCTTCCTGCACGTCGATCACCTTGGTCTTGGGGATCAGGTACTCGACCGGATCGCCCTCTTCCGGAATGATCGCGATCTTGCGCTTGGCCTTGTATTCGCGGACGAATTCGATCCGGCCGGAAATCTTGGCGATGATCGAATTGTCCTTGGGCAGGCGCGCCTCGAACAGCTCCGCCACCCGCGGCAGGCCGCCGGTGATGTCGCGCGTCTTGGCCGCCTCGCGGCTGGCGCGGGCGAGAATGTCGCCCCCCTCGACCTGCTGGCCGTCCTCGACCGAGAGCGTGGTGCCAGGCGCCAGCATGTAGCGCGCCGCCTCGGTCTCCTCGCCCTTCTTGCCGCCTTCTTCGCCGAGCAAGGTGAGCCGCGGACGCAGATCCTCATTCTTCTTGGCGCCGCTGGCGCGGTTCTCGGTGACGACGCGCTGGGCGATGCCGGTCGCCTCATCGACCCGCTCCTCCATCGTCCGGCCCTCGACCAGGTCCTGGTAGCGCACGGTGCCCGATTGCTCGGTGATGATGGGCAGCGTGAACGGGTCCCACTCGGCCAGCCGCTCGCCTTCCTTCACCTTGGCACCGTCCTCGAACATCAGCATGGTACCGTAGGGAATGCGGTGGATGGCGCGCTCGCGCCCTTCCGCGTCGATCACCAGGATCTCGCCGTTGCGGGCGAGCGACAGGCGCCGGCCGCGCTTGTCGACGATGGTCGGCACGTCGCGATAGACAACCTTGCCGTCCGAGATCGCCTCGAGATGGCTGGTCTCGTTGACCTGCGCCGCGCCGCCGATGTGGAAGGTGCGCATGGTGAGCTGCGTGCCCGGCTCGCCGATCGACTGGGCGGCGATGACACCCACCGCCTCGCCGATATTGACCGGCGTACCGCGGGCAAGGTCACGCCCGTAGCACTTGCCGCAGACGCCCTGCTCGGCCTCGCACACGAGTGGACTGCGGATCCGCGCGACCTGCACCTCGGCCTCCTCGATGGCCTTCACCATCGGCTCGTCGAGCAGCGTGCCGGCCTTGGCGATGACCTCGTCGGTCGCCGCATTCACCGCGTCCTCGGCCAAGGTGCGGCCAAGGATCCGCTCGCCGAGCGAGGCGATCACCGCGCCACCCTGGATGATGGCGCGCATCTCGAGCCGGTTGTTGGTCTTGCAGTCGTCCTCGACGATCACGCAGTCCTGCGACACGTCGACCAGGCGGCGGGTCAGGTAGCCCGAGTTCGCCGTCTTCAACGCCGTGTCCGCCAGGCCCTTGCGGGCGCCGTGGGTGGAGTTGAAGTATTCGAGGACGGTCAGCCCCTCCTTGAAGTTGGAGATGATCGGCGTCTCGATGATCTCGCCCGACGGCTTGGCCATCAGCCCGCGCATCCCGGCGAGCTGCTTCATCTGGGCGGGCGAACCACGCGCGCCCGAATGGCTCATCATGTAGATCGAGTTGATCGGCGCCTCGCGGCCGTGCTCGTCCTTGGGAGTGGCGCGGATCTCGTCCATCATGGCGGCCGCCACCGTGTCGCCGCAGCGGCTCCAGGCGTCGATCACCTTGTTGTACTTTTCCTGCTGGGTGATGAACCCATCCTGATATTGCTGCTCGTAGTCGGCGACCAGCGACTTGGTCTCCTCGATCAGCCTCTCCTTGCTGTCGGGGATGATCATGTCGTCCTTGCCGAAGGAGATGCCCGCGCGGCAGGCGTGGCGGAAGCCCAGCGCCATGATCGCATCGGCGAACAGCACCGTGTCCTTTTGCCCGGTGTGGCGATAGACCTGGTCGATGACGTCGCCGATCTCCTTCTTGGTGAGGAGGCGGTTGACGACGTCGAACGGCACCTTGTGGCTCCTCGGCAGGCACTCGGCGATCAGCATCCGGCCGGGGGTGGTCTCGACCCGGGCCGCGTATTCACGGCCCTTCTCGTCGACCTGCGGCACGCGGGTGGTGATCTTGGAGTGCAGCGTCACCGCCCCGACATGGAGCGCCTGGTGGACCTCCTGGATGTCGGCCAGCACGCGGCCCTCGCCCGGCTCGCCGGCGCGGTCCATCGACAGATAATAAAGCCCCAGCACCATGTCCTGCGAGGGCACGATGATCGGCTTGCCATTCGCGGGCGAGAGGATGTTGTTGGTGCTCATCATCAGCACGCGCGCCTCGAGCTGGGCTTCCAGCGAGAGGGGCACGTGGACGGCCATCTGGTCACCGTCGAAATCGGCGTTGAAGGCCGAGCAGACGAGCGGATGGAGCTGGATCGCCTTGCCCTCGATCAGCACCGGCTCGAAGGCCTGGATGCCGAGGCGGTGAAGCGTGGGCGCGCGGTTCAAGAGCACCGGGTGCTCGCGGATCACCTCGTCGAGGATGTCCCACACCTCGCGGCGCTCCTTCTCGACCCACTTCTTGGCCTGCTTGAGCGTCATCGACAGACCCTTGGCGTCGAGCCGGGCGTAGATGAACGGCTTGAACAGCTCGAGCGCCATCTTCTTGGGCAGGC
>PPFU01007954.1_pt1 | contig 16035 bp, 16 predicted proteins | sample 1535991 | NCBI WGS metagenome assembly PPFU01 (sample SAMN04901290, study PRJNA319586) | Hypolithon metagenome, whole genome shotgun sequencing project. | isolation source: Antarctic Hypolithon | place: Antarctica: Miers Valley | collected 2014
TATGTATAGATTAGAGAATTTTACATGTTAAGCGCATCCTCTTCGGGCGCAGGTGGTGAGCGTGGAAAATATTGTTTGGATTAGCGGCGTGATCGCTCTGTCGGCGGCAGTGCAAAGTCTTGCTGGGTTTGGGTTCGCGCTGGTGGCGATCGCCCTTCTCCCCTTCTTTTTAGATCTCTCGCTGGCCGTTCCCCTCGTGCTGATCATGTGCCTGCTCAGCAGCGTAGGGCTGTGGATTTACTATCGTGATAGCTTTCGGTGGCGGGCGATCGCGCCCCTGGTACTGTCGGCTCTGGTATCCATTCCCATCGGCCTGGTCGGCTTACACTACGTCCCTGAAGACATCGCTCGAAAGGTTTTAGGTAGCTTCATTGTGCTCTACGTGGCCTACGACATGCTGCGCCTAATAACGCCCGTTTTTTCGATGCCTGCGCTGGAGTCACCCCGATGGGCTTACTTCTTTGGCGGCGTTTCCGGCTTTCTCACCGGAGCCTTTACCACAGGTGGCCCACCGCTAGTAATGTACGCCAACTCAAAAGGATGGAGTCCTGAAGAATTCAAAGGCAACTTGCCGGGTGTGTATGTTGTCGCCCTTACGTTCGCCCTGACAGGCCACTATTTTGAAGGTCACCTCACGCCTGAGCTATGGGAAATTGCGCTCCACACCGTGCCTATGTTTGTCGTAGGCATGGGGTCAGGCATTTTGCTTTCTAAGAAAATTGATGCGGAAAGCTTTAAGCGACTGGTGCTTTCATTGCTAAGCATAATTGGCCTGAAGCTAATCTGGTAAGGCTACTGACTGATTGAAGGTAGCCAGCTAACTAGCGGGGGAAAGGCAATGATGGCTACTAATACAAGCAATTGCAGTGCAATAAATGGAACAACACCACGGTAGATGTTGCCAGTGGTGATATCTTTGGGCGCAACGCCGCGCAGATAGAACAACGCGAAGCCAAAAGGTGGCGTGAGAAATGAGGTTTGCAGATTTGCGCCGATGATAACGCCGTACCATACCAGATCAATGCCAAGCTGCTGGGCAATTGGGGCAAACAACGGCACGACAATAAAGGCGATTTCGAAGAAGTCGATGAAAAAGCCCAGCAGGAAAATGGTGACCATGCTAATCAGCAGGAAGCCGATTTCTTCACCGGGGAGATTGGTGAGCGCTTCAAAGATGAATCTGTCGCCTCGCAAGCCTCTAAATACCAGGCTGAAAGCGGTAGAGCCGAACAAGATGAAGATGACCATGCTGGTGGTGCGAAGAGTGCGATCGCACACATCTCTCACACCCGCCAGCGTTAGCTGACGCTTCAACCCCGCCAAAATCATTGCGCCAAGGCATCCCAACGCACCGGCTTCTGTCGGGGTAGCGACCCCAAAGAAAATGCTGCCCAGCACGAGCAAAATGAGGGCCAAGGGCGGCAGCATGACTTTGACGATTTTGGTGAAGAGGGCTTTGCCGCGAATGTCGATGAGTTCGGCGGGCAGGGCAGGGGCTAGATCGGGGCGGATGAGTGCGATCGCCAGCACATGAATCACAAAAGCCCCGGCCATCATCAGCCCTGGAATCACCGAGCCCAAAAACAAATCTCCAACAGAAATCCCTAGCTGATCGGCCAGTACAACTAAAACAATACTGGGTGAAATAATTTGCCCTAGCGTGCCAGAAGCTGCGATTACACCGCTGGCGAGATCTTGGTTGTAGCCATAGCGCAGCATCGTCGGCAGCGATATCAGCCCCATGGTGACGACTGTGGCGGCAACGACACCTGTGGTTGCTGCTAGCAATGCACCTACAACAACAACAGCAACCGCCAGGCCGCCACGAACGCGACCAAACAGAGCGCCCATCGTCTCTAGCAGGTCTTCAACAATTCCAGACTTCTCTAGCATTGCCCCCATGAAAATAAAGTAGGGAATGGCTAGCAGCGTAAAGTTGTTCATAATGCCGAAGATTCTCTGTGGCATCGCTGTGAGAAAAACCGGGTCGAATACGCCAATGGCAATGCCAATTAGCCCAAAGAGAATTGCAACGCCGCCTAGCGCGAAGGCGACTGGGTAGCCGAGAGAAAGCAGTGCTAGTGCCCCGTCGAACATTGCTGGGCCAAGCCAATCGGTAATCATTCGCCCTCTTCCTCAGCTAAGTTTTGAGTGGGCTCGCCTTTGATAATGGCCCAGTTTTTAATCGCCTCAGAAATGCCTTGCAAGATTAATAGAACAAAGCTAACGATAATCATCGTTTTGATGGGATAGCGAATCAGGCCGCCGGGGTCGGGGGAGGTTTCGCGAACGGCCCAGGATTTGGTGACGGCTCCCCACGAAAAGACAATCACGAGAACTGAGAAGGGCAGCAGGAAAACCAGAGTGCCGAACAGGTCGGCCATGGCTTTGCGGCGACGGCTCCAGCGGGCGTAGAAGATATCGACGCGGACGTGTTCGTCGTGCTGAAGGGCGTAGGCGGCTCCTAAGAGAAAGACTAGATCGAACAGATACCACTGGGTTTCGATCAGGGCGTTGGAGCTGAGGTTTTGGCCGATGGCGTTGCCGATGTAGCGGCCTAGTACGTTCCACACGCCGACGCCAATCATCACGAGCACTAGCCAGTAGGCGAGTTTGCCGATGAGGTGGGTGAAGCGGTCTATTTGGCGGGCGATGGGAAGGAGCTTTGCCAGCACTGACCTGTCATTTTGCACGGCTTTTGCCTCAAGCAGTATCGGAGACTACAGGAGGTATCTTACCGCGTTGGCATGTGTTGCCTTATGCTCTACCGTTCGCTCACAAGATTTGTCTGTTTATCATCTGGTAAACTTGATCTTTCAATGTTAAGTCGTAGGATAGGATAGTAGCTGTAAGCCTTTGGTTGAGTAATCAATGACGCCCAAAGAAGAGCTGACGCAGGCTGTTCAAACATTGCCGGAAGACATGATTCAACTGCTTTTAAGCACCTTGAAGCGCCTGCAACGAGGGCCGGAGAAGGCTACACGAACTGCTGGATCAAATTCAGATGTGGAAAAACCTGAGCAAATGAGCGAACGGTTGCGTGAGAAGAACGGCTTTTTGGTAGCAGAAACTGGAAAGCTTGATGGGTTTGATACAACTGCTTTTCTCAAAGAGATGAGAGAAGAAAGAATTCAAAGCCAGCTCGATCAAATCGGGCTATGAAAGTTTTATATGACACTTCTGTGCTGATTCCTGCTTTATTAACTGACCACACTAGCCATTCTCTAGCTTTTCCTCAGCTTGAAATGGCTAGGAAGGACGATATTCACGGCTATCTGTCTGCCCACAGTTTGGCAGAGCTTTATTCAGTCACGACTCGTTTGCCTAAGCCTTTGAGGATTCTGCCGGGTGAAGCACAGGCGATGATTTTGCGCCTTTTGAAATATTTAGTCCCTGTAGAGCTTTCGGCTGAGGATTATCGGCAGGCGATCGCTAGAGTGTCATCGCTTCAGCTTGCAGGTGGCGTAACTTTTGATTGATAGCTCAAGCTGCACTGAAAGTAAACGTAGATCGGCTGGTAACGCTTAATCCTAAAGACTTTAAACGATTAGGCGATGAAGTCTCAGTGTTGGTGTAGGTGCCTAAACTCGGGCAAACGGTAGAGCCTTTAGAAACTAAGTAATGTGCTTTAGAGTTTGGTAGCAATTGAGAAACGTTCTGATTTTTGACTCAAAGACTCTATAAAGGCTACGAAACCACGAAACTTGCTGGTTTATAGTGGGCTAGAGTTCTAGGGATTCATTGGGATGTCGCTATCTGTGCAAATTGTAGGGTTGATGGTGCTGTGCGCTTTGGCTGCTTAAACTGCTGCCTTTTTGCTGAATAATCTGGAGCCTGTGCGTGAGTTTCCAGGAAAGAATCGGCTCTTTTTGCGGATGACGGGTTGCCTGACGCTTCTGCCAGTGTTGATAGCGGCGCTGCTAGATGAGAAGGTGATGGATCAGGCCAGAGTGGGATGCTGGGTAGCGGTGGGCGCGATCGCAGTGGCTCTACTTTACGACGGAGAAAAGCTGGTGAGCGCCGTGCGAGTGGCGAATGCAAGGCGTAGAGATCCGGCTGTGGGAGCGATGGCCACTTCGGTTAGCTATGAGCCGGAGCTACGAGCAAAACTGCTGGCCGAAATAAATCGTCAGGTGGAGCAGCGGCTAGAAAGTGCCTATGGCGAGCAAACGCCGATAAACATACAGATGCAGCCGGATCAGAACGCTGTGGAAGGCAGAAAACGTGAGAGTAACGTTTTTTTGATGCCGAAGCAAAAGCAGTATGTAGAAAACTTTAAAGACAACAGGGTGCGTCTAGCTCAGAGCGAGGAGACGATTATCGATACGTTTGACGATAAGGCGATTCTGGGTCAACTGTTGATTTTGGGTGCGCCGGGTTCGGGTAAGACGACAGCATTGCTAAAGCTGACAAAAGATTTGCTGGCGCGGGCGGAAGCAACCGGAATAGAGATTCCCTATATTTTTGAGCTGTCGGCTTGGCGAGACGGCCGGCAAGACATTGCTAGCTGGCTAGTGGCGCAGCTTGCGTTTGAGCATGGCATTAAAGAAACGGTGAGCCGCGAGTGGATTTTGAACGGGCAGTTGTTGCCACTGCTAGATGGCTTGGATGAGTTGGCGACGGATCGGCGGCAGACTTGCATAAAGAAGATTAATGAGTTTGTGACCAGTCGTCTTGGGCGGCGGGTGGTGGTGTGCTGCCGAACGAAAGTGTACGAGGCGAGTGGGCAAAAACTGACTGCGCTTGGTGGGGCGCTGCAAATACAGCCGCTAGAAATAAGTCAGGTTCGGGACTATTTTGAGCGGGTGAACCCAAAGATATGGGAGGCGCTGCAAGATGAGGCAGGTTTGGGTGAGTTGTTGAAGCCGAATGAGTCGGAAGAAGAACCTACGCTGCTTCAGATTCCGCTGTTTTTACAGATTTTGGCGATCGCCTATCAGCCTGGTAAAACAGTTTCTTCTAAGTCAGCACTACTAGATGCCTATATTACTCATCGTCTGTCGCTAAAGGTGCGAAAATCGGATCGCCGATTAGCTAGGAAGAAAGAGATAGCGATCACTTGGGCGTACAAGACAGTACAAACAGAGCCAGCAATAGAAATAACTCAACAATATTTAGGCTGGTTGGCTCGCAGCCTGAACGAAAAAAGTATTCCGAACGTTTTCTTAATAGAACAGATGCAGCCGAGCTGGTTAGAAACGAATGCTCAAAAGTGGCAGTATCGTCTGATATATGGTCTGATAGTTGGTCTGATATATGGTCTGAAGGAAGACTTTCAAACTAGAGAGACGCCTAACCAAGGCATTATTGCATCTGCAAAAAACGTACTTTTTGTCACGGGCGTAAGCTACCCTGCTGCCGTTTTACTGTACTTTCTCCCCAGGTACGTGATACAAGAAGATGTTGTGCTTCAAGACTATTTGCTCTCAGGTCTTTTTGCGTCTCTATTCATCGGTTTCTATTTCGGCGGAGGCGTTGCCGTTCTTCAACACTGCATTCTCCGCTTCCTCCTTCACCGCCAGGGCCACATCCCCCGCAACTACGCCCAATTCCTCAAATACACCACCGAACGCCGCCTCACCCAGCAAATCGGCGGTCGCTTCCGCTTCATCCACCGCGAACTCCTCGACCACTTCGCCGCCATGAAGCCTGATTCCTCGAAAGTTGGCTAAGCAATCAACCTATCTGCTAGCCTATTGTGTAGAAGTTAAGCCTTCCGTGTTTCGCCATGACAGAACATAAGCTCAACCTTCCAGATAGTCTCTATCAGCAACTGCTTCTGGCTGCTCAGGAAAAAGGCGTCAGTCCCGTTGAGTGGATTGCGATGCGACTTTCCGCAGTGGAAACGGGCCAGCACTCAACTGAATTTCCTGCGGAGACCGTAGGCTCAGCGGACAATGGCCGTGAGCCTTATCAAAATGGCTCTGGAGAAGACGGTACACAGTCTCAGCCTTTATCTGAGCTGCTTTCTGGCCTCACCGGAACGGTGAATAGTAGAGATAAGGCATCTCACGATCGCAAGCCTTATATGCCCAAAGATGATGATGCTTTTGGTGAAGAATTTATTGCCAAAATGGCTAAGCAAGGAATTCATCTACCGTGAACTTGGTTGATACCAGTCCGCTCGTCTCTTTGATAGATGAAGGCCAGGGGCAAAGCCATATAGACTGCATGGAAGTTGTTCAACAGCTTATTGGGCCAATGATTACGACTTGGCCCTGCTTCACCGAAGCGATGTACTTGCTGGGGCGACTGCAAGGCTGGTTTGGGCAGCAAGCACTTTGGCAGCTTTGGGATGCAGGTGTATTGCTCATACATGATGCAGGCCCCGCTGAGCATAAGCGGATGCAGGCATTGATGGAGCAGTACAAAGATACACCGATGGATTTAGCGGATGCTTCCCTGGTTGCGGCGGCTGAAAGCTTGGGGCTCCGTCGCATTGTCACACTGGACAGTGATTTCTATGTTTATCGCATCAAAAATAAAGATGCCTTTGATGTGATCCCTAAAAGAAGAAACTAGAGGAGTGATGGCTGCTATCTTCGGTGCGATCGCCTCCCACGCCTCCGCGATCATCCCCCACCGCTCTGCAACCATCGCCGACCGCTCAGCAGTCATTCACCTCTGCTCAGCAACCATTGCCGACTTCTCTGCAACCATTGCCGACCGCTCAGCAGCCATTGCCGACCGCTCAGCAGCCATTGCCGACTGCTCAGCAGCCATTGCCGACCGCTCTGCAACTATTGCCGGCTGCTCAGCGATCGCTTCTGCTCAAAGTTCACGGCTAAACAGAGTTGTTTTCTGATAAAAGCTCGAAGTCTGACCATTGGTTTAACCATATTACACAGACAGCTTTTGAGCGCTGAGGGCTGTTCGCGATGGGGGGTGTCGCCAAAAATCTATAGCTGCTTGCGCACCAAGCTAATCGCTTCGGCTTAAGCGGGTGTAATAATCATCGGTTCCGTAATGGATAGCACGGGGCTCCACAGAATGGTTTCGATGTAGTGGAGGGTGTGGAGTAAATGGATGGTTTGGCGAATGGCGTCGGGACTGCCGAGTGGAATGTGACGCACCGATTCTCGTGGGGCTGTGCCCACTGGGGCAAGCTGAGGTAGCGGATTTAGTTCGGTGGGTAGCGCTAGGGTAGGCGCGAGCGGCTGACCGGGCAAAGGCTTGTCAGCTATGAAGCTGGTCGTTTTCATGGGTTTCTCCAATGAGGGTGTGGAAGAAAGCCCCATGAAAAACTTAGCCACCCTAACTTGCCAAGGGTCAGGGTGGCTGTGGCATCATGAGCACAACCTCTTAACTGTCGAGTGCAGTTTTGGGGCTAGCTGGCAATGACTGTTCCTAGCAGTCGTTGTCAGCGGCTAAATTTTTCGGGGCGGTGGGCGGTTGCTTTAACGTTGCAGCAGGCATCGCCGACAAGCAGCGTTGAACGGCAGCGTTAAAAGGCAACAGCCTTGCAAGTTAGCGTATCAGCATTCTTTTATTTGTGTCAATTATTTGACAGCATATACTCACATGTACGGAGGCGGTTAGCTTTTACACATTTCAGGCTGACGTTTCTTTTTCGGTTTCCGCTATCAAATAATCAACCACTGCCTCAAAGCTCTGAGTTTTTTCATACACCTGTCGCTGTCGCTGAGCTGCATTACCGTTTTTTAGTACGCTATCTAGCAGTCCTGAAATCTCCTCCCAGTCACCGTTTTGCTCTAGCGCGGGGCGAACTTTTTGCAGCATGGCATTGATCGTTTCTTTGGCGGGCCTGGGCTCGTCAGCGTTAAAGTCAATGAGCTGGCCGCCAAGGCCGTAGCGGGCGGCTTGCCACATGGCGGCGCGGAGGGTGTTGGTGCGAATTTTGGGATAGGGCTTGTTGGATTGCGCTTCGTCGTGGGCGGTTTGCGCGATCGCCCGACACAACCCCGCCTGCAACACCGCCTCATCCACCGTGGCGCACACATCCGCCACCCGAAACTCAATCGTCGGGAAGCGCTTAGACAGTCGAATATCCCAGTAAATTTTAGTCGGATCGTCTACGATGCCGTATTTAATCATCTGCTCAACGGTGGTCTCGTGCTCGTCATAGCTCTCAAATATTGGCGGTGGGCCTGCTGCGGGTAGCCGAAACCACTGCTCCATGCGGTAGCTGTCGTAGCCGGTGGCTGACTTCATCCAAAAAGGAGAGTTGGCTGAAAGCGCTAGCAGCAGCGGTGAATACAGCCGAGCCCGGTTTACAGTCTGCACAGCCGCTCCGCGATCTTCAATGCCCACATGGACGTGGCAGCCGTAAATAATCAGCTCGTCAATAGCCTGCTTCAGCGTTTCGGTGAGCGCGTAGTAACGGTCTTTTTCGGTCACCTGCTGATCGCGCCAGCTAGAAAATGGGTGGGTGCCCGCTGCAATAATAACGCTGTCGTTTTCCTTCGCTGCGGCTATTACATTCTGTCTCGCCTTAGTTAGCTGAGTGCGAACATCGGCCAGCGTTTCACACACATCTGTTGCAATTTCTACCTGGCAGCGATGCATCTCCGGCTGAATCGGGTTTTCTTCATCACCCGGCGTTGCTCTAGCTTGAACAATATCGTTAGCCCTGCTGCTCAGCTCACGAGTCTTAGGGTCAATGACCTGGTACTCTTCCTCAACGCCCATTGTGAAGCCTGTATTTGGCATCTCGGCTTGAGTCATGGTGTGTGTGCTCCAGGAATGAGATGATTGCTTTTAGTTTGACGCGATCGCGCCATCCACAAGCCTCCCTAAGGGCTGATCTATTGCTGAATCAACGACAGTAGCTGCTCTGTAGAAACCTTGCTGCTCATATCCGTGCCGGTCAGCAGGCTGTCGGCTAGGTCGCGTTTTACCTTGTGCAAGGCGACAATTTTGTCTTCGATAGTGCCTTTAGCGACCATGCGGTAAATGGTGACGGGGCGCTGCTGGCCAATGCGGTGGGCTCTGTCGCTCGCCTGATCTTCTACCGCCGGGTTCCACCAGGGATCCATATGAAGCACATAGTCCGCCGCCGTGAGATTCAGTCCTGTACCTCCAGCTTTTAGACTAATCAAAAAGACATCGCCCTCGCCCTTTTGAAAAGCATCGACGCTTTGCTTTCGCTTTTTCGCTGGCGTGCTGCCGTCTAAATACTGATAGGTAATCTGTTGCTTTTCTAAATGGTCTCGCAAAATTTTGAGATGATCGACAAACTGACTAAACACCAGCGCCTTATGACCATTATCCAGCAGTTCTGCAATCAGCTCGCTGAACTGTTCTAGTTTCGTGCTAGGAATTGCTAGCTCCGGCTTCACCAAAGAAGGATTGCAACAGGCTCGGCGTAGCTTCATAATCTCTGCGAGTACCTGCAAGTGCTTCTGGCCTGCTTCTGCCTCGCTGTTGTTGAGCTTTTCAAGGGCTTCTCGCCGTAGCGCTTCGTAAAACGCCATTTCTTCCGTGCTTAGCTCTACAGGCAGCGTGATTTCGGTGCGCGATGGCAATTCTTTGAGCACCTGATCCTTAGTGCGGCGCAGGATGAAAGGTTGAATGAGCTTTCTGAGCGTGTCACGGGCGGAATCGTCTTTGTCTCGTTCGATGGGATTGGCAAAGCGGAGATTGAAGCTTTCTAAGGAGCCTAGCAGGCCGGGATTGATGAATCGGAATAAGTTCCAAAGCTCACCCAAGTGATTTTCAATGGGGGTGCCGGTCATGATGGTTTTGAAGCTGCCCTGGAGGGCCATCACGGCTTGCGATCGCTTAGTCGCATAGTTTTTAATCGCCTGCGCCTCGTCCAGTACAATATTTTGCCAGGTGACGCCCGCTAGCATTGCAGCTACGTCTTCCTGCTGAATGAGGCCGTAGCTACACACCAACAGATTGTTGGGGCCTAAGCTGTCGAGTAGCGCCTGACGGCCATCTCTGTCGCCCGAGCCAAAATCCTTCACCTGCAAGGTAGGCGCAAAGCGTTTGGCCTCACTCTCCCAGTTCATGCACACCGAAGTTGGCGCGAGTACCAGCGAGGGGCCTTCGCTACAGCGGCTGAGGATTACCGCTAGCCCCTGCAAGGTTTTGCCTAAGCCCATATCGTCAGCCAAACAAGCGCCCACACCCCAGTTCGCCAGTCGGGCGAGCCAGGTATAACCTTCTGTTTGATAGTCGCGCAGGGTAGCCTGCAAGGTCTCAGGCACCTCATGCTCAATTTCGCGAGCGGCTTTGATGCGGGCAATGTGATCTTTCCAGGCATTGTCTACCTCCAACTGTTCGACATCATCCATCATGTCATCCAGCGCTAGGGCCGCTAAGCCATGGATACGTAGCTCTTTGCCATGAGGCGCAGAGAGCCGACCCAAGGACTGTAGCCGTTGCCGAAACTCGTCGGTAAGGGCTAAAAACTCTCCATCTGCCAAGGGCACAAACTGATCGGTTGAAGAATCCAACAGGGCCATAAGCTGTCTGAGATCCATCACGCGGTTCTCACTAATTTGCACCTCACCGCTCGCGGCAAACCAGTCTTGCTGCTGGCGAATATCGATCCTAAAGTCACCGAGACCTAACTGTCGAGAGACTTTGAATTTTTCTCCTTCAGGCCATTCAATAGTGACGGCGTCGCCTAGTGCCTGCAATTGCAACAATAGCTCTAAGCAGTCTGAGGGCGCTTCAATCAGCCATTCTTCTTCTTCCGCTTCATACTGCTGAAGAATCGGGCAAGCGGCGCTAACGGCCTCAGCATTCTCTCTTTCGGCTTTGAGATCACGCTGGGTTTGCAGCCGCTTACCGTTCACCTCAGCAATCACCGTTTCACCGCCCTGACCCGGTGGATAGTAAGAGCCACCTTCGGGAAACGGATGCGCCAATAAAGACACCTTGAGTCCTGCTCCCGCAGGCAGTAAATGCACCCGAGGCGTGGCATCGGCAGGGACTTCCTCGGCTTCTACGCCGCCGCCAATATCCGACTGTACGGTGACTAGGCCCGCAATTGAGGCGATCGCGCTCAGCACCCGTTCTTCAGCCGCAGCAGGCACCTCCAATCGGTTGTTTGGCCCCAATACCTCCGAAATCCGTCGATGATCCGCCGTCACTGGAATCACCTTGAGCCGCGTCGGGGTTTCTTTAAAGGCCAAAAGCTCAGAATTTTTCACCGGGGGAGAAAGTTCAATGCTCAGCCGCTCACCTCCTTCTAGCCGCTTAACCAACAGTTCCGGCTCGCCTTCTACGATGTCCATTCGCACGTTGGGCGACTCGTCTAAAAATACAAGCAGATGACCTGCCAGGGCAAGCAGTGTGCTGTGGGTAAAAAGATAGTTTGCCTTGGCGGCGCTGTAGTAATAGCTGCTTTGTTCGTATTCAACCGTCAAGGTGGCGCAGATTCTCCGATCGTGTTCAGTCGCATAGTCAGGAATTTCGTCCTCGTTATACAGCCGCTTAAGGGCAATGTGTTTACCCTTCGTCCAGCCGCCTTTAGCACCAATTTTTTGCTCTAGGGGCGTCAGCGACCAGCGAGCGAGTGAATGGAACCGAAGTCGCCAAGCCATGCGAAAGACTGACTGTTGAACGGGCAGGGCGTCGAGCGGTGGATTTATCTCACTCAGTCTCACCAGCGCGTTCAACGATAGCTCCCAAGGCGCTTTTTTCTCAACAATCGCAATCAGCGGTAGGCTGTCGGCCTGCTCACGCAGCGATTCTACAACTTCTACATAAATACTCTCTGGCTGAAAGCTCACCAACAGTTCGGCGGTTTCTAAAGCAATCCAGCCGTAGCCTGCCTGAAGGGCTTGTTGGCAAAGCTGGCTGAGCTTGCCCGGCAGCCATCCGCTCAGATGATCGACCGAAAGCCAGTAGAGGCTATACGTTTCAATGAGGGCGGGCAAACCTTGTGTTTGCAGGCGGTATTGCTTGAGCCTTTGCACGGCGTTGATAACCTGACTCGACTTCCCCTGCTGCATTTGCAGAACGGTGAGCAGCAGCGACATCCCGCTGTGAAACCAGTGGTCGGGCTCTCGTTGCAGTAAGGTGACGTACTTTTCAGCGGTTTGCTGAGATGATACGCTGCCCTCTTTTAATAACGCAAAAAAGAAGAGTATGGATGCCGGATACTCGAACCAGGCTGCCTGAGCCTCCTGAGTTTTGCCGACGGCCTTGAGTCCGAGATTGTAGTAGGCGATCGCATCCTCCACATCTCCTGACAGAAAAGCGATCGCGCCTCGCATGGCCTCATACTGAGGCGCATAATCGCTGAGCCCCTCATTCCCTTCCACCGCAGCCATCACCGCCTTAGCCTCATGCGTATGGCCCCGTAGCCAAAGCTGCTCGGCATACAAAAGGCATAGCTCTACGCTTAATCCTTCCTCAGCATAGGTTTCTTCTAGTAGCTCAAACGCTTCGGTGGCCGGCACGCACCGCGCCGCAGAGTCTTCTAAAATGGCGCTCAAGCCCATCTCGCGAAACCCCTCAGACAGGTTTCGCATCCAGCCTGGATCGAACGGATTGGTTAATATGTCGCGTAGAATCTCGTAGAACTGGAGGTCTGTGCTCCAGTGAAGATGGCTGATCTCTTCAAATAGCGGGTCAATGGCGGGGGCGTCTTGGCGGTAGATGGCAATGCGGAGCGATCGCATAAATTCGGCAGGCGAGCGAAAGTCACGAGCGCTGCTCCGGTAGTGCTCCCGAATCGGTAGGCGCGTCTCAATTGCCCGCGCCATATGCTCAAAATTGCCCATCATCACTGCGTCCCTCAGGGCAATTTCCATCAGCAGCGGATGGCAGCGAGGCCCCTGAGTTCTCTCCTGAGTCAACAGCCCCTGGCTAATCAGCTTTCTCACTTCTTCGCTAAACGGCTGGCTTTCTAACCCATCAAATCGGTCACTGCGACCATACTGACGAAGCATCGCTTCACTCCAGCAAAGACGCGCCCGTTCACGATTAGTCGGCTCGTACAGCAAGGCGAATATCTGAACAATCGACTTTGGTATATCTGTTAGCTGGCGATAAGCCTGATGGAGAGTCTGCTGCTGAGCAAGCGCATCGGTTGGCATAGTGGGTAGTTTAAAAGATCATCACACGACTGATATCACCTTAAACCTAATCCCAATTTTCGCGGCGTAGCAAAGGATTGATAAACTCGTTGAGCCCTTCGCCGATCAGCGAAAGACCGGTCACCATCAGGGTAATGGCCAGCCCAGGAAAAAGCGCCGTCCACCAGATGCCCGTAGGCAGCGCATCGAGTGCCTGACGAAGGGAATCGCCCCACTCAGGGGTGGATTCGGGCAGTCCCAGGCCCAGAAATCCCAGCCCGCCGAGGATCAGAACGGCATCGGCGGCGTTGAGCGTAAAGAGGACGGGGACGCTTTGTACGACGTTCAGGAAAAGGTAGCGTGAGAGGACGGCCCAAGTGGAGGCACCCATGGATTGAGCCGCTTCAATAAACAGCTCGGTTTTAACGCTGACGGTGTGGTTGCGAACGACCCGGTAGTACTGAGGAACGTAGGCAATAGAGAGCGCCACTGCTGCGTTAAGCACGCCGCGCCCGACGACAAAGGCCAGCGTGATCGATAGCAGCAGCCCTGGCAGCGTGTAAATCGTGTCCATAAAAAACAGCAGCACCCGGTCGATTTTGCCGCCGCGATAGCCGCTGAACATGCCCAGGGGCACACCGATGACGACGCTCATCGCCGTTGCTAGCAGCACGACCTGCCAGGCGGCGCGAGCTCCGAACAAGGTACGCGCAAATATGTCATAGCCCTGACGATTCGTGCCGAACCAGTGCGCGGCAGAAGGCGGCTCGTGAATGGGATTCACTAAGCCAGCCGTCGGGTCTTGAATCCAGCCCCAGCTTTGCATGAGGGGCGCAAACAGAGCGGCGAATACAAAGAGGGCGGTGATGGCGATGCCGCTGTACATCATCGCGACAGAAATGGTTAGCGGCTTGGAGTTGCTGCCGAATAGGCCACTCAAAAAGCTGCGCCGTGAGTTTGGGGCCATGGGTGCGATCGCTTAAATGTAGTCAGCCCTCATTGTCGCAGGAATTGGCCCATTCGCGACTGGCTAGCTGACTGCTGCCACCTCTGCCAGCTCAAAATGGAGGAGAAATAGCTTCTCTGCCTCGATAGCTAGCATAGCGAAGGCTTCCCCGTCATTACCTGCAAACTCAACTTCAAATACCTCGCCCGGAACATGCTCCACAACGACTGTTCCGACGAGCCCTTCAGGCAGTAAAATCTCACCGCCAAAAGGAAAGCGCTGTGTTTTAATTTCTTCCTTCAACGCGACGACATCGTGAAGATTAATTTTAGTCGTAGGGTATCTCCTTCGTTCTAATGGGCGTTCTAATAGGCGTTCTAATGGGCGTTCTAATGGGATAGACGCTAACCAAATGCGGATACTGTTTCTCAAGATTGATGAGTCAAGCGCTACGGATGGCTGAAGTGCCTGTTTCGGTGGTCAGAGAAAAGTCGATCAGGTAGCTTTCTCCGTACTGAGTAGTTCTAGCGAACACTGCTTTTCCGTTAACAGCTCTGTCTAAGAGCGCTGTGATCACAACCTCCTTGTTCTCTATCGTAATACCTAATTTTGCTCTAAAAAGTATGGCTTTATGTTTGCCTTTGGAATGCTCAGTATTCAGTGAGTAGGTCTCAACCTTCCGAGCAATCTGCTCAAGTTTGGCGGCTTCTCCATAGGGCACCTTCATTTGCTAACCATCTGCTTTGCCTTTTGTATTCTGCAAAGATCGCACCTCTTCTACAATAACCTTTCCCACTTGGTCAATCTCCGCTGCCGTCGTCCCGCGCCCTAAGCCAAACCGCAGCGTTGCTCGCGCTAGCTTATCATCACGCCCCAAAGCCTTGATCACATGAGACGGTGCCGGATTGGCGGAGCTACAGGCAGATCCTGAGGAAAGGGCTACGGCGGATTGTAGCTGTGAGAGTAAGGCTGAGCCATTGATGCCCTCAAAGCTGACGCTTAAATTGTTAGGCAGGCGCTGAGTGGGGTGGCCGTTGAGGTGAATGTCGGGGAGGGCGAGTAGGTGGTTGTAGAGGCGATCGCGCAATCCCCCCAACCTAATCGCCTCTTTCTCCTGCTCATCCATCGCCAACCGCACCGCCTCCCCAAACCCTACAATCTGCGGCGTATACAAAGTACCTGACCTAAGCCCTCGCTCCTGCCCGCCCCCATGAAGCTGAGGCGCAAGCTGGACTCTAGGGTTTCGCCTGCGCACATACAGCGCCCCAATCCCCTTTGGGCCATACAGCTTATGAGCCGTCATCGATAGCAGGCTAATATTCATTGCCTGCACGTCTAACGGAATTTTGCCAAGGGCTTGGGCGGCGTCGGTATGGAATATCACGTTGCGCTCCGCGCATATCTGCCCAATCTCTCCAATCGGTTGCAGCACCCCAATCTCATTATTCGCCGCCATCACCGACACCAAAAGTGTTTCAGGCCGAAAAGCCGCTGCCAGCGCAGCTAAATCAATCAATCCATCAGCATCAACCGGCAAATAGGTCACGCTGAAGCCCAAAGTCTCCAAATAGCGGCAGGGATCTAGCACCGCGCTATGTTCAGTCTGTACGGTGATAATGTGCTTGCCATCAGCCATATACGACTCGGCAACCCCCTTAACCGCCAGGTTGTTAGCTTCTGTTGCACCGCTCGTAAAGACAATCTCAACGGGATCAGCGTTAATTGCTTGCGCCAAAATCTCTCTTGCTTTACTAACGCCTGCTTCTGCTTCCCATCCATACGAATGATTCAGGCTGCTAGGATTGCCAAAGTAGTCTGTAAAAAAGGGCAGCATCGCCGCTAACACCTGTGGATCGACTGGTGTAGTTGCGTTGTGATCTAAATAAATAGGACGTTTCATACAAGCTTATGAGAAATTAGCTTTCTGGTTGTTCGCGAAAAAAAAATTTATTGAATACACCGATCGCTCTGTAGTTACCAAAGGGCGATTCTGTAATGTACGTACTAAAGAGAAAACGGTTGTTGTAACAATAGTCCGGACAGAAAAGCGAGAGCAGTAGCCAGAAAAGCTATTGAGGCATTAAGGTTTAGTTA
>PPFU01007213.1_pt1 | contig 16025 bp, 11 predicted proteins | sample 1535991 | NCBI WGS metagenome assembly PPFU01 (sample SAMN04901290, study PRJNA319586) | Hypolithon metagenome, whole genome shotgun sequencing project. | isolation source: Antarctic Hypolithon | place: Antarctica: Miers Valley | collected 2014
GTCTCCTTCTGGCCCTTCGGGCCGGGTGTGACTCTCATAACACATGGCTCAGAATTCCGGGGGCAGGCCAGCTACATCCTGATTATTATTGCACGCTCACGCGTCGCGTCGCGGCTCGGCTCGGAGCGCATCGGTCGGGGCCTATCTTTGACATCTACATTCAACCTCGCACATCCGCGATCGCGAACCTTCCGGCCGAGAGGGCCGGGCTATATATAGGCTGATTGGAGGCGGGTGGATTCAGGGGCTCCCGCCGCTGTTCCTCCCCCGGGTTCCGCGGCGGGTTCGCTTTTTCATGGGCTTGGGCGTGGGCGTGGCGGCTTGTGTATCGCCTTGGGCGTTGGGCTTGGTTTTAGGCTTAGGCTTAGGAGTGGGCTTGTCGTCATTTTTGGGCTTGCGGGGCTTTTTGGCGGGTTTGGGCTTTTTGCTGCCGCCGCCCTCGGCCTCGACGATGACGAGTTCCATCTTTCTGCCCGGGAGGTCGACCTTGGCGACGCGGACGGTGAAGCGGTCGCCGATGGTGATGGTCTTGCCGGAGCGTTGGGCGACCAGGGCACCGGTGGTTTGGTTGAGCTGCCAGCGGTCGTTGGAGGGGCCGGGGAGGTCGGAGGTAGGCACGAAGCCATCGATGAGGTAGCGGTCGATCTGGATGAACACGCCGCGGCTGATCACGCCGCTGACCGTGCCGGGGTAGTCGTCGCCCTCGTGGTGGCTGAGCAGTTCGAGCACGAGGTACTCTCGGAGCTCCCGCTCCGCGCCTTCGCTGTTGCGTTCGGTGGTCGAGCAGTGCCGCCCGATGGAGGCGAGCTCTTCGTGGGACGGCACGCGATCGTCTTTTTTGACCTTGTTCCCGGCCTTTTTGAGCTTCTGCGTCGATTGCCGCGGCGGGAGCGGGCCAACGAGTTTGGTGTCGTCGGCGGCGGCGTTGAGGAAAGCGTCGATCCCACGGTGGACGATGAAGTCGGGGTACCGGCGGATGGGGCTGGTGAAGTGGGTGTAGTGGTCGCTGGCGAGGGCGAAGTGGCCGATTTCGATCGGCTTGTATTCCGCCTTGGAGAGCGTGCGGAGCACGCCCATGTGAACCGCCTGCTGTGCGGGCTTGCCGCGGGTGCGTTCGAGGAGGTCCTGGAGCTCCTTGCGGGTGGGCTTCTCGGGGATGTTGAACCCCGCGATGCGGGCGAAGCCGCGGAGCGCGCCCAGGTCGTGGGCGTCCGGGTCGGGGTGGACCCGGCGGATCATGGGCACCTCCATATTGACGAACAGCCGAGCCGCCGCCTCGTTGGCCTCGACCATGAACATCTCGATGATCGTGTGGGTGAACGAGGCGTCGCTGGGGTGGGCATCGCTGACGTTGCCCGCATCATCAAACTCCAGCTCCACCTCGGGCAGGCCCAGCACGATCATCCCCTCGCCCATCCGTCGCTGGCGGATCGCCTTGGCGAGCTCGTCCATCCGCTTGAGCGCGTTGATGAGTTCCCGGGGGTACTGGTTCTCCGGGTCGTCGCTCTTGCTGTGGTTATGGGCGGTGCGGACATCATCGTCGATCAGCGCCTGGGCTTCTATATAGGTTAGGCGTCGCTGCGAGCGGATCACCGAGCGGGAGAATCGCTGCGTGAGCGGTTTGCCGTTGTCGTCATACGTGATGAAGCAGCTCTTGGCGAAGCGGTTTACCCCCGCCTGCAGCGAGCAGACGCCGTTGGACAGCACCTCGGGCAGCATCGGGATCACCCGGCGGGGCAGGTAGGTCGAGTTGCCCCGGTCGTACGCCTCCTGATCCAGCACCGAGCCCGGCTCGATATACGCCGACACATCGGCGATGTGAATGCCCAGCTCCCACGTCGCCTCGGGGTGCGGGCGTGCATCCTTGGCGGTCTGGTCGAAGCGACGCAGGTGAATGGCGTCGTCGAAGTCCTTGGCGTCGGGGGGGTCGATGGTGCAGACGTAGTAGACGTTCGCATCCGTGAGGTCCTCGCGATCCGGTGGGATGACCGACTCATCAAGCTTGGCGGAGGCTTTGCGGGCGGCATCGACGACTTCCTGGGGGAACGAGTCGGGCAGGCCGTAGGCCCGCATGATGGCCGCGGTCTCGACATCGGGTAGTCCCGCCTCGCCCAGGACCTCGACGATGACCCCCTCGGGGTTGTTGCGGCCCTCGGGATATTTGGTGAGGTCGATGGCGACCTTGTCGCCCTCTTTGGCGTTTTTAGCGTGGGGGTCGCGGATGAGCACGGGGTCGTGGAGCGCCTTGCCGTCGACGTGGACGATGAAGCGTTTGCCCTCTTTGATGAGCGTCCCGACGTATTGGCGTTCGCAGCGTTTGAGGACTTCGACGATGCGGCCGACGAAGGGGGACTTGTCCTTGCCGGAGCCGCGTCGCGGTTCTCGCTTGACGTCGGCGCGTACGTGGTCGCCGGTGAGGGCCCCGCCGTCGTGTCCGGGTGGGATGAACAGGTCGCCGTGCTGGGTGAGTCGGTCGGGGATGAGGAAGCCGAAGCCTCGTTCGTGCTTTCGGAACGTGCCGACCATCTCCTTGCCCACCGGTGGTAGGCCGAGGGTATCGTCGGAGCCGAGGGTGGCGGTGCCCTCTTGCAGGAGGTGGTCGATGGACTCGCCGAAGGCGTCGCGGTCCGCCTCATTGACCCCGAGGTCTTTGGCGAGCTGGTGTGCGGTGCGGGGGTCGTACCGGACGTCGGAGATGTGTTCGAGGATGCGTTGCCGAAAGCGTTCGGGCATGATCTTGATTGGGTGGTTTGGTGGTTTGATGATCTGGTGAGGGGGCGACCTCGGACGGACCGACCAGCAAACGCGATCCGTGGTGTAGGCGGGGATGATATGGTACGGGCCGCCTTCGTGTCGATTTGACCGCCCCACGACCCGGGACAATCCATGGCCACGACCGACCAAGTCCTCGACGCCGCCCGCCGCCTGGGGGACCTGATCGAGCAGCATGATGCCGCGAGACGCATGTCGGCGGCACTCGATGCGCTCAACGAGGACATGGCAGCCCAGCACGCTCTGACCGGCCTGAACGAGCACGTCGAGGCGCTGGCGAAAAAGGAACAGAACCACCAACCCATCGAACCCGCGGAGAAGGCCAAGCTCCGCGACCTGCAGGCGGGGCTGGCCAAATCCAAGACGCTGCGGGACCTGCAGGTGGCGCAGATGGACTTCGCCGACCTGATGCGGCAGGTGGACGAGGCGATCTCCCCCGAGCCGATCCTGGACGACGGCTCCGAAGAGTGACTTATCGGAAGCCGAACCCGACCCAAGTGGGGGCTTTAGGATTCCCAAAGAGCCCGGGCTGAGGCCGCTCTAGCGGCCGGAACGACTTAGAAGCGAAGCCCCTCACGATCGGAGCAGAGCCGTCTAGACAGTGGTCGAAATTTGCCGCAAACTTACCGTAAGCTGTCGCATACATGTCTTTCCGGGGGAGCGTGCGGGTGGTATTATTCATTCACCGACAGCGGCACGCGGGATTCCCCCACGCGCCCCAACTCCTTTCACCCCATCCCGGAGTGCTTTCTTATCAACCATTTCGCCACCGTCACCGCCGCCTCGGCACTCGGCCTCGCGCCCGCCCTCGCCTCCGCTGACGTAATCTTCAGCGACAGCTTCAAATACGGCAACACCACCGACGACATCGACACCGTCTCGAACTACGACGACGGCAGCAGTGGCGTCATGAAGTACGACCACGACGGCGGCCTCACCCATCCGGGGCTCACCAACGAGGCCGGCGGAGCTCTGCATCAGGACTTCAACGACGGCGGCAGCCGCTCGGCGAATGAAGATGCTTACAGCCTCGACTTCAGCACGTATGCCGCCGGCACCGAGTTCTGGTTCGCCGGGCTGATCCAGTACAACGTCGACGGCAACGAGGCTCAGAGCATCATCTTCGAAGGTGGTACGGTGACTGAGGTCGGCTTCGGCATCGACGCGGACGGGGACGTGTTCCTTCGCGGATCGGACAACGGCGGGGCCATCTCCGACATTGATACGGGCGTCGATGCCAGCATCGGCGAGACCTACCTGTTCCTGCTCAAAGCCACACAGGGCACCGGCAGCAGCCCCACCAACTCGCAGCTCGAGTTCTGGTTCGACCCCAACGACACCTCCAGCGAAGCCGCCCTGGGCACGCCCGTCTTCGACACCGGCACCGACTCCAAGTTTGGCCGCCACGCGCAGGACCACGATTCGGTCACCCTCTTCGCCGGGCCCATCGGCCGCATCGACGAGGTCCGCGTCGCCACCAGTCTGAGCGAAGCCGTCAACGTCCCCGAGCCCGCCTCCCTCGCCCTGCTGGGCCTGGGCGGGCTGATGCTCCTGCCCCGCCGCCGGTAAGGCCCAAGGCCGCGACAAACGCCCCGGCATCGATCCCTCGCCTCCAAAAGCCCCCACGCCCCCGCGTGGGGGCTTTGTCATTGACGCCGCCCCCGCCGCGGCGTCGACCCCCCTCTGGGCTGACCCCGAACGTCATTCCCCCCATCCGTGACGCAAATTTTCCGAAAGTTGCCGCAAATTGGTATTGCCCGATGCGTCAGTCGGGGATAAACTCACGGGGATCATCGTATGGCCGTTGCACCGCTTGTGATGCCTCGGTCGCCCTCTCGCCGTCACACCCTCTCTGGAGACACCTGATATGACGATAACCACCGCCGCGCTTGCCACCGCCGCCGCGCTCGCACTCGCCTCCGCCGCTCACGCCGCCATCGTCGTGCAATATGACAACGATGCTCCAGTGGACGACCAGTACGACACCGGAGATGACATCTTCGCCAACCCGGCCGGCCTCGTGGCCAGCGACCTCGATAACGACGGCTTCGCCGACGACGTCACCGGTTCGCAGCCGGCCAGCTCGACCGACCGCTTCAACGAAAACTCTACATTCTACAACCCCGCCGACGTGCCCGGCTACACCGGTCCCGACATCTACGGCGGGATCCGCGCGCAGGCCCTCAACGCCACCACCGTGAGCTTCGACGACAAGACGCTGGGCGACTTCAACGTACGCGTGCAGGGCAACACCACCAACAACAAGCGGCTGCACCTGGCCGTCTTCCTACCGACCACCGCCGCGACGGAGCTCGACGCCGACAGCTTCATCGGCTTCAGCTCCTCAGCTACCGGGACCCCGGACGGGCTGCTTCTACTGGAGAGCCTCACCGCTCGATTCCTCATACGCACCACGGGAGACAACTTCTTCGTCTCCGACGCCACCATCGCCGACACCGCCGATGGCCGCGTGCTGAACGGTACGGAGCTCGCCACCGCCACCTTCGCCAGCTACAGCCCCGAGACCGATATCAACTTTGATCAGGCGTCCGCGGCCTTCACCGTGACGACTGCCGACCTCAACGCTCTGGGCATCACCGGCTATGGCGTGTACGCCGAGAACGATACGTTCGGCACCGCCCGTTCGCGGCTCTCCTTCAGCGAGTTCTACGCCGACGCCGAGTTCAAAGTCATCCCCGAGCCCGCGACCTTCGCCATCATGGGCATCAGTGGGCTGCTCCTCCTGCCCCGGCGGAAGCGGGCCTGAGCCCGCGGCGCGGCCGCCCGATCGAGCGGGATTTGACAACCGCCGTGCCTTGACTAGACTCTCCCTCCCGGCGGCCACAACCCGCCGCCGGGACCCGATTCTCAGCCGAACGCAGGCTGACCCGCTTCGGGGGCGTAGCTCAATTGGATAGAGCATCGGACTGTCGATCCGAAGGTTGCGGGTTCGAGCCCCGTCGCCCTCGCTTACGCCACACCTCGCGGTGTGCCTCATAAGCCCGAGTCACCCCGCCCCCACCAGGCGGGGTTTCTCGTTGAAGGGAACGCTTGATACTGCCGCCGCCTTGCCGCCGGGACGGGGTAGGGCTGCGTCGGCGATGGCCGCGGCGGCACCGGGTCTAACTGGGGCGGCGACGTATGCTCGGGGCATGGCAGACGCCGACGCACGCTTTTCTTTCGCCGACCTGACCGCCTTCGGCTCTGGGCTGCTTCACCCGGCGGGGGACGAGGCGGGCTATCTCAGCACGCTGGCGGTGACCGCGGCGGCGATGGGCAACGACACACATGGGCTGCGGCAACTGCTCTATCTGCATCGCAACCTACAGCCCAACGCGAAGATCAGCGGGGCCGCGAGGCCACGGGTGATGCGGGAGGCGGGGGCGACCGCGTGGATCGACGGGCGGCACACGGCGGGGCAACTCGCGGCCAGGCTGTGCGTCGAGCGGGCGGTGGAGTTGGCGGCCGAGCATGGCGTGGGGATGGCGGGGTGCGGGGGGACACACTGGATCGGGGCGTTGGGGCCGTTCCTGTTGCCCGTGTTGGAGCGGGGGATGCTGGCGTCGATGCACGTGCAATTCAGCACGGGGCGGGATGCCGCCCCGGTGGGTGGGCTGGACCCGCGGTTCGCGACAGACCCGATCGCCCTGTGCTTCCCATGCGGGGATGACCCCGTTGGAGGTGATGCCGGGGCGATGCTAGCGGACTTCAGCGTCACCGCCTACAGCCACGGGCGGGTGAATCAGATGCTCAGGGAGGGGGAACGGTCGCCGATGCCGGTGTTTCTGACGCACGGTGGGGAGTTGAGCGATGACCCGGAGGCGTTCGAGGGAGCGGGGACGATGCTCTTCATGGCGGGCGACCTCAACGCACATAAGGGTTACGCGCTGGGGCTGTGGGCGGAGGCAATGGCGGCCTTGTTGGGCGGCGAGCCCAACACGGACCACGAGGCCCCCGGTGGCGGTCAATCCGTCGCGGTGACGGTGATCGACCCCGCGGCGTTCGTGGGGGCGGAGGCGTTTCGTCAGAGGATGCGGGCGTATGTCGAGCGGTTGAAGTCGAGCCGACGCAGGGACGGGTCCGATGCCATCCGCCTGCCGGGGGAACGCGGGCTGGCTGCACTGGCGGAGGCGAAGCGGGTGGGCATCGATGTGGAGGGGCGGATGATCGAGCAGTTGACCCAGGCGGCGGCGGAGGCGGGGGTTCCGTTTCTAGGACGATGAAGCGACCGCCTCTTGCAGGGCGGCCTCGAAGGTGTCGACGACGCGTGACCAGGAGAAGGGAAGCACCGCGTCGCGGCCGCGGCGGCCCGTGGCTCGGACCGCGTTGACGTCGGCGGTGAGGGCGACGGCGGCGTCGATGAAGGCTTGAGCATCGTCGAAGGGGACGAGGATGCCGCTTTGACGGTGATCGATGAGAAGTCGTGGGCCTGCGTAGTCGTAGGCGACGACCGCGAGGCCCGAGGCCATGGCTTCGGAGGCGACATTGCCGAAGGTTTCGGTGGTGCTGGGGAAGAGGAACAGGTCGGAGGAGGCGTAGTGGGCGGCGAGGTCTTCGCCGCGGCGGGTGCCGACGAAGTGAATGTGCGGGTCGGGGTGGTCCCTCTGGAGCTGGGCTTTCAAGGGGCCATCCCCGACGATGACGAGGCGGGCATCCCTCCCCTTATTGTGTATGGGCGATGCATGCGACGACGAGGCGGTTGCGGTTTCGGCATCGCGGATGGCGTGGAACGCCTGGATCGCCAGGGGGAGGTTTTTCTCGCCCGCGACACGGCCGACGCTTAGGGCGACGAGGGTGTGGCTGTCGGCCCCCCAGGATTGGCGGAGCGCCTCGCTCCGCTTGTCGGGGTTGAAAAGTTGGGTGTCGACGCCGCGGCTGAGCACCTGGGTGTTGAGGAAGCCGTCGTTGGCGAGGGTGTCGCGGACGTCGGTGCTCGGGACGAGGGTGAGGGCGGTGCGGTTGTGGACGAGTCGGAGGTAGAGCGTGACGGGTCGGAGCAGCAGGCCGTAGCCGTAGTGTCGGCCGTATTGGTGGAAATTGGTGTGAAAGGAGGAGGTGATGGGGATCGAGAGGGTTCGAGCGGCGAGGATGGCGGAGAGGCCCAAAGGGCCTTCGGTGGCGACGTGTATGACGTCGGGGGCGTGTGGGCTGCGGTGGCCCCAGAGTCGTCGGAGTTGGATGGGTGCGGGTAGGCCAAAGTGCAGGCCGTCGTAGCGGGGGAGGGGGAGGCCGGGGACGGGGATTTGGCGGATGGGGTTGCGAGAGGTGGGGTGGGTGGCGCGATCGTGGGGGTGCTGTCGTGGTCGGATGATGTCGACGCGGTGGCCGCGGGAGGCGAGGCCGCGGGCGAGTCGTTCGAGCGTCATGGCGACGCCGTTGATCTCAGGCGGGTAGGTCTCGGTGACCAGTGCGAGGTGCATGAGGGCAGACTAACCGCAGGGGGGCAGAGGGTCAGAGGGGGTGGAGGGTTGCGGAGTAGAGGCCTCTGATTTTCTCTGCGACCCTCCGCCCCCTTCGCCCTTCTGCAGTCTTCTTAAATGGGAGCGGCGAGATTCGAACTCGCGACCGAGCGATTATGAGTCGCCTGCTCTAACCACTGAGCTACGCTCCCGGGAATGGGGCATGCGGTATCGTACGCAAATGCACTTCACTCTTCGCGCGGCGTCTACGGTGACCGCGATGGTGGCCAAGATAGCCTTGCTCGCTGCTCTGGTGCTGTTCGCGGGGTGCGGGCCACTGACATTCGTGGTGGGCGTGACGCCGGGGGATCAGCGGCTGCGGGAGACGAAGGTGATCGAGGATGGGCGGAGGCGGAGCGTGAAGATCGCGGTGGTCGACGTGACCGGACTGATTATCAACGCCGACCGCCCGGGGCTGCTCCAGGCGGGGACGAACCCGGTGTCGGATTTGGCGGAGCAGCTCCAGGCCGCCCGGAGCGACGCGTCCGTGGTCGCGGTCGTGCTGAGGATCAACTCGCCCGGCGGGGGCGTGACCGCCAGCGACATCATGTACCGCGAGGTGATGCGGTTCCGCAGCGAGACCCGCAAGCCCGTCGTCGCGCTCATGCAGGACGTCGCCGCCAGCGGGGGTTACTACCTCGCCTGCTCCGCCGACCACATCGTCGCCCACCCCACCACCGTCACCGGCAGCATCGGCGTGATCATCCAGACGGTCTCGCTGGGACCGGCGCTCGCCCGCATCGGCATCGAAACCGACGCCATCACCAGCGGCCCGCTTAAGGACGCCGCCAATCCGCTGGGCTCGCTCACCGATCCACAGCGAGCGGTATTGCAGGGGCTGGTCAATGATTTCTACGAACAGTTCCTCGATGTCGTCCGCACCTCCCGACCGGCGCTGGATGACACCCGCCTGCGCGAACTGGCGGATGGGCGGGTGATGTCGGGATCGGCCGCCGCCGACGCGGGGCTGGTCGACGAGACGGGCGACCTCTACACCGCCGTCGCCGCCGCCCGGAGGTTGGCGGGCGTCGAACGCTCGGATGTGGTGCTGTTCCACCGCCCGCTCGACTACGTCGCCTCGCCCTACGCCGTGGCCGGTCCCGCAGACGGCGGAGGCGTCGCGTCGCCCGGAAATGTACAGGTCAACATGCTCCAGCTCAACCTCCCGGGAAATTCGCCCAGCCTGGGGCTCCCTCAAGGTTTCTACTACCTCTGGCAACCCTGAGCCCGACGCAGCCGCCGTGATAAGGCTCGGACGAGATCCGCGGGCGTGTTGCCATCCGAGCCGCGACGCGTGAGCGAGCGGGGCTTTCGCTTTGCCCTTCGCGTTGACTCGATGTCAAAAAAAGATCGCTCGCTCACGCGTCGCGGCTCAGGCCCGACAAGAATCCTCACACTCGCGTTGGTACTCAACTACGTTTTTGGTCCTCAAGGGATGCCGACGCCGCGACGGGCTGCCGCGCCGCCATCGCCTTCGCCTTCGCCTCCCGGGTCGGCGACGTCTCGTCGCACGCCGGGCTGAACAGGATCCTCGCGCCGGGCTTAAACCGCACATACGCCACGAACCACTGGATCAGCACCATCACCTTGTTGCGAAACCCCACCAAAAACAGCAGATGGATGAACAGCCAAGCAAGCCAAGCGAGTAACCCGGTGAGCTTGAGCTTCCCGCTCCATGCCACGCCCTTGCTCCGCCCGATCGTGGCCATGATCCCCTTGTCCCAGTAGTCGAACGCCTCCCGCTTTTCGTGGGACCCCCTGCCGTCGCGGAGCTCTTTCTTGATCAGCTTCGCCACGTGCTTGCCCATCTGCATCGCGGCCGGGGCTACGCCGGGCACCTCCTGCCCGTCCGCATCGTTCAGCACCGCGATATCGCCCACGGCGAACGCCTCGGGGTACCCCTTGATGCTCAAATCCGGCTCCACCTTCACCCGCCCCGCCCCGTCGAGTTGAACCCCCAGCGTCCGCGTCAGGGGCACCGCGACGACGCCCCCGCCCCAGATGATGTTGGGGGTGTAAAGGCTCGTGCCGTCGTTGAGTTCGACATGGTCGCAGGCGATCCCCTTCACCCGCAGCTTCAGCCGCACCTCCACGCCCAGCTCTTCGAGCTGACGCTTGGCGGCCTCGGACAGCTCGGGGGGGAACTGCTTGAGCAGCCGATCCCCGCCATCGATCAGGATGATCCTTGACAGCGAGGTGTCGATGCGTCGAAAATCCCGTCGAAACGCCCGCTTCGCCAGGTCCGCCAGCGCCCCGGCGAGCTCGACCCCCGTCGGCCCGCCACCGACGACGACGAAGGTCAGCAGCTTCGCCTGCTCCGCTGTGTCGCTCGAGTTCTCCGCCCGCTCAAAGCTGGTGAGCACCCGCTGCCGGATGCGAAACGCATCTTCGAGCGTCTTCAACCCCGGTGCGTGGTCCGCCCACTCGTCGTGACCGAAGTAGCTGGTCCGCCCCCCCGCCGCCAGCACGAGGTAGTCGTACTTTAGGTCCTGCTGGCAGCAGTGCACGACCTTGGCATCCAGGTCGATCCGCTCCGCCTCATCCATCAGCACCGTCATCCGCCGCCGCCGAGAGAACAGCGACCGCGTCGGCTCGGCAATGTCCGGGGCGGCCAGCTCCGACATTGCCACCTGATACAGCAGCGGCTGGAACAGGTGGTGGTTGTGCTTGTCCACCAGCGTCACCAAGGCGCTTCCGCGGAACTTGCGGCAAAAGCTCAACCCGCCAAACCCCGACCCCACCACCACCACATGCACCGCGTCCGGCGGCACCGAATCGGTCACGGGGATCGGCATTGTCGTGTTCGTACGCATGGGGATGGCTCAGCGTCAAAGGACCGCGGCGGCCACTGTAGGCCACCCATTCCAGCCCCACCACGCCCGCGTGGCCGTTGACCGCGGGCTTGAGCCCCGCGCGACTTGCCAGTCATGGATCATCTGCCGTGACGACGCCCCTTCAAGCCGGGGCAGAGCGAGTCTTCGAGCGTCGCCCCGGGTCCCCGCCCCCAGCCCCCAGCCCCTGGCACACCGCACCCGGGGCGGCGCAACTCGCTGGGGCCCGCGGCTACGCCCCGCCCCGTACCCAACCCTTCGTCCTGAAGGTCCCGAGTTGGCTTGGGTATCATGGCGCCCATCCGGTGGACCCCCGCCCTGCTGCTGCTCATGTTCCCGCTCGTCATCCTCATCTTCGCCGCGGCCGTCATCCTCATGGTGGTGCTGGTTATTCTCAACATACGACAGGCCAAAAAGCGACGCGAGATGCTCGCCATCTGGGCGGCCCAGCGGGGCCTCTCCTTTGACGCCAAAATTGATCGTACCTTCAAGGAAAGATACCCCGACCTCCGCGGCCTCCATCGGGGCGAAGACAGCCAGTACGCGGACAATATCATGCTGGGCTCGCTCGGCGGACGCTATCTTCAATGCTTTGACTACCACTACTTCACCACCTCCCGCGACAACAAAGGCCACACCACCACCCACCACCATCGGTTCTCCGCAATCCTCCTTACGGGGGAAACAAACTTTCGGCCGCTGCTCATTCGGCCCGAGGGCGTCTTCGACCGGATCACCGCCTTCTTCGGCTTTGATGACATCGACTTCGAGCTCGACGCGTTCAACCGAGCCTTCTACGTCAAAGGCCCCGACCGTCGGTGGGCGTTCGATGTGATGCACCAGGAGACGATGGAGTTCCTCCTCGACTCGCCCCGTTTTCACATTGAAATGAGCGGCCCGGACATGCTCGTCTACCGCGGCTCGACCTTCGACACGGGCGGATTTGACGACGCGATCGCGGTCGGCGTGGGTATTCTCGACCGCCTGCCAAAGGACCTTCAAGTGACGTCCGGAGCCGACGCATGATGCCATACCTCTTGGGTTCCCATGTGTTGCTCATCCTCCTCCTGTTTCTGCCGGTGGTGCTGCTGCTGGCGTGGGGGATCGGGATGTTCAACCGCCTGGTCCGCACGCGGAACGTGGTCGATGAGTCGTGGTCGGGCATCGACACCGAGCTGCGTCGGCGGTACGACCTGATCCCCAACCTCGTCGCCACCGTCAAGGGGTATGCCGCCCACGAGCGGGAGACGCTCGAGAGCGTGATCCGCGCCCGCGCCGCGGCCGACAGCAACCACGGCTCCCCCACCTCCCAGGCCCATGATGAGAACACCCTGATTCACGCCTTGGGCAGGCTGTTCGCGGTGTCCGAGGCGTATCCCTCGCTCAAGTCGGACGCCAATTTCCTCGCCTTGCAGAACCAGCTCACGACCACCGAGGATCGGATCCAGCGGTCCCGCCGTTTTTATAACGCCAACGTGCGGGACATGAACACGCAGATCGAGGTGTTCCCGTCGAATATCGTCGCGAGTATGTTTGGTTTTGGGAGGCGGGAGTTTTTCGAGATCGACGAAGCGGCTGCACGGCGGCCGGTGGATGTGTCGTTGGGGGATGCAAGCGGATAAAGCAGATTGATTCGTTTTCTGCCACGTATACTTTTGTATCGTGGTATAGGCTTCCCGCCCGCCGTTGCGACGGAGCCGCGATCAGTTTTGTCGGCCTTCGGCCGGGACGGGCGGGAGGCCCTCGCCACCTTTTTCAGAGGTGGGCACCTCGGCCTCGTCGTCGTCGGTCGCGGTGACCAGGCCGCGGTAGACGGCGAGGACGGAGGCGATCAGGGCGGCGGAGTGATCCTCTGGCTGAAGGTCGGCGGCGGCGGTTTTTTTGGGTTCGCCGCCGAGGAGTTCGATGCGGTTGAGCTTGAGTTCGCCCGCGTTGACGAGGCTGTCGCGGATGGCGGGGGTCTGAGCCAGCACACGGTCGGCGGCTCGCAGGCCGCGGTGACAGGCGGTCTTGAGCGTCTCGGGGACCGCGTCGCAGGCGGTCACGAGGTGGGCGACGAGCGGGCGGTCGCTGATGGCGGCCAGGGCCACGCCCGCGGGCAGCGTCTCGGGGCCGATGGCGTGGATGAGGTCGAAGCGGCTTCGTTTGGCGAGTTCGACGCAGCGGCGGGCAAACCGCTGGGCGGCGGTGAGCGGGTCAAGGTCGTCGAGCTTGGGGACGTGACGGGGCTGCATCCCCGGAGCGGCCGTGTCGCCCCCGGGGCGGGCGGTGGGGCTGGGAGGAGCGGGCAGATCGAAGGGCGTGGCCGGGGTGTGGCCACGCTGGGTGGCCCGCTCCCGCAGGTCGTCGGCTCGGCCGGTCTGACGCTGATAAGCCTCGGAGTGCGGGTCCCGCGTCTGCCGCGTCGCCCCGGTATAAGGATTGTCAACCACGATCTCACCCCGCCCCGCACCCCCCGCCCCGGGATCGGCTGCCGACGCACGAGCACCCTGCATCGTGCTCACCGGCCCCCCATGGTCCCGTTCGTTCGACTGGCTTCGCCCCCCATCGTCCGCACCGTGGTCCGTTGGGCCGGGATTGGCGGGGGCGGCACCGTCGTGGGGCTGCGGCTGGGAGGAGAGCGGGTCCGGTAGGGGCGGCGGAGGCGGGGCGGCGGTGGCGATGAGCATCTCCGCCTCTTGAGCATCCTCGCGATGCCGGGGCCGCCCTGCCTGATCGACCGCTTCGGGGAGCACGCAGGTGACGTGGATGCCCTGATCGAGTAGTCCATCGACGAGTTGCCGACCGGCCGCGGCACCATCGCCCGATCCATAGGGGGCCAGTTCCCAACATAGCAGAAACACCCGCATGAGATCGCTCCAGGTAGATACAAGGGTTTGATGTTCGTTCGGATGGGGGGCGGGTCGTCCGCGTAAGGCCCACCGGCTTGACAGGCTCACCCCTAAGATACCTTGAACGGGTGAAGCGTCAAATGATGTCGGCTGATTCGCCTTCGGATGAAGCATCCGTTTGTGGTTGGACCGTGACAGGCCGGGGCAGAGCGGCGAGCGAGAGCGAGCGTCGTCGCCCCGGGTTGGGCGTGGTAGGGCCGGACCCGGGACGACGCTCGAAGACTCGCTCTGCCCCGGCTTGTGCCGCATCTGGTACGAAGTTGCTCAGGTTCGCGGGCGTGGCCTGATCCGAGCCGCGTCGGGTGAGCGAGCGGAGGTTTCGCGGGATACCATTGGCCGATCCTCGTCGACTCGGCCACCGGGGGTCCTTCGATGTTCAACCTTCCCGCCCTGCCCCCGGTGATGTGGACGACGCCGGGGATGCTGTGGGGGCTGGGGCTGGTGGCGTTGCCGATCGTGGCGCACCTGATGCGGAGGCGGGCCCGCAGGCGGGTGGTGTTGCCGAGTGTGGCGATGCTGGTGGAGACGAGTAGGGAGGAGGCGTCGCTGCGTCGTCCGCGGCGGTGGCTGCTGCTGGTGGTGCGGTGCCTGCTGGTGATCGCGATCGCGTTGGCGTTCGCCCGGCCTGTGTGGCGGGGGCTGGGGGCTTCGGGCGTGCCGGGGGCGAAGCCGTCGCCCACCCAGGGGGCGGTGGAGGGGGGAGGGGGAAGCGAGGGGGTGGGGGTGGTGCTGCTGTTGGACGGGTCCGCGTCGATGGGTCAGCGGCTGGGGGGTGTGGACACGGTGGAGTCGCTGCGGCCGATGGCGGGGCGAGTGTTGGATTCGCTGCAACCCGGCACCGACGCCGCGGCCGTGGTGGTGATCGGGGGAGATGGCAGGCGGGCGGCGGTGCCGCTGACGCGAAACCTGGCCGCGGTGCGGGGCGAGCTGGCGGGGTGGCGGGCGGGCGGAGCGCGGGGGGATGCTGCGGCGGCGGTCGCGTGGGCGGGGGAGCTGCTGCGGGACCATCGTGGGCCCCGGCGACTTGTGGTGCTCAGCGATCTGCAAGCCAGCGGCTGGGCGGACGTAGCGGAAGCGGGCAGCGGTGGGCTGCCGGCGGGCACGAGGGTGACCGTGGTCGACGCGGGGGCGGCGGGCGGGGACAATGTCACGCTCGCCCGGCCCAAGGTTGCGCCGGGCACCCCCGGGCGGACGATGCGGGCGAGCGTGGAGGTCTTGCATCGTGCAGCGGGGCCGCTGATGGTGCCGGTGACGCTGAGCGTGGACGGCCACCTGGCGGAGACGCAGCTGGTGCCGATGGACGGCGATGGGCGGGCGGTGGAGGTGGGGTTCGATTTAATGCTGCATGAGCCGGGCGACCATCGGCTGCGATTTGAGGCGGATGTGGACGATGCGCTGAAGATCGACAACGTGGCGTTTGCGGTGGCTCGCGTAGAGGATCGGCCGCGGGTGGCGGTGGTGGCGGCTTCGGGGGAGGAAGCATCGGGGCCGGGCTCGCCCGCCTATGTTGCGGCGCGATCGCTCGCCCCCCGCTCGTCGCTGGAGGATCGGTTTCGGGTGGTCAGCCTGTTGCAGGAGGAGGTGGACGCCGAGGCGCTCGAAGGATTGGGTGTGGTCGTGCTGGGGGATGTGCAGGCGTTGCCCGCCCCCGCGGCGGAGGGGTTGCGGGGCTTCATGGACGGGGGCGGCAGCGTCATGCTGCTGGGCGACACGGATGTAAAGGCGTTGCTCGAGACGCTGACGAATGAGCGGTCGAACGAGGCGGGGGGTTTGCGGGTGAGCGGATTCGACCCCGGCGACGCGGCGACCTCAAGCGGCGTATCGCTGGGGGTGGACGATGCCGCATCGCCACTGCTGCGGGGGTTCGATGAGCGGTCGCGGCTGGCGCTAGCGGGGGTGTCGGTGCAGCGACGGTGGTCGTTGACGCTGGAGGGCAGCGGCGGGGGGGATCGTGGAGGATGGGCGGTTCTGCTGCGATTTGCCGACGGGTCGCCCGCTGTGGTGCGACGCGATGGTGCCGGGGGGACGGGTGCGGGTTCGCTGGTGGCGGTGGCGTTTGGCGTGGGGGCGGG
>PPFU01014457.1_pt1 | contig 16008 bp, 14 predicted proteins | sample 1535991 | NCBI WGS metagenome assembly PPFU01 (sample SAMN04901290, study PRJNA319586) | Hypolithon metagenome, whole genome shotgun sequencing project. | isolation source: Antarctic Hypolithon | place: Antarctica: Miers Valley | collected 2014
GCGGGGCCGGAGTGGGCCTGGGTGGCGGGGGTGTTGGCGGGGATGGCGGCGTTTGGTCTGGTGCTGGGGGTGAATGAGTGGAGGGTGGGTCGGATCCCGCTCTCGCCGTTCATCGTGACGCTGGGGATGTTCGGCATCATCCGGGGCTTGGCGCGGGCGGTGTCGGGGAATCGCACGATTTACAGCCCATCCACGTGGCTCCGCCCTCTCGTGCAGCACATCAACTCGCCGATGGGGCTCAAGCTCGAGGTCGCGGGCGGTCACCCGCTGCTGCCCGCGCCCGCGGTGCTGGTGATGCTCGCGCTGGGGCTGGTCACCGCGGGGATCCTGCGTTACACCCGCTTTGGCAGGCACATCTTTGCGATCGGGTCGAGCGAGGCAACGGCCCGGCTGTGCGGGGTCCGGGTCGAACGCACGAAGCTGCTCTTGTACACCTACGCCGTCGGGCTCGCGGGCGTCGCCGGGGTGATGGCGTATGCGAGCCTGGGCGGGGGGGCACCCAATGAGGCGACCGGGCTCGAGCTCCAGGTCATCGCCGCCGTCGTCATCGGCGGGGCGAGCCTTTCGGGCGGGGAGGGGTCCATCCTGGGCACGCTGGTGGGCACGCTCATCATCGGCGTGGTCGCCAACGGGGCGACCAAGCTGGGGCTGCCCGACGAGCTCGAACTGATCCTCACCGGCTCGATCATCATCGCGGCGGTCGCCGCGGACCAGATTCGACACCGGCGGCCGGGGTAGGCGTCGACCCGATCACGGGATCGGCCGGTTTTGACGGATGGGGCGTCTGAATAACCGCCAAGTCGCCAAGGATGCCAAGCCGCCAAGAAGAATGGGGCTAGAATTCCGGGAATTCTACGATTTTATCTTGCCGCGTCTTGGCCACCCTTGGCGTCATGGCGGTTCTTCAGAGTTCGCGGATGTAGGAATGGTGGGTTCGTGCCGACGCGTGCCGCCTTTTCAAACCTTTAGAGCGGGGCCATTTGGGCCCGCTGCATGTTTCGAGAGGCAGAGTTGAGGCGAGGCGGATCCAGGCCCTCAACCGCGCGACCTGCGAGTTCAACGGTCGCGGTGAAGCCGCCGCTTCGGCCATGCGGGGGTCGTCCTACCATCGTGCCACGATGTTCCCCCACCTCCCCCACCTCCCCCACCTCCTGCCTCTTCTCGCCCAGACCAATGAACAGCTTCGCACCGGGACGATCACCGAGGGCGTCGGAAGGCTTCGATCCACCGGGCAGTCAATCATCGAGGCCCTGCCGTCGCTGGGCGTCGGCGTGGTCGTGTTCGTTCTTTTCCTCCTCGCGGGAAAACTCCTCCGTCGGTTCATCCGGCAGTGGTGGGGCGGGGTAGGGGCCACCCATCGCAACCTCGCCCTGGTGCTCAGTCGCATCACCATCGGCCTCTCGGCGGTGCTCGGGATGCTGGTCGCGGCGGTCATCGTGTTCCCGGGCTTCACCCCCACCAGCCTCCTGACCTCGCTGGGGATCGGGTCGGTCGCGATCGGCTTCGCGTTCCGCGATGTGCTGCAAAATTACCTCGCGGGGATCCTGCTGCTGCTCTCCGAGCCCTTCCGCATCGGCGATCAGATCGTGTTCAAAGGCTTCGAGGGCACCGTCGAAGACATCCAGACCCGGGCTACCTTCATCCGTACCTACGACGGCCGACGCACGGTTATTCCCAACTCCGAACTCTTTACCAACAGCGTCACCGTCAACACCGCGTTTGATAAACGCAGGGTCGAGTACGACATCGGCATCGGCTACGGCGACGACATCGAGACGGCGAAGCGGATCGTGCTCGACGTGCTCCGCGATGCCGCCGCCGCCCTGGACGACCCCGCCCCCGAGGTGCTTACCTACGAACTGGCCGCCAGCACGGTCAACCTCCGCGCCCGCTGGTGGATCAATCCGCCCGGCCGACGCGAGGTGCTCGACGCGAGGGACCACATCCTCACCGACCTGAAGAAGCGGCTCACTGAGGCGGGCATCGACCTGCCGTTCCCCACCCAGCAGGTGCTGATCCACGACCAGACCGAGCAGACCGATGGCGACCGTGCCGCCCAGCGGGAGGGCTGGCCGGGGTTGCCCCATGCGGGAAACCCCCGGCCGCGGGCGGAGGCGTCCGCGGGTTTGAGTCGTTCGGATGGTGGCACGGGCGGCGGGCCTGCGGCATGACCGATGCTCCCGTCGGATCCCAAACCCGTTACACTCAGCCCCGCCCTGCCCGACTACTCCATCCCGAGATGTTTCCATGCGTGTGCTGGTCGTTGAAGACAGCCCGAAAATGTCCGCCATGCTCCGAAAAGGCCTTGAGGAGCAGGGTTATGCCGTCGACACCTCGCTCACCGGCCGCGAGGGCGAGGAGTTGGCGAGCGTGGAGGCGTACGACTTGATCGTGTTGGATGTGATGCTGCCGGACCGCGATGGGAACAAGGTGTGCGAGAACCTTCGCCGCCGCGACATCGCCACGCCGATCCTCATGCTTACGGCGCTGAGCGAGACGTCCAACAAGGTCACGGGCCTGGATGCGGGCGCGGACGACTACCTCACCAAGCCCTTTGAGTACTCCGAATTCCAGGCCCGCGTGCGGGCCCTGCTGCGGCGGGGGGAGGCGATGGAATCGGTGCGGCTCTCCTACGGCCCGCTCAAGATGGACCTGGCGGCCCGTAAGGTCGAGCGGGGGGACGACGCGATCAAGCTCACGCAGAAAGAGTTCGCCCTGCTCGAATACCTGATCCGCCACCCCGACCGTGTGCTCTCGCGGAGTCAGATCGGCGAACACGTGTGGGACATGAACTTCGACCCGTTCAGCAACGTAATCGACGTCTATATCTCCATGCTCCGCAAAAAAATCGACAAACCCTTCGACGACCCGTTGATCCACACCGTGGTCGGCACGGGTTATATGCTCAGCCAGCAGCGGCCGTCGGTTTGAGAAACACGCTTCATTCCTAATTTGTCCAAGGTGCGGCGTAAGCCGCCGCGCCGCCTCTAAAGCCCTGCGAACAGGGGACTTTGGTGGCGCGGGCGTCCCGCCCTGTGACCTCTTTCCTTGGTGCCATGGGCGTCCCGCCTGCACCACCATCAAGAGCTTGACGTGATCGGAGATGGTGGATCCGCGGGGGCGTGAAAAGCCGCTATGAAAGGTTTTATATCTTTCGTATTTACCTTAAAGGGCGATGTCGCGTCGCCTCCTCAATTCGCTCCGCTTTCGGCTGATGGTGCTGTTTATCCTGGCGGTGGGGCTGATCCAGGCGGTGTTGGGGGTCGGGGGCGTGCTGCTCCGCCAGGGGGCGGTGTGGGCGGAGCTCGAGCGGGAGAGGGCGGTTTACTCGCGAGGGGAGATGGCGGAGGCGCGGCGTGAGGCGGAGGAGGAGATCACCTTTTTGTGGAAGCTGCTGGGGCTTGCGATGCTCGGGGGGCTGGTTGCCGCGGGCGTGGGGGCGTGGGTGTTTACCACCTGGGCGGCGAATCGGCTGAACCTGGTGACGCGGCTGACGCGGGAGATCGACCCGGCTCACCTGGACCGTCGGCTGAAAGAGGACGGGCAGGGCGATGAGATCTCGACGCTGGTAGGGACGCTCAATACGATGCTCGAACGCATCGAGGCATCGTTCAAAGCGCAGGACCGCTTCGTTGCCGAGGCGAGCCACGAGCTGCGGACCCCCATCGCGGTCGTGCTCGGTGAGGCTCAGGCCGCGCTGCGGGACCAGGCGGACGGGCTGGAGGCCCACCACCAGTTTGCCGGCAGCGTGCAGGCGGAGATGCGGCGGCTGGCGACGATGGTGGACTCGCTGATGACGCTGACGCGGACGGGCGAGGGGCAGGCGGGCGAGGGGGAGCTGGAGCTGCGGGGCGATGTGTGGCTCCACGAGGCGGTGGTCGAGGCGGTCCAGCGGGTGGGGGCGGCGTCGGGCGCGGTGTTTCACGTGACGCTGCCCGACCCGGCCGCGACCGGCCGGGACCCCGTGGTGCGGGGGGATGCGTCGCTGCTGGCGGTGATGTTTGACGCGGTGTTGCGGGCGGCGGTGCAGCGGTCGTCCCCGTCGCGAAAGCCGGGGGTGGCGCTGGCGGTCGAGGGCGACGCCGCGGTCGTGAGGGTGCAGCCCGACAACGGCGGCGGGAACGCCGGTGTAAGCGAGTCGGAGCTGCTGATCGCCGACCGCATCGCAAGGGTTCACGGCGGCACCATCAAGCCCCGCGACAAGGGGTGGGAGGTGCGGCTGCCGCTGGTCTTGGAGTAACAGAACAGGGCTACCCCTAAACGCAACACCCCCCCGCCACCACCTCCACCCGCTCACGAGGTCTTGTTCGCCTGAATATAGTCGTCGTCGCCCTCGAGATAATTCACGAGGTTTCGCGTCGCCCGCACCGCCTGTCGCTGCACGCTCTCAAAGGTGCGGCTGCCCACGTGGGGGGTGAGCACCACGTTGTCCACATCCTGGAAGGGGTGATGACCCTGCGGCGGCTCCTGTTCGAGCACGTCGCCGCCGTAGCCCGCGAGCTTGCCGCTGCTGCACGCATCCGCGATGGCGTGTTCATCGACCAGCCCGCCGCGGGCGGTGTTGATCAGGATTGCCCCGTCCCGCATCGTCTTGATGCTCCGGGGGTTGATGAAGTGGCGGTTCTCATCGGTGAGGTTCATATGAAGCGTCACCACGTCCGCGTGCCGCAACACATCCTCGGCAGAGTCCATCCGTTGCACGTTATGTTCGGCAGCGAAGGTATCATCCCAGTACACATCAAATGCGATGCAGGGCATGTCGAACGCGCGGGCACGCTTGATGACCTCCTTGCCGATGCGGCCCATGCCGATGACGCCCATGGTCTTGCCCGCAAGCTCGCTGCCGGTGATGCGTTTCCACCCGCCACCCTTGACGCTCCGGAGGTGAGGCCAGAAATGCTTGGCGACCGCGATCATCAGCCCGAAGGCGTGCTCTGCGACGGTGGTGTGGTTCACGCCGGGGGTGAAGAGCACGGGGATCTTGTGGGCGGTGGCGTGCTCGACGTCGATCGAATCGAGCCCAATGCCGTACTTGGCGATGACCTTCAGCGGCGTGTCGGCCGCCACACCGGCATCGATGACGCGGGCGGTGATCTCATCATCCCCATTGAGCAGCCCATCGAACCCGCCGTGCTCCCGAATCAGCGACAGCATCGCGGCTTCATCCAACGGCCCGCGTGCCCGCACCACATCGTACCCCGACTCGGCCAGCAGGTCGTGGTGCGCGCCCGGGGTGTCCTGGTAACTGGTCGTCGTGAGGAGGATCCGCATGGCAAGAGAGTACAGAAAATCCGAGTGACGAATCGCGAACGACGAATGACCAATGGAGCATTCAACGAACCGCCGCGACTTGTCGCGTCTGCGTCTTCCCCTTCGTCATTCGTTATTCGAACTTCGCATTTGCGATTTCTCAATCCGCCCCCGCACCAGCGTCACCCGCCGATCCGCGGCCGCGGCGACGGCTGGGTCGTGCGTGACCAGCACCAGGGTCTGCCCCGCGGCGTGCAGGCCTTGGAGCAGGTCCAGGATCGATCGGCCGGTGTCGGCGTCGAGGTTGCCGGTGGGCTCGTCGGCGAGCAGCACATCGGGCTCGTTGATCAGGGCGCGGGCGATCGCGACCCGCTGCCGCTCGCCCCCGGAAAGCTTGTTGGGCCGATGCCGCATCCGCTCGCCCAGCCCCACCTGCTCGAGCAGCCGCACACCGCGTTGGCGAAGCTCCCGGCGGCCCCCCATCCACGCGAACACCCCGCGGGAGATCATCGCCGACACCAGCACGTTCTCCAGAGCCGACAGCTCCGGCAGCAGGTGGTACTGCTGAAACACGAAACCCACCCGCCGATTGCGATACCGATTGATCCCGCCCAGCCCGAGCCGACTCAGCGGCGTGTCGCGGAAACGCACCTCGCCCCCCCCCACCCGTCCCCCACCCCGGTCCGGCCGATCCAGCCCACCCAGCAGGTGCAGCAGCGTGCTCTTGCCCGACCCCGACCGCCCCAGCACCGCCAGAAACTCCCCCTCCCCCACGCTCACATCCACCCCCCGCAACACCTCCAGGTCCTGCCCACCCACCCGGTATGTCTTGCGGACCGCGGTGGCGATGAGGATTGGGGGATTTGGTGATGTGGGGATTGGGTGAGGAGGAGAAGGGGAAGAAAGAGCGGAAGGAGGCTCAGAGGAGAGGGCGGGGGAATGAGCCATACTGCCCCGGTCAATCCCTTGGTGCTCGGTGTGGTGCTCGTGGGTCATCGCAGTTCCTTGACTCAATTTGAAAATAGTCGATGTTATTCAGAAGACTTGGGATGACGCCGCTTCAGCGGCCGGTCTTCCGTATAAGCCTAGTCGCCGACGGCTTATAGATCGATACTGACGCTCTTCTACCAGCCCCGAACAGACGACCCTGATCGTCCGACCCGGTTTGCCGCAGCAGCCGTGGGGACCAGCCGCTGAAGCGGCCTCAGCCATTTCGTCTCCTCTCTCACTTCTTCTAATGATCCTCGCGTCCTCTTCTTCAGCTCCTCACCACCGCACCAAATCACCACATCAACACATCACTCATACCGCAGCGCCACGATCGGGTCGAGCCGGGCGGCGAGCACAGCCGGGATCAGGGCCCCCGCCACGCTGCTGAACACCGCCGCCACCACGATCCAGACCGCTTCGAGGGGTTGAATGCGATCCGGGATACGGTCGAACATATACAGCGACGGGTTCCACATCCGCCACCCCGTCCACTGCGTGATCGTCACCTGGATCTCGTTGAGGTGCGTCACGATCCCCCACGCGAGCAGCCCCCCTGCCACCGCACCGACCAGCCCGACAACGAACCCGTACCCAAGGAACAGCACGAGGATCCCCCCCCTGCTCGCGCCCAGCGCCCGCAGCGTGCCGATGTCGCGGGTCTTTTCAAGCACCGTCATATAAAACGTCGTCGCCACCATCACCACCGCTACCAGCGAGATCACCGCGAAAAGGAACGTCACCAGCCCCCGCTCGTTCTCCACCGCGTCGAGAATCCCGCCCCCCTGCTGCTCCCACGTCTGCACGAACAGCGGCCCCATCTCGTGCCGACCCGTCACCCCCGCCGCCGCCCGCTCCGCCGCCAGCCGCACCGCATCGAGCTTCACCCCCGCCTTCCCCCGCACCAGCACCTCGCTTGCCCGCCCGGGCATCGCCTCGCCATCGAGCGTGAGCCCCGCGTCCACCGCCTCCATCGCCATCATGTGTTGCAGCAGGTCGAACGACATATACACCTGCCCCGCATCAAACTCGAAATTTCCCGTCTTCGCCTCGTTCACCACCGTGACCCGCCTCGCGGCCGGACCCGCGAGCCCGCCCTGCTGGTCCACCGGCACCACGGTCAATACCCCCGCCTCGCCCACCGGCACGTTGTAGTCCCACACCGGCTCGCCCGCGACGCCCTGGCCCCGGCGGGTTAGGTAGTACCCCGTCACCACCGCCTCCCGCCTGCCGGGCAGCGGCGTGTCCCCCGCATTCCCGCGGATCGGAGCCTCCTCAACGCCCGTCTGCCACTCGTCCGGCACCGTCATCGTCATCGCCGACCCAGCCAGATCGGTCGCCTCGATCGTCTTGCGTAGCGACTCATAATACCGCCGCTCAAACTCCCCCATCGTCTCGATCGAGCCTGTGTTCTGATCGTAGTCGCGAAGGCGGTCGTCGGTGTCCCACACGAGCCACTTCTTCCAGGGCATGACACGGGAAAACGAGTCGGGTTCGACGCCTTGGATCCGGGTGGGATACGTGCGGCCGTAGAGCTGGAGCAGCCCGAACGAGGCGATGACGGGCGTGGCGGCGTCGACCTCGGGCTGCTTTTCGAGCTCGCGGATCAGCTCTTGGTAATAGGGAAACCCGGTGAACGTCCCGCCGTTGACCACCACATCACCGCTGCCCGCGCGAACCGAGTCGCGGAGGTTGGTGAGGAACCCGCCCATGACCGAGATCACGATGATCACCATCGCGGTGCAGAGCATCACCGCAACGGCGGCAAACAGCGGCGCGAGCTTGCGGCGAAGGTACTTGAGGATGAGCAGGGGCTTGTACATAAGAGGGAAGAGAACCGCAGAGGCGCAGAGGAGAAGGAGGGGCGCAGAGAATAACAATCAGGAGTTTAAGATGATGCGTTTGATGCCGTCTTTGAGGACGGGGACATTAAAGTTGATGAGCAAGCCAAGTGTGTGGCCGGTCGCGCGGAGGTAGGAGATGACTTGAGCGGTATGTATGGGTGCGAGAGTCTCGACGTGTTTGAGTTCGACGACCAGTCGTTTGTCCACATAGAGGTCGATTCGCCCCTCGCCGACCTCCACGCCCCCGTAGTAGACTCGCAGCATAGCCTGCCGCTCGTACGAAATACCCCGCCTCCCCAGCTCCACACACAGTGCTTTTTCATAAACACTCTCGAGAAACCCCGGCCCCAACTCCCGATGCACGGCAATCGCCGCCCCGATCACCGCGTGTGTCAACTCGTTTAACTCTTCTTCTGCTTCTCTGCGCACCTCTGCGCACCTCTGCGCACCTCTGCCTCCTCAGCGTCTCTGCGGCTAGTCTTCCTGCCTCGGCCTCATGAGCGGGAACAGGATTACATCTCGGATGCTCGTCGCACCCGTCAGCATCATCACCAGGCGGTCGATCCCCAGCCCCATCCCCCCCGCGGGCGGCATGCCGACGCGGAGGGCTTCGAGGAAGTCCTCATCAATGTGTTGCTGCTCCCCCTCGTCGCCGACCTGGTGGCGGAAGTGCCGCTCCTGCACCTCAGGGTCGTTGAGCTCGGTGTAGCCGGGGCTGATCTCGACGCCGTTGATCGCCAGCTCATACACGTCGGCGAAGTAGGGGTCGTCCGCGTTCTCCTTGGCCAGGGGGATGATGACGCTGGGGACATGCGTGACGAAGGTGGGGTCGATCAAGGTGGGTTCAATCAGCTTTTCATAAACCTCGACGAGTTGCTCGGCGGGGGAGAGGTGGTCAAATTTCGCCCCGCCGCTCGCGGCAGCTTTGACCTCATCCGATTTCGCCCCGCCGCTCGCGGCGGGCTTCCGCGGAGAGCGCCGAGCAAGCTCGGCGGCTAAATTGTGGTCGGGGGGGAGAGGCTGTTGTTCAAACGTCCACCCGGTCCGCTCCTGGACCAGGTCGACCATCCGCACGCGGCGCCAGCGTTGGCCGCGGGGCTTGGACTCGTCGCCGCGGAGGTTGATCGTGCGGGAAGAAGTTGAAGAGCCGACCGCTGAAGCGGCCTGGGCGCGGGGGATCTCGAGCGTGCCCAGCACCCGCTCGGCGACGGTGCAGATCATGTCTTCCACGACCGCGGCCATGGTTTGCCAGTCGGCGTAGGCCTCGTAGGCTTCGAGCATGGTGAACTCGGGGTTGTGGCGTGGGGAGATGCCCTCGTTGCGGAAGTTGCGGTTGATCTCGAAGACCTTGGGAAACCCGCCCACCAGCAGCCGCTTGAGGTAGAGCTCGGGGGCGATGCGGAGGGTGAGCGGGAGGTCCAGGGCGTTGTGGTGCGTCTGGAACGGTCGGGCGGCGGCCCCGCCGTGGAGCGTCTGGAGCATCGGCGTCTCGACCTCGGCGAAGCCGCGACCGCGAAAGTAGTCTCGGATTTCGTCGATGATGCGGATGCGAAGCTGCATGGTGTGCATCACATCGGGATTGGTATAGAGGTCGACGTAGCGCTTGCGGTAGCGGGTCTCGGGGTCGGTCAGGCCGTGGTATTTACCCGGCGGCGGGGCGAGGCTCTTGGTAATGATGAAGGTAGGAATGGGGAGCGGCTCATACTCTGCAGGGTGATGCTCGCCCGAGGCCCAGAGGGTGATTTCGCCGGTTTTGGTTTTGGCGAGCGGGCCCTCGGCGACGACGAGGTCGCAGAGGTCCGTCATCTTGGCGAGGGAAAAGGCGGGCTCGCCGACGAGCTTTTTGGAGACCGCGAGTTGGAGGTCGCCGGTGGCGTCGCGGAGGGACATGAAGATGAGGTTGCCCATGACGCGGTGGGCGACCACCCGGGCGGCGACGCGGACGACGGGGCGGCGGTCGTCTTGGGGGTTGTCGCGGTGGGCCTGATCGGCGGCCTGATCGTGTTGGGAGGCGGCGTCGGCGAGGCGGGTGATGCCGGGGACGGCCGAGCCGTAGGGGTCCAGGGCGAACTCGTCGCGGAGGCGGTCGAGCTTGCGTTGCCGGTCGGCGATGAGGTCACGGTGGCCGCCGGTAGGGTCGGTACCGGACGCTTCGCTTGGCTCAGCGTCGGCGTGGCGTGGGGTTGTGTCGTGTGGCATGGGCGGGATGGTACGGGGGTGGGCGCGCGTGAAGACATGCCCGCTGAAGCGGGCACGCCGGGGGCATGGTTCTTGGAGGGGGCGTTACTCCGCGGCGGCTTCACCCGGGACGGCCCGGCCCAGGCCGCGGCGGCGGTCCTGGAGGCGGCGCTTCTTGCCCACGCGGTCGCGGAGGTAGTAGAGCTTGGCGCGGCGGACATGGCCCCGGCGGACGATTTCGATGGAGTCGACGCGGGGCGAGTGCATCGGGAAGATCCGCTCGACGCCCTCGTTGGCGACGATGCGGCGGACGGTGATCGTGTCCTGGAGCCCGCGGCCCGAGCGGGCGATCACCACGCCCGAGAACACCTGCACCCGCTCCTTGGTGCCCTCGACGATGCGGACGCTGACGTTCACATTGTCGCCCACCTGCACGTCGGGGAGCACTTTTTTGAGTTGGTCCTGCTGAACGGAGGCGAGGATGGCGTCGGACATCGGGGAAGCTCCTGGCGGGCGGGCGGGTTAGGGGGAATCGGTTCGGCGAAGGCGAGCCGCGTAGTGTACCGCGGGCAGGATGAAAAGCAATCGCATCGTAGGGCAGGGCTCGCCCTGCCGCTCCTCGCGGGCGATGTCGCGGGTGATCGGCGACGCTTTCGCCGCCCGTGGCAGGGCTCGCCCTGCCCTAGGGGGGTGCAAGTCGTTGGAACCATCGTCGCAGCACGGCGGCGGTGGGGTTGTCGAGGAAGGTGAAGCCCGAGCCGTCGCCGCCCCCACGGTTGTGGTCGGAGGCGGCGGGGTCGGTGAAGGATTTCCAGAGGTACGCCCCCCGCCACCAGGGGTGGGGGGCCCATGCGGTGAAGAGGGCGTCGTAGGCGCGGGCCTGCTGGTCGGGGTCGAGTTGGCCGCCTCTGTAGAGCCAGGGCTCGCGGTGAGCGTCGTCGACGTTGCGGTAGCCGACTTCGAGGAAGATCACGGGCTTGTCGAACGCGCGCTGCACCGCGGTGACCCGCCTGATCCACGGCTGCCACGCGGTGACGAGGTCGTCGACCCCCGCGCCGGGGGGTGCATCAAGGGGGAAGTAGGCGGAGACGCCGATGCTGTCGAGGTCGTTCCAGAAGGGGACGGCCTCCCATTCGGTCTCCCAGTGGGCGGCGTAGGTGACGTGGCCGGGGAATATGTTTCGCACATCACGGATGAGCGTCCGCCACTGGTCGGGGTGGTCCCGCGTGACCAGCACGAGTTCGGTGCCCACGCAGAAGCCGTCTGCCTGTGCGTCGGCGGCGAGTTGGGCGTAGTGGAGGATGTAGCCGCGGTAGGCGTTCCACCACTGGGCGTGGTCCTCGGGGGTGTTTTGGGTGATCGTGCCGTGCCACTGGTCGCCTTGATGGAAGTCGCCGGACCAGATGTGGGGCTTGACCATGACGCGAAGGCCTCGGTCGTGGGCCTGCTGGATTTGTCGGGTGAAGTCGTCGTCGGTGAGGGAGGGGTCGGTGCCGCGGAAGAACCCCGCGTCGCCGGGCCTCCCGGTGAAGCCGGCGAGGGTGGGGCTGTCGTGGGTTTTTTGGTAGGCGAAGGGGGTGATGGCGATGCAGTTGAAGCCCAGGTCGGCGAGGCCGTCGAGGGCGACGGCGGCGGATTCGGAGCCGTACCCGCGTCCGCGACGGTGGATGTGGGCGAAGTTGGTGCCCAGGTGGTAGAAGTCTGGTTGGGGTGTAGCAGCCGCTTCGTCGCTCCGCACCTCAGCGTCGGCGTCGGCGTCGCCGTCGGCGGTGGGGCTGGGGTTGGGGTCGGAGCAGGCGACGGCGAGGAGGCATGCCGCGAGCAGCGGGATGAGCATAGTTAGGGAGGGGGTACGCAGCGGGAGCATGAGCTTGACTGGATTTTAGCCGATGCGGCGAAGCGGCCGCTTCCGCCCTGTTTGGGATGGGTGTTGCGAGCCAAGAGCGGCCGCCGCGAGCGGCGGGGCTAAGTGAGGCCGTGTATGATGGGGCGATGAGTTGCGACGCGATGGTCGGTGTGTTGGCGCAGGCGGGTGGGAATCCGGCTGGGGGTGCGGTTTCCGCGGATCAGGTGCAGTACATCGTTTGGGCGTTGGTGGCGTTTGGGTTGGCGGGGGCGCTGTTTGCGGTGGAGGTGTTTGTGCCGTCGGGGGGGATTCTGGGGGTGGCGGCGGTGGCGGCGTTGGCGGTGGGGGTGCTGCTCTTGTTTTGGGTGGATGAGACGGTGGGGCTCTTGGGGGCGGTGGCGTCGCTGATGGCGATTCCGCTGGCGATTGGATTTGCGCTCAAGATTTGGCCCGACACGCCGATTGGGCGTTGGCTGACGCTGAAGGATGAGCAGCCGCGGGTGACGCCCGAGTCGGGGATGATCTCGGGGGTGAGCACGGACGGTTCTGGGCTGGAGGGCGTGCCCGGGCCTCGGGGGTTGATCGGGGTGCGGGGCGAGGCGGTGTCGGACCTGCGGCCGGTGGGGGTGTGTCGGCTGGGGGGGCGTCGGGTAGAGTGCCTGGCGATGGGCGGGATGATAGAGTCGGGCGCGGGGGTGGAGGTGGTGGCGGTGGACGGCAGGGAGGTGCGGGTGCGTGAGTTTCGGGCGGGTCGATGAGTTTGAACAAGAGGCAGACGATGGGCTACCTGGACTATTTCAACAACCGCGGTCGGGTGGAGCCGATGGTGAAGCTGTGGATATGTGCGGCGGGTGCGGGGCTTCTGCTGCTGGTGCTGTCGGCGATTTTTTTGCCGCCGGTGTGGGCGGTGTGGGGGCTTGTGGGGGTGGTGGGGTTGACGGTGGTGGGGTTTTTCGTGATTCGGTGGGGGGAGAGGGGGCCTTGAGGCGGAATGACGAAAGAGGGTTCTGAAGAACTCCGGCTCAGGCCGCTTTAGAGGTCGGGACGCCGCGCCAGCAACGTCGGCGGCAGGTTGTTCAGAGGCTCCGAATGGCGACGGGCGAATAGAATATTGGATCTTGGATTCGATAGTTTTCGATTTCAAAATTTGAAATTCGGCTTTCCGATCTTGCACCTGTTTTAGAGCGGTTCGCTTCGTGTCTTGCCATCGTCGGCTCAATCTTGGGGGGGCGGGCGTCTCGCCCACCGTCGGCCCAAGACCGAGCTGTCGCAGAATAGGGCGAACCGGTTGCCGCTTCGCGGCAATGGCGGGCGGGACGCCCACTCCACCCTTTCATCCATGAGAGTGGCATGAAATGCAGAGACCCGCTCTTAGGGATGGGCGAGGGCTTGGACGCGGGTGCGTGGTGGGGTGACCTCGTGGACGCGGATCCCGAAGTTTTCGCCGACTTTGACGGCCGAGCCGGTGGCGATGGGTTTGTTGTTGACGAGCAGGTCGAGCGGGTCGTCGGCGGGTTTGTCGAGTTCGATGAGGGCGCCCGGGCCCAGGGCGAGGACGTTGTCGAGGGTCATCGCGCGTCGCCCGATCTGGACGATGACGGGGACGCGGAGCTTGAGCAGGGTGGAAAGTTCGGTGGCCACGGGTGTGGTATCGGTCGATCCGGGGCTGCTTCAACAGGGGGGCTCTTCAAGCGGGCGGCCTCGGGGGTCCGATAGCGTGGGGATGGACCCGCAGGCGGAGGTGAACCCGGTTTGGGAGCGGAACCTGGCAGCGCTGCGTGGCGGGCAGGCGTCGGTGGCGTCGGTCGTGATCGGCGAAGCCGCGGGTGTCCACGCGTCGGCCCCCGAGGTATTGGACGACGCCGACGGGCTGGTCTGGTCCCGCGGGCGGGGGGGCGATTGGGCGGCGACCGCTTTGCATGGCGATGGCAAGCCGGTGCTGTTGTGCAGCCGGTTTGACCCGGTGGCCGAGGCGGGAAAGCTGGTGGGCGGGATCGATCACGCGGCCGTGCCCGTGGTGGCGGTGCTGGGGGTGGGGCTTGGGTATCACGTGGCGGCATTGGCGGGTGCGATGGCGGGGCGGGGTCGGCTGATCGTGTATGAGCCCGGGGTGGAGCGGCTGCGTGCGGTGATGCGTCGGGTGGATTTGTCGCGGTGGTTGGGGGCGGCGAACGTTGAGCTGTTCGTGGGAGAGGTGATGGATGCGGAGCTGACGCGGAGGCTCGAGGGGTTTGCCGCGATGTTGACGCAGGGGCTGAAGGTGGTGGAGCACCCTCCGACCCGGCGGCTTGACGCGGCCCGGGTCCGCCACTTCGGGGCGGGGCTGACGCGGACATTGGCGTACTGCCGCACGAACGTGGCGACGGCGCTGGTGAATGCGGCCAGGACCTATGGCAATCTCACCGCCAATTTGCCCCAATATGCCGCCGGGGCGACAACGCAGCCGCTGCTGGGGCTGGCGTCGCGGGGGGGGCGGGCGGTGGCGGCGGTGTGCGTCTCGGCGGGGCCCAGCCTGGTAAAGAACATCGACGTGCTGAAGGACCCCGCCGTCCGCCGCGGCGTGTATGTGATCGCGGCCCAGACGGCGTTGCGGCCTCTGCTGGACCGGGGGATTCGGCCCGACTTTGTCACGGCGCTCGACTACTCCGCGGTGAGTCGGCGGTTTTATGAAGCCCTGCCCCCCCTGCCCGACGTGACGCTCGTGGCTGAAGCCAAGGCGCACCCGTACATCCTGGACCTCTACCCCGGCCCGGTCCGCACCACCCGCAATGGCTACCTCGACGCGTTGCTGGGCGACCTCGCCCGCCCGATCACCCCGATCCCCCAAGGCGCGACCGTCGCCCATTTGAGCTTTTACCTCGCGGTGCATTTGGGCTGCGACCCGGTCATTCTCATCGGGCAGGACCTGGGGTTTTCGGATGGGCTTTATTATGCACCGGGTACGGCGATACACCGGGAGTGGGCGTGCGAGCTCAACGCGTTCAATACGTTGGAGATGATGGAGTGGCAGCGGGTCGTCCGCATGAGGGGGCACCTGCGGCGGGCGGAGGATATTCACGGGCGGCCTATGTTCACCGATGAACAGATGGCGACATATCTCAAACAGTTCGAGCGGGACTTCGCAAAATGTATTGAGGAGGGCGGGCCGACCGTGATCGATGCGACCGAGGGCGGAGTTCCTAAGGAGGGCACGCTGCGGAGCACGTTGGCGGATGCGGTGAGAGAGTATGTTCACCGCGATGCCCCTTCGGTGCCGATCGCGGCGGGACCACTGGACCCGGCCCGGCTTGGCGGGCTGGACGCGGTGCTGCGAGAGCGGATCGGGCAGGTGCGGGAGCTGGCGGAGAACGCCCGCGAGACGATCCCGATTCTCGAGAAAATGCAGCGGCACCAGCGGGAGCCTTTGCGGATGGCGTCGCTTTTCAAGCGGCTCAAGCGGCATCAGGATGAGGTGGCGAACCGGCTGGCGTTGGCGATGCGGCTGGTGGGGGAGCTGAACACGATGGGCGGCTTTAAGCGGGCGCGGGCGGACCACGCGATCGAACACGCGGGGGAGGACCCCTACGCGCGGCAGCGGGCGCAGCTGGATCGAGATATCCAGAACCTGGACTGGCTCGCCCAGACCTGCGACGAGACGCGTCGGCTGTATGAGGCGGCCCGGGGGCGGGTGACGTCCGAGTTGAAGCGAGGCAGTCGCGTGGCCGCGTAGGGCAGGCCTCGCCCTGCCGCCGGTCGTGGGTTGCCGGTCGCGTGGCCGCGTAGGGCAGGCCTCGCCCTGCCGCCGGTTGGGGGTTGCCGGTCGCGTGGCCGCGTAGGGCAGGGCTCGCCCTGCCGCCGGTCGTGGCTTGTCGGTGAGCAGCCGTTCGACACGCGGCGGTTTGAAGACGGCAGGGCGAGCCCTGC
>PPFU01007190.1_pt1 | contig 15987 bp, 8 predicted proteins | sample 1535991 | NCBI WGS metagenome assembly PPFU01 (sample SAMN04901290, study PRJNA319586) | Hypolithon metagenome, whole genome shotgun sequencing project. | isolation source: Antarctic Hypolithon | place: Antarctica: Miers Valley | collected 2014
CCGTGCCGCTGTTTGCTGTTACGGGATCAACGCTGAGGAACCGTCCGATCCCCGGATCGTAATAGCGCTGCTGCATGTAGTTCATACCGGTGGCCGCATCCAGTACGTGCCCTGTATAACCGGGGCCGTCCTTAGCTGGAGCCGTGCCAATCACCTTGCCGTAGGGCTCGTACTCCATCCGTTCCAGCAACGCACCCGCGCTGCTGGTCACCGCAACCGGTGAGCCCAGCGCATCAGTGTGCTGGTACTTGATGGTCGCCGCGCCGCCGCCGATCGCGGTTTCCCGCTGGGCGACCAAGCTGCCACCCAGATAGATCTGGTCGATGTCCTTGCTGACGCCCGGCCGGTCATTGCGCTGGAACATCAACTGCCCACTGCTGGCGTACTGCGAGAAGATCACCCCCAGCGTATCGGCCGGGCCGGCGATGCGGCTGGCCAGCACGCGCCGACCGTACGCGTCGTAGCGGTATCGCTCGACGGCATTAGTCTTGGACGATTCGCGCAGGCGGTTGCCAAAGTCGAACGTGTAGAGATGTCCGTTCTTGTTAGCGACGTTGCCCTGCACGTCGTAGCCAATACCGACCATACCAGCGCCGGCCGTATTCTGGATCTCGGTCAGGCGATTGGTGCCGGGTTCGTAATAGTAGTTGGCGTAGTCCTTGACCCCGGCCAGCTTCCACGACGTCAGGTTGTCCAGGACGTCGTAGGTGAAGCGGTGCACCTGGTCGCCGCCGAACATCGGGGAAGTGGCGGTCTTGAGTCGATCCAGGTTGTCGTACGTCATCGAGCGGCTGTAAGTCGCGCCGCGCGCTAGATCGCCGATCGCAGAGACATTGGCATTGGGGTCATAGCTGTACTGGTGATCGAGCACGCCGCCGCTATCGATACTGCGCCCTGGCAACTGGCGGGCGTTCTGCGTCATCGTGTGTGCGATGCCATTGCCGTAAGTAAAGCCGGCAATGCCGCCGTTGGGGTGATAGCTCACATTGGTGGCATAGCTGCCAGCCTGCGTCGGCTGGCCCAATGCGTTGGGTGCATAGGCAACCGTCTGGCCGCTGGGATAACTGTGGCTGGCGAGGTTACCGTTGCTGTCGTAGCCGTAGCCCACGTTGAACGTCCACCAGCCTTCCAGCGCGACCGACTCCGTCGTCAGCAGGCGGCGACGGTTGTAGACGTAGGTGTTGACGATTTGTTTGGCGGGGGAGCCTGTGGCCGGGATGTTCCAAGTGGTCAGCTGTGAGGCCGCACTGTCGGGCCAGTACTTCCACTCCTGGTTGCCGTTGCCATTGGGGAACACCAACGTCTTGAGGCGGTTGCGGGCATCGTAGGTACGGCTCACGCGTCGACCCGACCAGTACGCGGCATTGCGGTCCGCTGCGCAGGACGCACTGCTGGTATCGGGCGCAACAACGCCGGCTGCCGACCACTCCATATTTCCGGCCGGGTCGTAGTCCATGACGGTGGCGCCGGTCTCCGGCTCAATGGTCTTGCAGAGCTGTTGATTGCCGTCGTAGACGTAGTAGCGCCACACGCTCAGGCTGCGCGCGCCGTTGGTGCGTCGCAGCGCATACGGCTTGTCCAGGCTGTTGTAATAGATCTCGGTGTGGGCATCCTCCGGAGCGATGATGCCGTGCGGCAGGTCATACGACGGCTGGTCGTACATCCGATGCCCAACGATGGTCTGCTGGTTGCGCGGATTGGTGGTCGTAATGCGGATGCCATCGTAGAGCCTGGTGGTGGCCAGTACGCCCTGCTCGGAGTCTTGTTCGATGCGGGTGACGCGGTCCAAGGCGTCGTATTGGGTGCGGGTGCCCAACGCGTTCGGCGTCTGCCCCGGATCGCCCCAGGTGTTGTAGATCGCCGGGTTGAGCGTGCGCTGCGGGTACGACGCAAACACCGGATGGCCGTCAGCGTCGTAGCGGGTGATGGTTTGGGTGAGCGTGGCATTGATGTTGCCCGCGTCATACGTTTCCTTGACCACCGGCCGCCACAACGCATCGAAGAAGGTGACCGTGCGGGCGTTGCCGGTGGCAATGGTCTGCCGCCAATGTCCAGTCCCTAGACCGTAGACGGCGGGATGGCCGCCGGTGAAGGACATCGTCGTCGTGGTCCAGGCGGGGCTGTCGCCCGTGGGATACACGATGCTGGCCAACCGACCCATCGCGTCGTAGGTGTAACTGGTGGTGTAGTTGTTCTCGTCGGTGACTGAGTCGATCCAACCGTGGTTATTGACCACGGCCGACTTGGTCACGCCCGACGGTTGATCGGGCGTTGCCGGAAACTGGATCGTCTGCGGGATGCCGCGCTTCCAGTTGCTCAAGGTCGTCGTGTTGTGATTGCCGTCCTTGACCGTGGCCAGCGTGCCATTGGCGTTGTAGGTCAGCGTTTGCTGCAACTTGTTAAAGGCATACGTTTTCCACGGCAGGCTGCTGCTGTCGAAATCGGTACGCGATGTTTCGATGCCATTGGTGGTGCTGCGCTTGACCTGCCCCAACACCCACTTGGCCGTGTCGTCGTGGTACTCGATCGTCTCGGTCTTGCTGAAGGTTTGTGCGCTCGCACTCCCCGTGCCGAGCAGCACCAACACCGCAATGATCCCCAATCCTTGTTTCATGCTCAATCCCCGTTAGCAAAGCTGGTTGATCCACATTTGTCCGAACAACATTTTCTTATGGCCTTCAGGGAGCAGCTGCGCTCGATTTAACCAAGCTCGTTGCTCGACCGAATCCGTCCCACTGGACTGCACGATATGTCGTGATCCAGTTATCGCGCGTCGTCTTACGCTCCGTTACCGGCATGTAGCGTTCACTGGTCAGCACTTGTGCGCCTGGCTGCAATGTTGGAAGCGGATTCGTTCCGATCTTGGGAGAGACGTAGTAGAAGTAATCGGTCTCGTCAAAGAAGTGCGGCGCACCGGTCACGCCGGTCACTAGTACCGGCGTCGCATCATCCACCACATCCCAATCCCCGCCTCGTCGGGAATTAAAGATGCGTGCTCCGCTGGCGGGAAACTGCGTGGTCGTCGTCGGCACATACCCACGCAATTCCTGGAGCAACATCCCTTGATCGACGTTGGTCTTAATGCCATAGAGTCGACGCGTGATCGAGTAGTCGGGAGCAATCTCATCGGTCCAGACGCGATCTGGGCACGAACCGGCGGCGCACTGCGCCTTGCCCTGGTCGCGATTTGGCGCGAATTGGTAGTGCCACGTTTGCTGCGCCAACCCCGGGCCCGAAATGCGTTTTTCTTTGAGCCCGAAAATCCATGCGCTGTAGTTAGGTGCGACAGGGGGCTGGAAATGCATCTGGAAGACGAAGTCCACACGCGCACCTGAGGGATGAATCCCCCAGGCCGAGGCGGTCCCGATCAACATAGGAAGCCCATAGCAAATGTGCTGATCGTCTCCAGGGCCTGGCGGGGCTGCCCCCTCTCGACAACGCTCTTCTTCAAAGGGGCTCGGATACCATGGCTGTGGCTCCATATTGGCGAGCTGGCTGAAATCGTATTGCCAGGCACTTTGGGTGTCCGGCTGTTGCACACGAGTGAGGTGATTTCCAGTATAGGAATAGGTGAGGGTTCGTACACCATCGCTGACGGTCGCAATGGCATTCGCGCCGTTATAGCTCACCGTAATCTGGCGACCATCGCTCGCCGTGATGTTTTGCAGCTTCGCAAAGGTATCGTTGGAATAGTTGTAAAGCACGTAATTACCGAATCGATCTTCGACCCGCGTGGCTAGCAGGAAGACGTCACTCTGATAGGTATGGCGAGTTCTGTAATTCCCCGGTCTGAACTCATAGGGCGCATAGGTCGCGTCGATGTTGCGACGTGAGATCCGGTTGAACCAATACTTGGTGCCGTCTGGACTGATGCCCAGAAAGCCTTCCCCGCCATCGTTTAGCGTGGTGGGCAGGCAACTGAAGCGCCAATGTTGGTTCGTCACCCAATGATAAGGACCACCGTTTGTTGGCATCGGTGTTGCGGTTTCTGTTGCGAGCAAGAGCGATTGCTCATCCGAGCCCGTGTGCAAGGTGTAGCCGCTCCATGCGAGTGATGGGCCTGGATAGGTGGTCGAATGCCGGGGAGACCCGTTCGCTGGGCTGCCTCCCGCAGTGACCTGCCCGATTAAGCTGCAACGTTTCAAGGGTGTCGTCGTATTGACCTGCCAACCAAGCTCTTGGCTCATCACCGTGGAAAGACGCGGCGTGTCCAGTTCCCAGTTACCAAATGCAAACTGCCGGACGCCTTCGATCGCGCCCCAGTTTTGAGGTTGCGCCGGATCCCGAACCATCGACAGGTCATGCTTGTTCTCGATGGAGTAACGACGTGCCATTTGCACGGGCAAAGCACTATTGCCAGGAACGCTCAAGTCGACGTTCGAAAAACTCGTGCTTCCTGTGTACAAGTTGGTGACATCGCCGGCCAGTTCCTTGCCAACGACTCCGATACTCTCGGTCGACTTGATGTACTTGTCGTACTGCGGAATGGAGCTTTCCGCAGCCGCTTGCGCCCACCCGGTGGCCAATCCAAAGATCAAAATCCAGCAAAGCTTCATTGCATTCCTATGGTTCGTTCGTTTCAGTTTTTCTTAACGACTATGCCGCCCAACTGCTAAGTGGTCGAGGTCCTCAAGTGCATCAAGTCTCGTAGCCATTATCTTTCCCAAGGGTATCAGCCAACTGGATCTTCATACCCGCGATTCGAGCAGCCGCAACACCGCAATGATCCCCAATCCTTGTTTCATGCTTCATCCCCATCGACCGTAAGGTCACTCGTTCAATCCATCTGCAACGTCAGTCAATCCACCAACTGCCTCAAACGCCCCGCCGCAAAACCATCCCGATAGTCCCCAGAAATTCCCGTCAGAAGTCGTGCTCTTGCCCCGCCCCTTTACTCAAGTGTTTGGCACCTGGAAACAATATCCCCGAGCACATTCAACAACGCAATGATCTCCAATCCTTGTTTCATGCTTGATCCTATTAGCCATCAAGCAGTTGATGCCGAAATTCTTTCAAAATCGCATTCGCAACCGTTCGACCTACGGCAGCACAGTGCTCGATCGCGACACCTGTTTAGGTCGGGCGTACACATCGAACACCTCCACATCGTAGGTAAATAGCCGGCCTGACTGGGTGGTTCGTTGTTGCCTGTTCGGCGTCCATGTTTCAGATCTGACAACATTCGAGCGCCAGCCCTGCATGGAATCACCTATTCGACTCGGATAGGGGCCTGCCAACGCACTGGCATAGCTGAGAGTCTCGCTGCGCAATAACGTCGAGGCCCCTTGGAAATACTCAGTCGACAGTAATTTGCCTTCGGTGGGTCCCCACCGGGTGATATGGGTGAACCGAGAGGCGTTGCCATCTGGACCAGTGACCGTGACGGTCTTGGTGTCCGGACACGTGCCTGCGATAGCGCAGGCATCCCGCATCGCGCTGCCAATCGCCGTGGAGTAACTGTAGTCCCAGATTTGCTGGTTGACCCCCGGACCCGAGCGTGTCTTCTTGATCAGAGACTGCGTCACGTACAGCGACGGGATGGCTTCGTAGTACTCACCCTCGCCGTCGTAATCACAGCCGCTCTCCACATAGCTTCGCGCATGCGCCTTGGTCATTATCGTGAAAGTACCAATCAATCCGCGGGGGTGGGTCACGGTAGACACATGCGAGTTGACTAGTGGCAAGTAGCTGACTCCGCGTGTCTCGCAATGCCTGAATCTCTCATCGGGTGGCGCGTCTGAACCAATCCCGTTGAGATCAAAACCCCAACGCGCCTGGTCGGGTTGCACCACAGCCGTCAACCAATGCCGCGTGACGCCATAGTTTGTGCTGCTTGCGTGCTCATATCGCCATATTTGCGGCGTCGGCGACGCGGGCTGCACAATGATTCGATCAATGACACGTAGATCGGTTCGCCACACGATCGAGACCGCGCGACCATCGCTAGCGGTTATAGAAGTCAAGAGCCCATTCGTGTACTGGTAGGTGACTGCATTGTTGAAGCGGTCTTCAACTTTACTGACGTACATCGTTCCGAGCGCCCGCTGTAGATAAAAGCGGCCATTCGGCGCCACATCCCTAACCACGCCGGTGACGCGTTCGCCTACCAAGTAATCGAAGTAGTACTTGGTTCCATCCGGCGAGATTGCCAGAAAGCCTTCGCCCACCTCGCCGTTGCTGGTGGCCGGCAGGCACGTGATCTGCCAGTTCTGGCTGGTGACAACCGGAAACGCGAGAGGTTGTCCATTCGTCCCCGTCATCGTGGGCGTGAGAGTGTTCTCGGGCGTGCGCCTGAGCAACTGTTGACGATGCCCGGATTCGGAGATCAATTCATAACCGTGCCACCACTCGTCCTGCTCAAAATAACCCCCCTTTCCGGGGGGGCCGAACTGGCTGCAACGCGCATACGGGTCGCTGGCCGCCGGCACCTTCCATCTGAGACCGGGCGTGACGATCGTCGGACTTGTGCCCGCCGGTTCACGCGTCGCAGCAAGCGGCATCAAGGTCTCGATGCGCGGTACCGACAGCGTCCAGTCGCCGAATGCTTCGGGCAGACGCTTGTCTTCACGGGTCTGGGCGGTGATCGTCTCGCGCGCCAGGACGATGGTCGGGCCCGTCCCCTCCAGTACCACGTCGGTCTGGCTGAAACTCAGTTCACCGGTGTAGAGGTTGACGTTTTCGCCGAAGGGCGTGTCGCCTAAGGGTTGCACCGTCTGGTAGACCTTCAGTCGGCGCAAGTATTCACTTTCCGGCGAAACCTCGGCTGCTGAGCTGTTCGAACCGAACAGCACTAGCAGTATCGAAGCAACCGCAACATGTCTCGCTTCTGTTCTCATTTTGATCCAGGTATGCATGTCTCTTGTCCTTCTAAATCAAAATCATCGTTAGGGAATCAACGCACCGGATTTGCGGGCGCAGTTGACGACCGATCATGCATTTCGATGTGTGGTGTTTACGTTTTTATATTCAACTCGCTACTGCGCAGGCGCACTGAATCGCCTCCAGCTCAATGGCCGAGCGAACTGATCGAAGCTGCTGACCTCCCAAGTGAACACGAAGCCTTGTTGGGTGATTGTTCGCTGCATTGTCGGTGTCCACGTTTCTTGCTTGGCATTGTTGGAAAGCCAATTCATCATCGTTGCTCCAAGATTGCTCGGATAGGGGCCACGATTGAAGAAAACCACTACTCAGCAAAACCATACCGATAGCCAGCCACGTCTTAGCGGCAGAATTCATATTTTTGCCCCGTCTCAAATTATTCGTCGCTCCGCTGAAGGCTTGATCTTTCGGAACAACAGCGCCGAGCACATTCAACAGCGAAATAATCCGCAATTCTTGCTTCATGCTTCATCCCGGTTAGTGCAGCGGTCTCTCGTCTTAAACGCCTTCCCGATCATTGCTCTTTCCAACGACCCGTTGGTCACGGTGCTGGCCGACTGGATCGCAGTATCTTTGTTGGTCGTGCAAAGGCATCGAGGCAATACCCACTTGCGCAGTCGGTCGCAACTTCCCATGTGAACACGCGATTGTCTTGACTGATGATGCGGTGTCGCTCCGGAAGAAAAGTGTCGGACTTGGCCGTGTTCGTCCCCCATATAAACAGCGATATCCCATCTAGACTTTGGTTTGGTATTGCACCGACTGGTGCGTAGGCAACGGTTTCCGTCCGTTTCAAGGTGGACGCACCGGCGAACTGCTCAGTTTTCAACAGCTTGCCCTCGGTCGGCCCCCATTGCGTACTCAGCGTATATCGCGTGCGATCACCGTCGGTATCGGTCATGTCGACCCACCGCGCTTCGGGGCAGCTATTGTTTTGGGCGCAAGCGTCATGTGACGCGCTGGCCTCTACTGGCGAATATACATAGCTCCAGTTTTGCGTCGGCAACCCTGTCCCTGAAAATGATTTTCCGACCAGCGACGGCGTGCTGAAAATCGGTGGGATCTCTTCGTAGACCTCGTGCGACTGCGGATCCTCCTTGCACGTGCTGTCCACGTAACTGCGACCGTGGTAGGTACCTCGGATCGAAAATGTGCCTACCAGCCCACTGGGATGGGTCACGGTCCCCGTGTGCAGTGGACCAATAGTCGGCTGCGCAACATTGCGTGTGCCGCATGAGTCAATGAATCCGCTCAGCCCGCCACCCACGGGGAGGTTGTAGTACCAATAATTCGAATCTGGTTGGCGCACGCTTGCCAAGCGCCCATCTTGCCCGTAACCATAAATCCATGTGCGATCAAACGGCGTCCCGGTCACTGTGATTGACTCGATGGCGTAACTATTCGAGTCCCACGTGAGATCGACGTGCCGCCCATCACTGGCATTGATCGAAACCAACTTTTTGCCGTCGTACTGATAAGTGAGGTAGTTCCCAAAACGGTCCTCGACGCGGCTGACGTACATTGCGACCAGCATGCGCGTATGAAACACCTGAGTGGTTGGCGACGCGCTCGGCGTATCTTTCGGAACTGCATCGTATTGGCCCGGTGTAGAGGGCACGGCAGAGTGTTCTTCTGGATTGTTGGCGCTGAGATATGGCACCACTTCAATAATCGGTGCAGCGGGAATTCCGACCAGATGTGTTAGGTGATAGCGAGTGCCTTCGGGCGACACGACGACGAAGCCCTCGCCTGGCTCCCCATTGGTTGTCGCCGGCAAACACCCGAGCTGCCAGTTCTGGATCGTGTTACCTGTGACCGCAATCGCTGTACCGTTGGCGTCCAGCAATTGAGGCCGGACCGGGGCGGCGGGATTCTTCTGCAACAGGATTTGCCGGGACCCGGTTTCAGTGATCAGGTCGTAGCCCTGCCACCAAAGAGCCCAACTGGACATGCGATCGTAGGGAATATTGAACTGCGTGCAACGTGCCAAGGTCCCGACGTGTTGCTGCGAATTCACCTCAACCTTCCAGTTCAAACCCGGTGTTCCACCATCAAAACGTCCGGGTGTCGATACCATCGTTTCGATACGCGGAATATTAAGTTGCCAATCACCCATCGTTCCAATTGGAGCCCAGTACTGATACTGCGTCCCCACTGTTCGGCTCAGCACGATGGTCGGACCGATTCCGGGTAGTTCAATGTCGACTTGAGTAAAGCTCAATTCTCCGGTGTAGAGATTTACATCCTCTCCAAACGGCGTCGGGCCCAAAGGCTGCACGGTTTGATACAGCTTGAGCCGCTTCATGTACTCGGCGTCGTATGATGTCTGAGCAAATGCCTGTCCTATAAAAATGGAAAACACAGTCACGGCAGCGCCCAAATGAGACTTGATCATTCCCCATCCCCTCGCAGTCCAGTCGCGTTACACGACCGGGACAATTTATTTCCCAGCCCCATTCGATGCGAACTCAGTCCTTGGTAACTAATCCCTAACGCCACCCGCTTATCAATGCACCTTCAAGCGATGCTGCAGCCACCCTCCATGCCAGGCTCAAGCCCCTCGCTGCGCTTCTCACACAAATTCGTGCAAGGCCGGCCTGCGCCCGTATCCCCTGTCCAATCATTGATTTCCCCGTTCGATTCGAGCGCGAGAGGTCCGAACACGCGCCGTGCGTAATCGCCGAATGATTTGCTTCCCCAAGCAGTACCCCATCAGTAGCGTTTCACCGAAAGGAGTTTCGCCATTACGATGCGCCTGCGAAACGACAAGAAATGATTGCTTTTGGTAGCGGCCCAGTCCAAACGCCCCTGTATTTCCAGAGGGTTGAGCGATGAAAGCTACCGAAAGCAGACGTAAATAGGTGACTATTGCTCACGAGGTGAGTTTCTACAATGTATGGATTAGGGTCTTGCACGAACTGGACGAGTGCAAAAGCACGGGGTGTATTACCTGCCGTGCTCACCATCGAAAATTAGGTGGACCACTGCGCTTTGACGCTATGAGATAAAGCGAGCTGCAGCATCAATGCGGATAAGGTCACCACATCTTGTCTGTTGTGTGCTGCTACGCGTCGCAGCAGCGTCGACCCGCCGCCGCGCAGGTAAGCAAGCCACGCACCCGGGGCTTCTGACCCCGGCAAATCATCCTCGCGCACGATCTTCAAGAGTTCGCGCTCAATGGTCGCCAAGCGGCAGTTCTCCCAGACACCGCGGTAGCGCCGCCTAATCGGGAAAAGCAAATCCACATGATCCAGACCGGTTATCGGGTCCGGCATACGGGCAAGTCGAAATCGCGTTTTCAGCAAAGGTGCGTCATAGCACCTCCCGTTGTAACTCGACAGCACCGTTGAAGGATTGAGCCATGAGGCAAAGGTCCTGAGCATTTCAGGCTCAGCAGAGATCATGGTGATAAGGAGTTGCCTGATACGCAGTCCGTCGTCGCCGCGTGTATCGCGATGCCAGTCGGCCGCGCCTATCATAAAAGCGCGCGTGCCGGTGCCGCCGGCCAAGCCTGTCGTTTCAGTGTCAAAGAACAGCACTGAGCGCGGGTCAATTGCATCCTCGCGCTTTGCGAATTGCAGGGGGATCAGTCCCTCTGGCCCGGGCAAGGGCAGGTGCGTGGTGATCAATTGCAGCCCGGGGGCAATTTCCTCACCCGGAATCTCGCGATCCACGGCGTGTCGTATTTGCACAGGACCGCGCGAGCGAACACCCAGCAGACGCCGCAGCACGTCAATCGATTGGGCGGCCGGGCGCACAAACGAGGAATGCGTTGCGGACAACCGAGGTGCTGACGGCAATTGGCTACGCACGAGTCCTGCGGTGCTGAGACCGGTGCGCCCTGCCTCGCCCTTGAGCGCGCGCAGCTTTTCGAGAGAGAAGGCCATCGGTTAGTTGGGTCCTGCGCTAAGTAACCCAAGGACACGAAGGGCCAGCACTTTAGGGGTGGTCACTTGCGTGGCTTCGTGGGCCGCCAGCACCGGCCCGACACATGCCGGGCATCCGGCAACACAGTCGCAGCGTTCAACCAGTTCGCTCGCGCGCGCAACCAGCTCGGCTTGTCGCAGCCACAGTGGTTCACTTAAACCGACCCCGCCCGGGAAGTTGTCATAGAGGAACACTGTGGGTACAAACTGCTGCACTTCAGTCAGCACAACAGGCTGACCTTCCTGAGTCTGCGCGCGGCCTTGTCCGTTGCTTTGCTGTGTTGCAAACCATGCACCGTCTCCATTGCCAATGGACTTCTGTAAATCGCGCGCGTCCGCCATTACGGCGACGGTGGCCACGACATGTAAGGCGTAACCCGCCCCCAGGAAGCCATCCAGAGCATCTTGTTTTGAGGCGAAGGCTTTCAGTAAAACCGCGTGGGGCAGCTGCCACCACACCGCCGTCGTATGCAACTCCTGGTCCGGGAGATTCACCGCTCCATAGCCAATGCTCTCGTGGGTGTAATAGCGAATCTTTTTGTACCCGGCGACCCGGCGTACCACGTGGACTTCGCCGTGATGACTGTCACCCTCCCCCGCCTGCCCGCCGTCAAATCGCTCGAGCACTTTCAACTTGGTAAAATCGATCGAGTCGGTGTAGTAATCGACATGGGTCCGCGTCACGTAAGCCTTCCGGCCCTCCCAGTCGAGTCGCTCAACTTGGTAGGGCGTCGACTGCACCATATGGATCGCACCTTCATAGAGCGTCAGCGCAGCGGCGGTGTAACCGACCTCGCACAAGATCACCTGCTTGCCGTCGGTTCTGTCGACCACAACGAAGTTCCCATCGGCGACCGAACGCAAGCTCACGGCCTGGGCGGGATAACTGTCGGCAATCCACTCCCAGCGCTCGCCTTCGCGATGCACCACATCGGTCTCTGCGAGCGCTTCGAGGTAGACGGCCGGATCGATGGGTCCAAATGCTTCACCGACCACAAATGGCAGCTCAAACGAACTGCAGCGAATGTGGTCGAAGAGGATCAGTGGCTGGTCGGGCGCAATGCGTGCGTGTTCCGGCGACGCGTCTGCGAAGAAACCTGGATGCCGCACCACGTACTGGTCGAGGGGTTGCGAATTGGCGACCAGAATCCCAAGCGACGGTTGCTGCCTGCGCCCAGCCCGCCCGAAACGCTGCCACGTCGCGGCAACCGTGCCGGGATACCCGTTGAGGATGACGACATCGAGGCTGCCGATATCCACACCCAGTTCCAGCGCCGAGGTCGACACAATGCCGTCGATCCTCCCATCACGCATGTCGCGTTCGGCCGCGCGCCGCTCCGTTGGGAGGTAACCCCCGCGATAGGCGCGGATGCGTGGCGGCTTACGGGGATCGTGATCGAACACATCCTTGAGGTACTTGGTCAGGACCTCGACCATCAGGCGCGTTTGTGCAAAGACCAAGGTTTTGAGGCCGGACTTGATGGCAATGCGCGCAATGCGGTTGCTTTGCGAGCGCGCGGACGCGCGCAACCCGAGGTCGGCATTGACCACCGGCGGATTCCACAGGAGCACATGTTTGTCGCCGGTGGGCGCCCCCGACTCGGTGATGGCATGCACGCGCTCCTCGATTAGCGCTTCGGCGTGTTCGCGCGGGTTGCCGATGGTCGCCGAGCACAAGATGAATTGCGGTTGCACACCATAGAAGGCGCAGACACGCTTGAGGCGCCTCAATACGTTGGTGACATGGCTGCCAAACACGCCGCGGTAGGTATGGATTTCATCGATGACGACGTAGCGCAAGTTTTCGAAGAACTGCGCCCACTTGGTGTGGTGCGGCAGGATGGCCCGGTGCAACATGTCCGGGTTGCTCACTACGATGTCGCCGTGCAGCCGGATCGATTGCCGTGCATCACCTGGGGTATCGCCGTCAAAGGTAAATGCCTTGACGCCAAGTGCGCCGGCTCGATTCAGATCAAGCAGCTCGGCCACTTGATCCTGCGCAAGGGCTTTGGTGGGAAACAGGTACAGGGATTTCGCCTGCGATGTCATTGCGGCGGCGACCACAGGCAGCGTGTAGCAGAGAGACTTCCCCGAGGCAGTCGGGGTCACAATCGCTACGTGCTCACCGCGCTGCGCGGTAAGCCAGGCTTCGGCTTGGTGGCTGTATAGCCGATCGATGCCACGTGCGCGAAGCGCAGATGCGAGTGTCTCGGGGACACTGTTCGGGATCGGCGCGTAAGCACCCTCTCGCCCAGGTATTTCAAAGTGGCCCGTGATGCGATCAGCGTAACGCCGTACCAACGAGTGCGTTAGCGATGCACCGTCTCTTGGCAGCTGCGTAAGCGATCGCTCGTCCGCATCAGGGTTGGCCAGTAGCGGTGCCATGAGATTCATTGCGGCGGAACCGATCGACGGGTTCTCATTTACCGCTGGACGCGTCTCAACTCATGAGATCTTCTTTCACGGAGCCCGGCCCACGACTAGGCCACCAACCTGTGTTCGTAGTAGGGGCGCTACTTGTCGTCGAAGATCGCGTGGAACACGGCCGGCTCACTGGCCGACGCATTGAGCCAAGCTTCGGTATGCTCGGGCTTGATATTGATAATGGTGCGGTCATGACCGGCTGCTCGGACTTCGGGCTCAGGCTCATCGGTGATTGCGGCGAACGAGTAGAGGTCGGCCCGCTCGTCGTATGACCACAGGCACGGCACGAATATCGGCTCGTTCGTCTGTGGTGTGAACTCCAACTCGACCGACTTCCCGTCGCGCTCCACGCTTTCGTAGAAGCGATCGACAACCATGATGGCGTGGTTCGTGCCAAATAGCCGCTTCCATGACTTGTCCAAGCTGTCCCGGCGTGCATTGTAAGTACCAGCGAATTTGCGTTCGATCTCAGGCGTCCACCCGTGCATGCGGCACTGGTAACGCATGGGTCTTACCAAGCGCTCTCCGTCCTGCACGACAACCGACGCATAGTCCCCCGGCCAGATGCGGCCATCCTCTGGCTTGGCTTCCGAGCGCTCCAAGTCCTGCAGCTTCCGCTCGGCCTGCTTGATCTTGTTGCCTGCGACGCGCACGTCATTGAGCGCAGTTTTGGTTTCCTCGACCGCAAGTTTGATCTCAGCATTCGCGCGGCGATCGCGCTGCTCCGCTGCCACACGCGACAGGTCCGCGACCTGCCGATCGCGCCACTCTGCCACCCGCTCGCCGACGAATGACTTTCAGCTCCATGACTGATTCCTCGAAATTGCGTTTGCGGCGGTAAGTCCGGACCTCAAGCCCTGCCTTCCTCAAATGCTGTAGTCGAGGGCATCATCGACTGAACGCCTTGGCAATTCGCCTGCGGATGGCTACCGGGATGTTTGGGTGGCTCGAGATCTTCTTGACGAAGCCTCGATCATCTACTGCGGTCAATGGGTCGAGCGTCAAAGGGCCGAGCAGTTGCGAGAGCGGAACTGCTGCCAGCGCTTGCATTCCCAACGCGCGTTTTGGCATCGCCGCGCCGGGACCGTTGAAGCGCGTACGAATGGATACGCCGGGCGGCTCCTCTTCCTCGAGTTCCAGCGTCCACTTCGGCGAAGCCAGTCGCATTGCCCGGACCGTGCGCGGATTCTCGAGTTGCCGAGCGAGTGCGACTAGGTCACGGAGCCCATCACTTAGCTTCTCAGTCGCGGCGCGAAGTGAAATCGGTTTCAGGGGGGCCGCAGATGCCCCAGACAGATCCAAGATGCGCGGGCTGCCGCCAACTTTGCAATCTTCAGCCTTTTTGGGGTTGCCCATCAGGCTGCGCAGGCCATACCTACGAATCCCATCTACGACTACCAAGACGATATTGGTCTCGTGAGCGTCTAGCAGCTGGCGATAAGGTGGCTTCTCGTCGCCCCGGACGACAATCAGGTCCGCGCGCTTGCCCGCCTCGATGGCTCCGACTTTGGTGTGCCACTGAATGATGGCGGCAGCATCGCAGGTGGCCATGGCCACGATGTCAGCATCGGAGAACACATTTCCCAAGTGCTTACCGACTTGGCGCGCAACTTTCATCTCGCCGAGCAGATTCTTGCTGCCGCTGGGCGCCCAGTCCGCACCCAGCCCAATCCGCATCCCCGCCTCACGTGCTGCAGCGACATCGGCGGTTTGCCCATAAAGGAGGAGATTGCTCAGTGGCGACCACACCATGGAAGCGCCCTTTGAACTCATGCGCCGGAAATCCTGTGCTTTGAGCGCGACGCAATGAATGCCTGCCAAGGACGGTGCCAGAGCAGGATCACCGCCCGGGGTGCACAGGGACAGGAAGTGCGCGCGGGCGCGATCATCCGAGCCCTCACTCAGGTGAAGCAAGACGGCTGACTTGCGCTTCAGCAAAGCGAGGAACTTATCGCGGTCCTGTGCTGCCACGTCATCAATGCGTGCGTGTGCGGCGGGAAAGCCCGCCCCGTCCGAGACCTCGGGGTTCCGGAGAAAGCCTTTGTAGAACGTGCTCATGCCACTGTTACTGGCGAGCTTGATTCCCTGCGAGGTTGTCACTCCACCCAATAGGCATTTGCACTCGGCATACCGGGCGATGGCCGCGGGATAGCCCTCGGTTCGACCTAAGACATTCAGCGGACCACTGATCAGGCGCCGGTAGTCTGCGTGACTCCCCCACTGGTCACGGTTGGTGTAGAGCTTAGGTACGTCCCAGAGCGTCAGAATGTTGTAGCTGAGGTGATTGTGGAGATCGATCAGTCCCGGAAATACCGTGCCGCCGGTGCGCTGGGGCCTCACATTAGCGAAGTCCTCTGGGGCAGGTTCGCTGGCTTGGGCGACGGCGGCAATGGAATCACCGCGCACGTACACGACACCATCGCCAAGAACGGTTCGCTTTGCGTCCATGGTCGCAATGCGGCCCCTTAGTGCGTAACGATTTATGGCTGGCACGACTTTAGCTCCCCTGCGGTGCGACCCAGATCAGTGTGTGTCTGTCATCAGGGATGGGCCGAGATACGCTGGTCCGGCGCGGAGGTACCGCATTGCGCCCAATGCTGTCGTCGCCCAGGAACGACGGCACTCCATATGGCAGGTCGAAACGCGGAATCGGCGAGTAGTCGCCTTCCTTGAACTCGTTCCCGTAGTTGAGAACACTCGCCTCGCCATCGTCGTCCGGGGTCACGATCGCGCGCAGAGCGCTGACGGCCTGTCGCCA
>PPFU01012104.1_pt1 | contig 15972 bp, 11 predicted proteins | sample 1535991 | NCBI WGS metagenome assembly PPFU01 (sample SAMN04901290, study PRJNA319586) | Hypolithon metagenome, whole genome shotgun sequencing project. | isolation source: Antarctic Hypolithon | place: Antarctica: Miers Valley | collected 2014
TGTTAATGAGTCTTGAGTTGTTGGCTTTTAGGTTTAAAGCAGTCTGTTGAGCTGTTGATACTGGTTTGCCAGCATCGGTAGTGTTGTCTACGTTCCCTAGTCCTACATCACCCTTGACTAGTCCAAGGTCAGTTTTAAGAGTTGCAACTGCAACATCTTCAGCATTACCTGTTCCGGCGGTAGTCCTACCTTTATATGTTTTGGTAGCCATTTGTGCAGCTTTGGCATTAGTGACCGCATTGTTAGCGATAGTTAAGGCAGTTGCACCTGTAGCGTCGCCAGTATGAGTTGCATTAGTGACTTTGGCGGTATTAGCGGTTACTGCTGCTGCGTCTGTATAGCTGATTTTGGCATTATTAGCAGTTATATCACTAGCTTGCCCTGCGGTAATGCCTGTCTTTGCATTGTTGGTTACTGTATCTGATTCGATTGTATCAAGATTGACTGCCTGTGTAACAGTAATATGCCCAACTTTAGTTGCATCGCCTGATGGATAAGTGTTTTTAGCGGTGTTAGCGGTCACGGCACTTGTAAGGTCGGTGTTCGGTACGTTAGACAAGCCAACCTGAGCTTTAGTGACCGAGTGAGGATTTGCAGTGTTCCCTGTGTGAGCGGTCAGGTCAGCGTTTTCTGCTAATCCCGTAACTGCACCTGTTCGTGTATTCACTGACGAGACTGCACCTCCGCCGCCACCGCCGCCTGCTCCGTTTGCTACTGCGGTTACAAGTCCTTTGGCATTAACTGTTACGTCTGCGTTAGTGAACGAGCCTACGTTAGCATTGACGGTAGCTAGTGTTAAAGCAGTAGAGCCAGTAGCATCACCTGTATGAGTAGCGTTGCTGGTTTTGGCGTTATTGGCTGTAATATTAGAGGCTTGCGCTATACTAATGCCCACTTTTGCATTGTTGGTCGTGATGTCACTAGCTTGAGCTGGTGTAATCCCCACCTTGTTATTGTTGGTTACTATATTGGCAGTCTGTGTAGGAGTGATACCTGTCTTGGCGTTGTTGGTAGCGACGTCGCTTTCCATGGTGTCGAGGTTGACTGGCTGAGTGACTGTAATATTGCCGACCTTCGTAGCGTCACCTGATGGATAAGTATTCTTGAGCGCGTTAGTCGCTATAGCAGATGCTTGTGCCGGAGTAATGCCCACTTTGGCGTTGTTCACAGCCACATCAGCGGTAAAGTTCGTGTTTGGTACGCTTGATAGCCCTATATCCGCTTTGTCGATGACGACTGCACCGGTTTTAGCATTTACTGAAGTCACAGGAGCGGGTACGGTAGAAGCAGTGAAGTAGGGGAGTAAGTTCCACGCAACAAGCCCATCGCCATACTTCATCTTGCCGGTGTCTGTCTCATAGCCAGGCTCACCATTAGCAAGTGTAGGGTTAGTTGCCGTCCAATTTGCTGCCGTGTCTCTGCGTAGTTTTATTGTGTCAATTGCCATGAGAATCTACAGCTATTAAGCCGCACCTCCGTCGATGACGCCACCACCACTGCCGATTATGCCCCCAACTCCGAGCAAACTAATGAGGTCGTCGGTTGGTACTGGGTTGCCATTATCAGCGCCAGTAACACTCTTTATGACAAGGTGTTGACGTCGGCGGTTATCTGCTCTCATAGCCTTCATATAGACGTCTGCTTGTTTCGCGAACTTTTCAGCATTTCTGGCAATAAATGGCACAGGACTAGCATCACAAATGAAGGCTGACATGGTGGCAATTAGCCATGAAACACTGTCAATCTTCACTTCTTGAATACCAATAGTATAGATAGGTGGGTAGACGTAAGCTGGCAGACGTATAGTCGTGCCGACAAGTTCCCCTTTAACGGCTTTCAAGTGGAGACCGTCGGAGACTAGCACACAGATGTCAGACACCTTAGAGGCGTCAAAGAAAGCTTGGTCTGTCATCTTGTATTTGCCAATAGTGTCACCGTCATCATTGAGGAAGTAGACGCTATCAAATGGAGTATTACCAACATGGATACGGTCAGCATCAGCTACGGCATAGATTAAGGTGCCGGAAGCCACTGGGTCGGGCAGGGTGTAATCCATGTCAAATAGCGATTGCCATTTGACGTAGGGAGTCTCAGCCCACATTTCCATGACCTGATTTAATACATTTAGGTATGTCTTAAAGTCATCGCTAGATTCAGCAAGAGCTTCAAACTCACCATTGACCTTAGTGTATGCTTTTTCGATAATGGTCTTTACGGTAGCCATGATATTACCTCAGCTCGTTCTTTATTTTTGTTAGTATCTCGACAAGGTCAGCGCTTATGTGTAGTTGTTGGTCTGCGGTGCGCTTGTTCTCTATCGCCAAATCTCTGACATTCTTAGTAGAGTTATGCTTGTCAATATATTTATTCAAGACAGCGTGAAGCTTGTCTTTTTCAGCACGCTTATCTTCTGTGTCTTTTAGCGCAGAGGCATCGGTAAATGTGTCGCGGTTATTGCGCTGTAGCTCTTCGCTAGATAGATATTCCATCATTACGCTACCTCTGCTGATTCAGGTTTAGCTGGCTCTACTGGAGTCAATACGTCTTGAGCGTTTAAATCAATGCCATATTTAGCTGCTGCTTGGATTTTGCCAGCTGGGGGTAGGTCTTTAAATGAGATGTTGACAGTCGGAGCTTTAGCTTCGCTCATCTGAGAGTTCTTTTGTTGGCTCTCTTGCTGCGCCTGAACCTTAGCTTGCTCCTCCTCTTTGGCAAGGTCAGCTAATGCTTGCTGCATTGTCTTGGAAATTTTAGCGCTATTCTCAAGGTTTGAGCTCTTCGTCATTTCCTGCATTAGTAGTGGCATGACAGCTCTCATCACCTTAGCCATGCCTGGGTCTGACTTAGCAGCTTCAAAGAAGCCAGTCATAAAGGTGTTGAGTCGTTTCAAGTCCTCTTCTTTCGCCATGTCTCGCGTACTCTCAAAGTTGACAGAGATATTAACGCCACTCATCTCGCTTAGGTCAAGTTTCACTTGATTTAGCTCGTTGATAAATCCAGCGGTTTCTGGTGTTAGGGCTTCGCGGACTAGGTTCGCATACTCCTCGTCAAGGGTAATCAGTGGCACCGCTTGGTTCATATCAGTGATAGCCTTAATCTCAGCAAGATAGATATTTATTTTATTCTCAAGCACCATCTCAAAATACTGCTCGTAGTTTTTACGGTAGTAGTTATTCTCTATGTCAGACTTGTTGTCTTGGCTATTGACACCAGCTTGAGTCTTGGAGTAGCCAGGGTCTCCAGAGCCAGCTGATACGCTCGTATCATTTGAACTCGGAAGCGAAGTAAGCAACACGGTTTTTAGTAGGTTGTACAGGTTTGGAAAGTTCTGAATTGTCTGTGTGTCAATCGGAAGCAAGTCGACCTTGCCCTCTTCGTCATTCAAGAACATCGTGTTGCCTTTGGTCAAATTGAAGCTGTCCTCATTAAGAGAGATGCCGCTGACTGTTTTTGCTGGGTCTGTGTTGTAGTCAGATGTATATATAAAGTTCCTAAGCAGTGAAGTCAGCGATTGCTGTGCCCCGTATGCCATGTCAATAAGTGAGCGACCCATGATAGAGCTGCCGTCATAGTCAGAATAAAGCCCTAGAACTCGGCGTCTGCGGCTATTGTTTCGCATGACTCTACAGATTTCGCCGGAGGCGTAGTGCCAGTCAACGGCCCAGTTGTCGTCGGTATATTTGAACAGCTCGTACATGTTGTTCGGCAAGCCCTCCATGGCAGACTTGGTGTTATTTACTGCATTTTTACCAGAAGTTTGACCCGTGCCATGATCGAGGACAGCTTGTAGCCCCTCTTTATTCCATGTGCCACCTTGCTCTTCATCTCCACCCCGTATCAGCTTCTCTATATCACCCTTGGTTTTAAGTGTTCTGAATTGAGTGAAGTTGGTGCTGTTTATATTTGTGGAATACGCTTCAGGGTATAGATCGCCCCAGTAGATAGGTATCTCACCAACGGTATATTCGCCGTATTCTTTTTCAAACGGTAAATAAACCGCACAAGCGCCAAAAGTAGCCGCATTTCGCAGTTCAATCCACTGTTTCTGTAGCAAACCATAGCCCTTAGATGAGCCAGTGCGGAGCAATATTTTCAAGGCTATAAACTCATACACTAAGTCCTCGGCTTTGTTGCGAGTGTGGGCATCTACAGTAAATGTTGGTAGCTTTTGAATGACATTCTTGGGCATCTTCTCCAGGTAGGAGGCTAGAGTGTTGTCCACAAGCTCGGCATACTCCATCTGACCATTGTTGTTGACTGGTGCCTTGCGGTAGAATATACGCTCGTTACGTTCTGCAAAACCAGAAGTGACCTTATCCATAAAGTCTTGGCTGTCATCAATTTTCTGCACTAGCTCGGCGCCAGTTAGCGGAAAACCATTATTAACTATTTCATCTTGCATATTTGTTTTTACCTTTATACGTTAATAATATCATAATCAGAAACTTCTGTCTGAGTAGTTTTGCGACTTGTCTTTTTTGACCGCGTTACCAAGCTTGACTTTAGCCCTGAACGGTGTATATTTGCCCTGCTTAACGTCAGCCATTCTGCGTGCTTGAACTGGAGACCACTTAATGCCAGTACCACCCCTGTCTCCTGGCTTGTTAGTAGCACGGCTTCCACCGCCGACACCACCTCTACCGCCTCTACCCCAAGGAGTGAAGCCCTTGTCGTCTTTGTTGGTCGCTGGCGTAGCCCCTTTGCTGCCCAGCAGGGCGTTTAGTGCGTTCCATAGGTAGGTTTGACCAGAGCGAGTCGAGCCCAGACCGCCAGCTTTAAAGAATCCGCTGCCGACAAGCTCATCCATGAGACCCACCATTTTTTGATAGTTCTCAGAGCCATTCAAGATAGAGATGTATTCTTCTTCGTTCTTAGCTTTCAATGCTTGCTCTTGGTCGAAGGTAATCTCTTTTGCCTTGCGCCGGTTGTGTAGCTCAGTATTAGCCTGAGATATTTCATACATTCTATTCCTCTGCTCTTCTGGCAAGTCGGTGTGCGCTATAGCATTTTTGATAGACTGCATTGAGATAGGCAATTTAGTGTTCTTCGCACCACTTTTAACCGGCAGCGAAACGTCTGATTTGAGTGGGTTGCCGTCAAGAGTTAGCAACTCAGAGCCAGTGTCACCGTAAAAGCCTTCACGGATTTGACTAGCTAGGTCGGTTAATTTAGGGTTCTTCTCAAGTTTCTTGGTGTTGTCTGGCTTACCGTCCGCGTCAAGGAAGGTTATAGAGTCTTGGATTGACTTAAAGTTGTTGTTCTTGCCGGTGTCATAGCTATTGAACATGTCCTGGGTGTTCTTGCCAAGGTCATTCTTGCGACCATAGTCTACCAAGCTACTTATTCTGTCGTTGAACTCAGCCGTAGATGGGTCGTTAATGTTCTTTCTGATGAACGTACCTTGATTGTCTTTCGTCCTGACACGACCGGCGTTATCTCGGCTATCTTCAAGACTGTCTCTGTCCACATTAAAAGCGTCTTTGAGTGTGTTCCTGAACCATTGCCCCTCATCTTTATCGTATGTTTTTTTGGCGTTGACACTGTTACCCTTGAACCGCTCAACATAAGGCTGAACCGAGTTGTTGCTGAATGGCACAACGGATTTAATCTGGTTGATGCCGAGAGACTTCACTCCATAGAGGTTGTCATCATTCTTTCCAGTAAGACTACCTAAAACATTGGAGTATTGTTCCATTTGACTGACGTATGGAATACTTCCCGTAAGAATACCTTGGTAATATTCAAAGTCACGCATATCGCCAGAGGCGCTGTCTTTAGCTAGGCTGCTAGCGAGAACCGCAACCGCCAAAGGGAACTCTATGGGCGTTGAGCGAATCGGTACATAAGTATCTCCGACTTTAATCCAGACACCTCTTGGCTCGTCAACCTCGTCACCATCGTTATAACCGATTAGATTATCTTCCATCAATACGAGAGCGCCACCTAGTATACCGTAGTCTACAAGCTTGTTTTTTAATACGTTCATAGTGTTTTTACCAGCGCCTCTTTGGTCGGCTCGTATGTCGTCGATTAAGCTCTTAGAGAATGGGTTGAGGGTCTTTCTCGCCCCTAGCTCTGTCAAGTTTAGAGCTGTTCTAACGTAAGGGAAAACGGTATTTAGGGCGGTTTGTAAGGCTCTGCCAGCTTTGCTACTGCCACCCACATCAAACCCTTTAATCAGTCTCTCTGCGATTGAATCCTGTTTCTCGATAACAGCCTTTAAGTTGGCGAAGTCCGCCTTTGAGCCTGTTTGCATAAATTTTTTCCAGCTCTCCGCTGCCTTGTTGGCGTGGCGTATATTTATCATGCCGTTTTCCACGCCCTTATACATATTGACCACGCTCTCGGTCATATTGCTCGCTGTGCGAGAGAGGGTCTCAGCATCTTTAACAGATAGGTCTGTGCCAAATCGGTCTTTGTTAGCCCACTGAGTGAACTCTGTACGGAAAGCACCTGCACGAGTGCTGGCAGCAGCCTCGGTAGGTATCATGGCGGTTTTGTAGGTGTTGCCAATAATATATCTATAGAACTCTGAAATGTTTTTAGGTAGTATCTTCCAACTAGCTCCGGCAGACTTAGCTGCGCTTTTAAAAGGGTTTCCGTTATTAAAGGTACTTCTAGCCATCTTTATAGGGTTTTTGATTGTGCTAAGGGTGTTTGCCCCTACTTCTTGCACAATGTTGCGCTCTATAAGACCCACAGAAGCTAGCATGTTCGCAAGCTTACCGTTGGCAATGTTCTCAAATGTCTGCAAAGCTCTTTCACCGAGATTAATGCCTCTTCTTTGGAGAGCCCTCGTTTCACTTTGCAATTTGTTGTACAGCTCCCCCATCTCACGAGTTTCAGCGTTACGCACCTTACTTGCGTTCTCATCAACGCCCCTACCCTCGGTGAACTCTTGTTGGAACTTCTTTTGGATTTTAGTGTTGCTCTCAGCTAGCTCTCCCATGCGGTCATAGATTTTAGTGATTCTGTCGGCTGTTTTGCCCTCTACTCCACCCTCTTTGAGTATGGCGCCTATGTCACTCTCAACCTCTTTGTCTAAGCCAAGGGCTTTAGCAATAAGCCCCCTAGCGTCACCTGGAGTGCTTTCGTTTGCAGCCATGAATCGCTCTGCAAAATCTTTAAGGTCGGCGTCTGAGTCGGTGGACGAATCTCCGTCCATCTCGGGTGTTGAGTCTACGGCAGGGGTGTCACCCTCTAGCTCTTGGATTTGCTGGTTGATAACCGACTCGTCAGCCTGACTCTTGCCAGCCTTGGACTCTTTGAGTTTAGTGACTTGCTCGGACGGGATGACTGGGGTATTTTTATTCGTTACAGGCACGACTTCACTTGGCTTTACTACTCCGTCGGCTACAGGGGTGACTTCAGTTTCGGGAGTTCGCTGCCTTTGAAAGGCTGGAATCATTTCATCATCAGTAAAACCTTCTCTTCGCAATTCAGCTTCGACAGCCAGTTGTTCGTTGGTTTTCGGCTCAGTCAACACAGGAGTGCCTACTTCAGTAACCTTTGGGCGGCGTTGATAAGCTGGAGCAAGTAAATCGTCTAGGGTTGGAGCTACTTCAGCGGGTCTGGCTACCTCTGGCATACGTTCTGAAGTCGGTGGAGCACCAGGCTCAGGCAAGTCCACTATCGGCATAGGTCTGCCGTTTCGTACACGGTTGACGCCCATAGCTGCACCAGAGAAAGCGGCTCCACCGGCGACACCCATTGCGCCAGCTTGACCAGCTTGTGTCGCCAGTTCAGCGACCTTCTCAATATCAACCTCACCATTCTCATCAAGCAAACTGCCGTCGTTACCGAAATAATCACCGACAGCTTGTGTCGCATTTTCACCGCCCTCAATCAAAGAAGGGATAAGCAACTCTTTAGTCATCTTCTTTAGTAGAGTCTTTTCTGCCTCGGTAGCAGTTTTAGAGGCGACTTTGACGCCCAAGGATTTAATAAGATTACCACTACCACCAAGCATTATGCCGACAACATCAATAGCACCAGCCACGCTGCGACCAGCCCGTTCTCCACCGTCTAGCTCTTTCTCAAATCCAGTAGAGTAGTCGGTGCCTTTTCCTCTGGCACTCTCGAATAGAGCTTTACCGCCAATTGGTACTGCGGTGGTAAGACCTTGTCCGAGATTGCCGAGGAATCTGCCAAAGTCATCCACTCCAAGGTTATTCTTGTCGTCAACGCCTAGCACACTGTCATAAACGCTCATTTGTCTTTGTGCGTTTATGGCGTCTTTGAACCTACCGCTGATTTTACCAAAGAAGCCACTACTCCTGTTGTCACTGGTTGCACCAATAGCACGAGCGTCAGCCGTTGCGCGAGCCTGATTGTCCTCGGCGACATATGAGTTATAGGCCGCAAGTTTACGGGCTTGGTCGGCAGCACCTTGGTCGAGAAGGTTTCCGCTGTTGTCATAGGCTTTTGAAAGGAGAGAGCTATTGTATTTGTTGCGAGCGCTTATCTCGGCGCGGCGCGAGGCTCCACCACCATCCATAAGTCTACCCCAGAAATCAAGCCCACTTTTCTCTCTCTTAAACTCTTTGTCATAATAAGATTTCCAGCCAGCATCACGCTTAATCTCGTCCACATTAAGTGGTTGACCCTGACTAGTTTGCACGTTGCCACGGCGAAACTCAGCTGAACGATTGGCGGCACTGGCGGCAGCCTGACGTGCTGCGGCGGCTTGGCGAGCTGCGGCAGCCTGACGGCGAGCCTCTTCAATCTCGGCGTCTCTCTGGCGTTTCTGTGCGTCTACCTGAGATTTCTCATCAGACAATAAGTAGTTGCCCTGAATCGCTGACGTGGCTGGTTGAGGAGTCGGCTGGCTGAATATACCACCGCTAGATGCTGGCTTGTTATCTTGAGTAGCTGGGGCGTAGGCGCCGGACGGTGCAGGTTGCCATGAACCATCCTGGACTGAGGTTATTCTAGTTACTGGAGTTGGGTCAAAGAGGTCTTTGTTTTTCTCTTCCTCGTCATCCCATCTAATAAGTGCCATTTATTTTTGTCTTTTCTTTTTGGTTTATAAAATGATTATAGCACTTTATTTAAATCAAAAGAACCCTACGGTAAAATAGGGTTCTCTTGGGGTAGATACTACTAGCTGTGTTTAGGCAACTATGATTGTAGCAACACCTTTTCGTTTCGGAGTAGAAACAACACAGGTGTACATGTAGAGACAGAGCAATAGTGAACCAAATGCCGCAGCACTTTCGCCAACTTTAGAGTCATCTAAGAAACGAGGAGCAGAAACGATGTCTGGATTCACGATTATCATACCAGTGTTTGCAGGAAGCAAGTCAGCTGGAACTTCTTTAACCATGACGCCAGCGACGCTACCGATGTTACCGGTTTCCATTCGCTTGTTACCTTCTGAGGTATATGGAACGAATGAAGCACTGTTACGGATGGTGTCAGCTGAAGTTACGTTGACGTAACCAATCATTTTCTTACCAAGGCGAGCGTTGATTAGGAATCCACGAGCTTTTTGGATGTCTTTGTAACCGTCAACAGTTGCAACGGTAGTCTGCGATGTTACAACTGCGATAGCTGCAAGAACGGCAAGACGATAAGCATCAATTAACGGAACCATCTGTTCAGAGATGATAGCAGAGAGGACTTTACCACCCTCAGTAATGCTGTTGTTAGTTGCTATAACTGTACGGTCTAGGAACTGCTTGATGTCTTTTTGCTGATCAAGCGTGTAGGTGTTGATTGTTGAGTCAACATTTACGATACCAGCGATTTGTGTGCTGAATGTTTGTGTTGCGTCGTGGTTTGTGACTGCACCGGCAGTAACAACAGTACGAACTTTTACTGTCTTAGAACCTTTTTCAAACTTAATGTGCTTAGAGTTACCCTCTAATTCTTTAGTGTAGCTTTCGTCATCAAACGGTTGGTCTATGACTGGGCTAAAAATTTCTGAAGCTGTAATTGCCATGATATTTGTCCTTTATTTATAATAGTTTTTGTGTTGATGAAACACTGATTACATCAGCGCCTCGACTTACATCAATTGGGTGTGAATCCATTTACACATTGGTTTACTGAGTAAGCATGTGGCTTAATTTAAGTATATCCTAGTAATTTCCATTTTGTCAACAATCAAAAAGACCCCTCCTGACTCTATAACGAAAGGAGAGGTCTAATTTTTTACAGGAGATACGAGAACACCTGCTAGAAACAACTGTACTACAGTTCTGTTACTTCTTGACCCTGGATTGAGGCTTCTTTTTCTTCAATGCTCTGTAGTTGTACGCTAGACAAAACGCCTGTTTCGTTTTCACGAATCATCACTTCGTCATTCTTGTTTTTGACGAGTGTAAAACGTGGAGTCACAGAGTCGTCAGATGAGATAACGATTTTCTTGTCGTCTTTGCTGGCACTTAGACCCTGAACAATTGCTTCGGCAATGCTTTGGTCTTTGGCTGGGGCAGGTTTTACTTCTGGGGTTGCTTCTTTTGCTTTTGACATATTATATCCTTCTTTTATTTATATTAAATTCTTTTACTGATGCCAAGTTCTTTATACAAATCATTGGCTGCATTCACCGTTGGGTCTGATGAACGAGTGTGCGGTACGCCCACATTAGACCTTGACTCTACATTATCATTCACCCCGTTTAATGGCAATGTGCGCTTCTGGTCTCCCACCTTCTTCAAGGCGTTCAAAATCTTCCTTGGGTCAATCTTTAGCCCAAGAATAACTGGGAGGTTGTCCTCCGTGTTGCCAGGCTCAGTGCCGACAGCATATTGGATTGAGTCTTGGATGATCGGCATAGCCTCTGTTGCAAAGTCCGAATCGAACTTGCCGCTCGTTGTCACAAGTTCTGGGTACTCGTCCATGAGACCTGCGAGGGTATCGTAAGCCTTGACGGACTCTGCCATTATCTCACGGCTCATCGCCTCTTGGCGCTCTGTTTCAGCTACTACTTTCTGGTTGGCGGCTTCACGCTCGGCGCCTCTTTGCCGATAACCCTCTTCCCACCGTCTCCAGTAGAGTTCAGCTTGTTCAGCGTCAAGGTCAACAATATTGCCTTCGTTGTCTTTTACTTTACGGAAGTCGTCGATTGTATACTCAGGGTCATCTTGAGCTATCTTGGCTTGGGCTTGGGCTGCGTCTTTCTCGGTCAACTGCCTTTGCAGCTTCTCAATCATTTCCTCGCGCTCACGCTTTTCTTGGGTGAGCTTTTGGAACCGCTGTTCTACTTCTGGGTTGGACTTCCCAGGTCGTTTACCTTCTGGGTCTTGCTCTTTCGTCGCGGCTGCTTCTTCTTCTCCAGTTCGCTCATCTCTTTGCTCAGAGTCTTTTTCGCTTCCTGACTTAGATACTTTTTCATCGCTGGATTTAGGGTCGTGAACTCCCTCGTCAGCATCTTCTGATTTGTCAGATACTTTTCCTGAATCCTTGCCGACTTTCTTGCCCTTCGAGTCAGAATCATCTCCCTTAGACCCATCTTCATCTGAATTAGGTGCATCTTTAGATTTGTCTTTGTCGTCAGCGTCTTTTGACTTCCCATTATCGGAATCTTTTGACTCTTTTTTCGGAGCGTCTTTATCTCGTAGGTCAGTGGCTTTAGGTCGTTTTTCAGATTTACTAGCGGACTTGGGAGCTTTGATTCCAAGCTCTTTATACATAGCTCCAATTTCGTCTTGAGACGGTTCTCTTGGGGGAGTTCCTTCTGGAGCTCCGGCTGCACCTGCTTCGATTTCTGCATTTGGTTGTGTTCCTTCTTCATTCATTATCACCCTCTTTTGTTATTGTTGTTAGATTTTAGAGCTTTCTGTGTTACCAGAATCATACTACACTTTATAAATTATAAGAACATGGAAAAACTGTTATTTTTATCTGTCTCTTTACCTCCTAGCGCAATCTCACCCTGTAGCATCTTCTGGAAGCGTTCTCGTTTTGCTTGCTTGGTGTCAATCGCGACACTGGGGTCTCTGACGTGTGCACTACTAAAGACATTCTTGGCGGTAATGTGGTATTTCTGAATAGCCTGACCCATGTAGCAAAGTGAATCCACCGTATCAGAATAGCCCCCAGTGTGGGTAGGCTTGGATGACCAGATGTGCAGTCTCTCATTCCACTCGTACTCTAGTTTCTCAAGGCAAGTAATCATACGCTCTAGTGTGTCGTCAATCTTCATACCAACAAAAATGCGGCGCAGGAAGTTGAGCTTGTCCTCAACTCTGTTTGGTTTGCCGAGCACAATAATGTTGGTAATGCCCTCATTGAATAAAGACGCCTTATAGCTCTCGTTGCGAGCACCTTTGCGGTGTCCACCGTCATGTGGCAAGAAGTGGGTGTGGACTTGCCAGCCTTTTTCAATCATCTCACCGGTATACCAAGTCACGTCCTCGTTGCGGTTCTCGATATGGTCAATCACCAGCGGAAAGCCGTTCTCATCAGTCTGGAATAAAACGATAGAGGTGTAATCGGCGTTACCTAAATCCCATGCGGTGTAGAATGGGGCGTTGAGATCAGGCTGGACTTTAGTCACTCGCCCCTCGTCTTTCATAATCTTGGTCAGGGCACCAAACACCGAACCACTGTTCGGACTAATCCAGCTGGTCATATACTCTTGTTGCCAGAGCGCGTCGTTGCCGTATTTGTTAATAATCTTGAGGCGCTCCATTTCAAGGAAGCCTTCCGCCATATACTGAGCCACCTCCTGCATACCACAGTGCATGTTGCTGACAAAGGCAAACTCAGGGTGCGACAAGGCAAAATTGTACTCCTCGTAGAAATGGTTTTTGCCACGAGGGGTAGAAATCATCACGCGCCAGCCACCAGTTTCTCCAAGCATGGCGGTGATAAATTCAATAGAAGCTGGGTTTAGCACGGCAAACTCATCAAACACCACGCCCATCAGACCGGTACCGACCAGCTTGTCGGCTTTGTTAATACCGACCAGTTTAATCACTGAGCCGTTGGTCAGCTCAATCTCCATCTTGGCTGAGTTCATACGCTCCACCGTGTTCGGAGGCACCATGTCTAGGAATTTGACCCCCTTAGAAGTCAGGGCTATCCAGATGTCGTTATAAGCGGTGGAATAGTTGTCAAAGCAATACCAGTAGGTGCCAGGCTTGGCGATTGCCTCGCGGATTAAAAGGTTCCAAGCGAACATGGATTTGCCGGCGCGACGCGACCAGCAAAGCACAATGACCTTGATGCCGTTGTCAAAAGCCTTGAGCGCAGCTCTTTGGTAGGAGCGTAAAACTGTGCCAGCGCCAATAGTCAGTCTCATCTCACGCCTTCCGTCTCCACATACCAAACCCCTGCCTCGTCCTGCTTTGCCTCAAACGGTGCAGTGTCAGCCCAATTCTCGAGCAATATAGTGTCCTCACCCTCAAGCCGGATGACGTCAGCCACCGCTCCGTCGAGGTAGTCAAAAAGCAGCTCAATGGCGGCAATGTTAGCACCGCGCATGGCAATGCCGTATAAATTAGCTGCCATGACCTCGGCTACCGTGTGTTGCTCTTTTCGCTCCAAAACGTCGTAAGTGTAGCTTTGCGGTTTGTCGCCAATCTCATCAATCATTTTGCGCAGCAGAATACCTGGGGCGTTGCTCTCGCTAATCACAATTCTGTCGTCAGCGGTTGGCGCGATCTGCACCTCGTCCATGACCCTGTTATTCACAATCGCCTTCTGAGCTTTAGCCCTGGCATCAGGGAAGTCAATCCTGACCAGTGTGCGTTTTATTATAATCACCTTCTCTGGTTTGCCTAAAATACGCTCGAACGCCACTTTTATAGCTTTCACGTCGTCCTTCTCGCAGCAAATCCGCAGCAACTCAGCCACCACCGCCTCATTTGCCGGTAGCGACTCCACCTTTCGACGAAAATGAAAATAATTCTGAGGCAAAAAGACGTTAAAGCAGTTTTGCAGTTTCTTCACTGTAGTAAGCCTTTTTTAACTGCTCGCCGTATTCCGCCCAATTGACGGAAAGAAAGTTGGCGCCAAACTGACGCGAGAGCTCGTTGAACCCTGAGCGCATCTCCTCGACGGTCTCTTTTGTAAGCGTAAATCTCTGAGACCCCTCGTAAGCGAATTTGTATTCTGAGTAAGTCAGCACCCGACCCTCCTCTATGCACATCTTGCCATAAGTGTTAGCCTCTTGCAACCATAGCACCCAGCCATACATCTGGTATTTGTCGATGGGGGGCCTGGTTGTCTCGCCCCTGGCTAACTTGATGGCACACTCCACCGCGTATTTGAGCCACGCCTGTTTGTCGGCTAAAATCAAACGCTTCATCAGCCCACCGTCAGCCCTTGGCTCAATATAGGTGTAAAGGCAAAATCGCACCCTGTCCACAAGTGACTGCTCAAAACTCATGGTGCTAGGGGCGTTAGAAATCACCTCAATAAAGCCGTAATTAGTCGTCTGGTAAATCTCGGAACCCTTCACCTCCACCTGTATGGGGTCTCCGCTCGCCATCAAATGCAACGTGCCGTAATTCTCATTGTTATTATTCTTTGAACCCTTGGCGTCCGCATCATACAAATAAGTCGTGTTGTCCATGTGCTGCGTGTAAAACCGCCCCCAGTTACGGCTCAGTGAAAACACCCCAGCGCCAGAGCCCAGCACCTCCGCTAGCCCCTCGGCTAGTGTGCTTTTGCCCGTCCTTGATTGACCAAAAGTGAATAGGAGCCCGTGATGACCGAGGATTGCCGACCCGACTGACCAGTCACGCACCTTCTGTTGACTCTCGTCCATAGTGCTATACCATTTAGCCCACGCAACACTTGGCTTGTAGTCTGGCTGGTAATCCAAAATTGATGACCGCGTAGTGGGATGCAATAAAAAGCGGTCTGACTCATAGTTGAGCTCGCCGGTGTCGCCGTCTAGTATGCAGTTGCCCATCTCAAAATACCGACGGTTGTTGAAGCCAATCTCTATAGCGTAGACCTGAAAGTAATCCCAAAGCGATTGTGTCCGTTTAGTTGACCAATTAGATTCCGCTAGCTCTTGGTAAGTCGCCATGGCGTCACGCCAAAACTCAATCTGCTCACCACGCCTGTATTGCCTCCACTGGTTATTGACCCGTATCGCCAGCCCATGCTCGGAGCGTCTCAAAAATAAAGGGGATTGCTTGCCGTTAGTGCAAGAGAAGCTGTCGGTCACAGACCTAAAAAACCACTGCAAAGTGTCCTGATTCCTGACCGTCTCGGGCATGACAGTCAACTCGTCTTTAGGAGTCGCCTTAATCGCCCTGATGTCCTCAGCGTTTTTTTGGTTGGTCTCCTCAGCGCTAGCCACGGGGCGTCTCGTCCACAATTGAGCTAATGTGGGCGATTTGGAGGATGAGCCTCGCACCACTCTTGTTATCTGTCACTCCCACGACCAGAGTTTGACGCCACATAGCGTCTCGTAAGGTCGCGAAGTCGTCCTTGTCCACATAATACACGTCACTATTAGTCATAATGACCAAAATGTATTGTTGCCCCTGCTGCCCCATAAATTGTTACCCTTTTTATTTGATGATTGATGATTGGTTGGTGTCTATTGCCGTTGACTCAGCTCCTCAGCCTCCGCCCTGCGCTTCTCGCGGTAGCGTTTCTGCCGCTTCGCCTCCCCCCGCTTCTCCTTGTCGGTGCGCCGGTCACGCCTCAATTGAAAATACTCCGACCAGTAGGCTCGCGCCGCCTCGTAAGCTGACTCGTAAGTCTGGTGCTCCTCATTCTCCCCAATCTTGGTCTTGGTGGTTTTGCCCAGCGTGCGTATCACCGCCTTCAAGCTCACCAAATGAAAAATGGTGTCCTCGCCGCGCGTATAGTCGTGGTCAAAATCCACTGACTCGGTTTTGATGCGTGTCAAAGAATACTTGTCCCCAAATGTTTGGAGGTCTTTCTCAAATTGTTCTCGTTGCTGTTTGTTCATAAAGTAATGATAGCATAGTTTATTTTTATTGTAAACACTTTTTTTGGGTTGTTTTGGGTTTATTTGCTGGAGAGGGGATTGGAGCA